>ERZ773204.3299-NODE-3299-length-10146-cov-2.843722_pt1 | contig 10146 bp, 12 predicted proteins | sample MGYA00581007_ERZ773204 | MGnify/ENA primary metagenome ERZ773204 (study PRJEB29015, sample SAMEA2737757) | human gut metagenome | biome: human gut; feature: human-associated habitat; material: faeces | place: China | collected 2012 ... | reverse complement strand
GGCGGTAAAATTGCCGCCAACTGGCATATTGAAGATAACCTGACGCTGATGAAACAGCTGGGCGCGCAATAAGCTGCCTCCGGACGGTGCGTCAGCGATCGCCAACACGGCGAGCCGCCACGGTCTCCGCTGGGACGACTCGCCTGGCGTCAGCCGGCGCTTAGATTTGCGCCAGCCCGCCGTCGACATAGATCTCCGCGGCGTTAATAAAGCTCGACTCATCCGACGCTAAAAATACCACCGTCCGGCCAATCTCCTCCGGCTCGCCCAGCCGCCCGAGCGGTACGCCGGCCGCCAGAGCATCGAACAAGCCCTGGCGGTCCGCCTCCGCCACCAGCCCTCCCAGACCCGGGGTACGTACCGGCCCCGGGCTGACCACATTGATGCGGATCCCGCGGTCGCTAACCTCCAGCGCCCAGGAGCGCGCCAGGCTGCGTACCGCGGCCTTACTGGCGCTATAGATGCTGAAGTTAGCCGTCCCTTTTACCGCCGCCGTAGAGCCGGTCAAAATCACCGAGGCGCCGTCGGTGAGCAGCGGCAGCGCTTTTTGCACGGTGAACACCACCCCGCGCACGTTGGTGGCGAAAATTCGGTCGACGTGCGCTTCGGTGATGGCGCTCAGCGGCAGCATGTCTCCGCCGCCGGCATTGGCGAACAGCACATCCAGCCGGCCGGACTCTTCGGCAATGGTCGCAAATACCGCGTCAAGGTCGCTTAACACGGCGGCGTCGGCGCGGATCCCGCGGGCGGCGGGCCCGATGAATCTTACCGCCGCATCCAGCTCCTCCTGACGGCGGCCGGTGATGTACACCTTCGCGCCCTGCTCCGCCAGCGCTTTCGCCGACGCCAGGCCAATCCCGGCGCTGCCGCCGGTGACTAACGCCACTTTATCCGCAAGTTTTTTGCTCATGGTGCATTTCCTTGGTTAGAGTATAAACAGGCCAGGCTCGCGAACGCGCCCCGCCGGGTATGGAAAGCACTGTAATCGTCCCGGCGAGGCGGAAAAATGGCCTAATCTGAAAAACACTCTTCCCCTCGGTGGATAATGACCTCCAGTAACCAGGATAAAGCGAATAATGGACCGGTTTTCAGCTCTCAAAGCCTTCACCCGCGTTGTCGAAGCCGGCAGCTTTACCCGCGCCGCGGACTCGCTGAATATGCCCAACGCCACCCTCAGCAAAACCATTCAGCAACTGGAAGCGCATCTTGGGGTTTCCCTCCTGCAGCGCACCACGCGGCGTATTACCGTGACGCCGGAAGGACGGGAGTACTATGAAAAAGCCCGCTGTCTGCTGGAAGACCTGGAAGAGATCGACGCGTCTTTCAATACCGCCCGCAATAAGCCGAAGGGCCATCTACGGATCGCCATCGGTGGGTCGACCGCGTGCGATGTGCTGATCCCGCTGCTGGCGGACTTTATGACCTCCTGGCCGGATATCCGTATCGATTTGCAGGTGGCCGATAAGCCCGCGGACCTCATCAGCGGCAATATTGACTGCGCCATCCGCGGCGGTCCGATGGAAGACTCGACGCTGATCGCCCGTAAAATCGGCGAGGCGACGCTGGTCACCTGCGCCACCCCGGGCTATCTTCAGCGCTACGGCCCCCCCGCCTCGCCGGATGAACTACATCATGGCCACCGGCTCATCAGCTATCTGTCGCCGGCCAGCGGCAGAGCGTTTCCGTTTCGCTTTACGCGTCACGGCGTCAGCACCGAGCTGAAGACAGAGCCCCATCTCGGCATCAATGAGAGCAACGCGCATATTGCCGCCGGCGAGGCGGGCTTAGGCATTGTGCAGACCTTTACCTATTCGCTGAAACCGGCGCTGGCGAGCGGCGAACTGGTGGAGATCCTCAGCGCCTGGCGCCCGGCCCCCTATCCTTTTCACGTTGTCTATGCCCGGCACCGGCACGTCCCGCCCCGGCTCCGCGTCTTTATTGACTGGCTGGCGGCGGTTTTTCCGGCCGCGGTGCAGGGATAGCGCGCGTTATCTGACGCGGAGCAGGTCGCCGTATCGCGTGGTGTAGCGCGGCGAGAGCATCTCCCGCTTCATCTGCCACTGCTGCTGGATCCCCTGGCCGGCAAAATAGAGCGCCCCCCTGCCGTTTTTCGCATTCAGCTGATCGAGAACCTGCATCAGTCTGGCGCTGTTGTGCCGCGGAGCAAGCTCGTCGAACAGATTCAGCTGGGCGACGCCCTGGCTGTAGAAATCGCCGAGCATCACGCCGGCCTTCTGATAGCGATGCCCCGCTTTCCAGATGGCATCCAGACAGCTCGTCGCCGCGGCGATAATATCCCGGGAGTCCTGGGTCGGCGTCAGCAGTTTAAAGGATGCGCTGTTGCTGTAATAGGGTTCATTCAGCGCGAAGGGGCTGGTTTTGACAAAGGCGGAGACGAACCGGCAGTACTGATGCTCACCGCGCAGCTTTTCTGCTGCCCGCGCGGCATAGCTGCAGATCGCCTGGCGCATATCCTCATAGGCCGTAATCCGATCCCCGAACGAGCGGCTGCAGATAATTTCCTGCTTAGCGGGGGCAAACTCCTCCAGCGCCAGGCAAGGCTCGCCGCGCAGCTCCCGTACCGTTCGTTCGAGCACCACCGTGAAGTGCTTGCGGATAAAGCGGATATCGCTCTCCGCCAGCTGGAGTACCGTGCCGATCCCCATCGCTTCAAGCTTTTTGCCGATCCGCCGCCCGATGCCCCAGACCTCGCTCACCGGCAGCAGCGCCATCAGCTTTCGCTGCCGCTGCGGGCAGGACAAGTCCACTACCCCGCCCGTCTGCCGCGGCCACTGCTTCGCCGCGTGGTTGGCCAGCTTCGCCAGGGTTTTGGTCTGGGCGATGCCAACGCCCAGCGTCAGATGGGTACGCTGCAGCACCGTGGCGCGGATTTCGCGGCCAAAATCGGTCAGATCTCTGCAATGACGCACACCGCTGACATCGCAAAAGGCCTCATCGATACTGTAAATTTCGCAGCGCGGGGTGAGCTCTTCCAGGGTGGCCATCACCCGGCTGGACATGTCGGCATACAGCTCATAATTACTGCTAAACGCCACGACGCCGTGGCGAAGAAACGCAGCCTTCTGCTTAAAGTAGGGTTCGCCCATTTTCACAAACGGCTTCGCCTCCGCCGAGCGGGCGATCACGCAGCCGTCGTTGTTCGACAGCACCACCACCGGCCGCCCCTTCAGGTCTGGCCGGAAGGCGGTCTGACAGCTGGCATAGAAGGCGTTCACATCACAATGCGCGAACATGATCAGCCCGCCGCCTTGATGATGTAGGTTACGACGCCGAAAATATCGAGCGTCTCCTCGCGGCCGACCACGATGGGCGAATAGGCCGGGTTCATCGGGTTAAGCTGCACCCGGGGCAGAAGTTGCAGCTTTTTTACCGTAAATTCGCCGCCGACGGCGGCAATGACGATATCGCCATGCTCCGCTTTACGCGCGCTGTCCACCACCAGCAAATCGCCTTCGTCAATGCCGGCATCGATCATGCTGTCGCCAGCGGCTTTGACAAAATAGGTCGCGCTGGGATGCTGCACCAGCAGCTCGTTGAGGTCGATTCGCTTCTCAACATAGTCCTGAGCCGGGCTGGGAAAGCCGCACTGCACCAGGTCGGCAAAAAAGGGAAAGGAGACAATCTGACGTAGCTCAACCGGCGTGTAAACGTTCATTTTTCAACCCACCACACAATACTGAATATATATACAGTAGTTTTGCCAATTTTACCGGTCAATATCGGCTCCAGCTATCAATCGCCAGCACTGAAATAACTCCTTGATGTCAATAGGGGTCTTCTTCAGCGCCAGCGAACCGTTTGCTGCTTTTGCGCGCAGCCCGCCCGCCGCGCGAGGTGGTAGATGCGCAGCGCCGCGGCATTCGCTTGACACTGTACATTAATACAGTAAAACTATCGCCCGCGATCAGCATACAGAGGACAGAAGATGTTTGTGGAACTGATTTATGACAAGCGCAATTTTGCCGGGCTGCCGGGCGCCAGAGAGGCCATTCTTAACGAGCTGACCAAACGCATGCAGCGCATTTTCCCGGAGGCGGAAGTGCGGGTGAAGCCGATGATGACGCTGCCGGCGATCAACACCGACGCCAGCAAGCATGAAAAAGAGCTGATCAGCCGCACGGTGCAGGAGATGTTTGAAGAGGCGGATATGTGGCTCACTGAAGAGTGATCCCGCCCGTCAGTCGCGGCGACCACCTCTTTAAGAGCTTTCCCGGATGTGGCAGAGCCGCGGGCAACAGTACAATAGCGGCGGTTGCAGACTGGCAATGCAACCTTCGCTCACCTGCTGGCTCTTGCATACGGCCAGCAGGTGAGCCCTACCTGTCTCCCCTCATCGCCTCACAGCGTCTCCGGTAGCGCCGCTATAATTCTATCCACTAGCCCGCGATGCTGATGGACCTTCCCGCATTTAACAATGATCTGCCTGGCGTTGTCATAGCCCGGGGCCCACAGCCGGTTATTGAGCAGAACGTCCTTATAGACCGCGATCAGCGGTTTGTTCCACGCCGCCGCCATGTGCACCACCGAGGTGTCCGGGGAGATAATCAGCTCCGCCTGGGCGATCAGCGCCATCGCATGGTGTAACGTGTTAAATGGGTTAATCACCACCTCCGGCGGCAGCGGGATGCGGATCTCGCGCCGGTGATCGAGCAGAATAACCGCCAGCCCCGGATGGCGAGCCCGCAGCTTGTCGAGCAGTTCGGCCAGCTGCGTCTGGGAGAGACTCCGGTCGGCATGGCCGGCAAAAATATTAATCACTACCGCTTTTCTGCTCAGCGACCCCAGATCCTGCGCCACCTCCTGCATAATCGGCCCGGGCACCGCCAGGTCGTAAGCGTCCAGCCCGCGGGTGTCCAGTTGAAGATAATCGGCGATCAGCTCGAACGTTTTCGTCACGTGCCAGCGCTGGCAGTCAAAATCAAAAGAGTGGGAGTAGTGCTTAATCGATGGCCATTTATTAAACCCGAGCACTGATTTGGCTTTTATTTGTCGGAAAAGCCGCAGGCGATGCACGGGAATATCGAACAGCGAAGGGTCAATAATAATATCGTACTTATTATTAGCCAGTTCATTAATAACGTCGCGAGGAACGTTATGATTAAATTTACGCAAAAAATCGGCGGACGTGACCGGGTCAGCTTCATAAATATGGCGGATCCGCGGGTTATAACGCATCACCTGGCTGTTAGAGGTCGTCAGCAAAAAATCAACGATATAGCCTGACTGATGCAGGCATTTCACCAGCGCGGAATCCACCACTACATCGCCGACCGCCCCCTCATTGCGCATCAACAGGACGGTTTTCGCAGACGACAAATCTACCGGCTGACGGCGTCGGCGATCCCAGAGCGCTTTCGCCACCCCCACCCGCAGGGCATTACGTACTTTCTTAGTAAAGTAATTCCGCCGTCTGTTGAGCTCCCTTATTTTATTAAATTTCTTGCGTGGGGAACCCTGCATGGTTGCATCGTGCATCATCCTAACCTCATTACGGCAATTATTAATATTCTGTGTCGTCCGATAGAGACTGAGCGAAATAAAAAAAGTTCGATTGAAAATGAAAATCATTCTTTTTTTTATTTACAAAACTCATCTGCGCCTGCGAGATTGCACCACAGCACTGTGAAGTAATAATGAGCGAATGGTGAATTTCCCGGCCCACCGTTGGCAGGCCGGCGCAACAGCGCTAAGCTGGCTGCTTTATGATGTCAGGAGGACGCTATGCTTGAAGCAGTAGAAGGTAATATCCACCAGCGGCTGTGCGCGCTGCTCGATGAGCACCGGGCCCGCTACCGGGTGATGGCGCACGAGGCGGTCGGTCAGTGCGAAGCCGTCTCGGCAATCCGCGGCACCGCGCTTGGCCAGGGCGCGAAAGCGTTAGTCTGTAAAGTGAAAGGAAACGGCGTCAACCAGCATGTGCTGGCGATCCTCGCCGCCGATCGGCAGGCCGACCTCGCCAGCCTGGCCCGGCATATCGGCGGCAGCAAAGCCTCGCTGGCCAGCCCGGCGGAGGTGGAGGCCCTCACCGCCTGCGTGTTCGGCGCCATTCCCCCCTTCAGTTTCCATCCGGCGCTGCGGCTGGTGGCGGACCCGCTGCTGTTTGAACGCTTTCCACAAATCGCCTTTAACGCCGGGCGCCTGGACCGGTCGATCATTCTCGACACCGAAGACTATTTACATATCGCCCGACCAGAGATCGCGACCTTTCGCCGTCTTAGCTAACCGGGCATCCGCCCAGATTTCCGCCGCATGGCGTAAAAATCCTGTTTATTCACGCCACGATGCGTAGAGTAAGCGGGATATTTTTGGCATTCTTATTTTGGCAAGGACCTCTGTACATGTTTGATACCACCCTGTTGATCCTGCTGGGTCTGGCGGCGCTCGGCTTTATCAGTCATAACACCACCGTGGCGATCTCCATCCTCGTGCTGATTATCGTGCGCGTCACGCCGCTGAACGCCTTCTTTCCCTGGGTTGAGAAACAGGGACTGACCGTCGGGATCATTATTCTGACCATCGGCGTGATGGCGCCTATCGCCAGCGGCACGCTGCCGCCCTCGACGCTGATCCACTCCTTTATGAACTGGAAATCGCTGCTGGCGATTGCGGTCGGGGTGTTTGTTTCGTGGCTCGGCGGGCGCGGCGTCTCCCTGATGGGCTCCCAGCCGCATCTGGTGGCCGGGCTGCTGGTCGGTACAGTACTCGGCGTCGCCCTGTTTCGCGGCGTCCCGGTCGGGCCGCTGATTGCCGCCGGGATCATCTCTTTGTTTATTGGGAAGTCGTAGCCAGGCTACCGTGATAGCGGCCCGGTGTCTGCCCGAGCCCTTTTTTAAACATGGTGATGAAGGCGGTGGTGGAATCGTAGCCCAGCGCCTGAGCCGTCTGCTGCACCGTCTGCCCGCGGATCAGCAGCTGCAGCGCGAGGATCAGCTGCAGCTGATGGCGCCAGCGGCGAAAGCTCAGCCCCGTTTCGCGCACTACCAGGCGGGCCAGATTCCGCTCGCTCATCGCAAACACCGCCGCCCACTGGCTCAGGGTCTGCCAGCGCCGGATCCTCAGCCATCATCGTCACCATTTGACGAATTTTCGGGTGGTTTGATACCGGCAGCTGCAGGTGCTCCTGCGGCTGGCGGGGCAGCTCATCAAACAGAACCTGCACCAGCCGGGCCGTGGCGGGGGCGGCCAGCGACTCTCCGCCGCGCTCCGCCAGAGTAAGGATCAGCTCTCGCACCAGCGGGGAAATCTTTAACGTACAGCAGCGATCCGGCATCGGCGCGGCGCCCGGCTCGATGAACAGGAAGCACACCTGGGCGCCGGGGGTGGCGCGGTTACTGTGGGAAAGCTGCCCCGGGACCCACACCGCATACTGCGGCGGCACCATCCACATTGCGTTCTCCACCTCGCAGGTCAAGGCGCCGTGCAGGGCAAGGATCAGCTGCCCCTTACGGTGGGAATGCGCCGGAATAAACTGCTCCGCCTCCACTACCCGGATACGAAAGGCAATGGCCGATTCGTGGCCACTGTCCGGTTCATAGCCATCCAGCCCCAGTCCAATCATCATCTTGTCCGATATTAGCGATAATCTGTCATTTTAGCTTGATTTAAACGAGGGACAAAGCCGCTATCGTAACCCCCCTCGTTAGTTACCTTGAGAATGATATGTCTTCTGTGATCTCCTCTACCGGCCGCCGCCCCGCGCTGCTGATTGCCGGTATCCTGCTCATCGCCACCACCCTGCGCGTGGTCTTTACCGGCGCGGCGCCGCTGCTGGACGCGATTCGTAGCGACTATGGCCTGACCACCGCGCAGACCGGGCTGCTCACTACCCTGCCGCTGCTGGCCTTTGGCCTTGTCTCGCCGCTGCCGGCAGGGGTTGCCCGCCGGTTCGGCATGGAACGCAGCCTGCTGCTGGCGATGCTGCTGATCTGCGCCGGCATTGCCCTGCGCTCCCTGCCCTCCGCTGCGCTGCTGTTTATCGGCACGGCGGTGATCGGCTGCGGCATTGCGCTGGGTAACGTGCTGCTGCCCGGGCTGATTAAACGGGATTTCTCGCAGCATGTCGCGCGGATGACCGGCGCCTATTCCCTGGCGATGGGCGGCGCGGCGGCGCTTGGTTCGGCGCTGGTGGTCCCCGTGGCGATGGCCGGATTCGGCTGGCGCGGGGCGCTGCTGCTGCTGATGGTCTTCCCGCTACTGGCGCTCCTCAGCTGGCTGCCGCAGTCCCGGCGCCGGGCGGAGACGCCATTGACCGGCTCAGGCGCTATGCATAACCGGGGGATCTGGCGGTCGGCGCTGGCCTGGCAGGTGACGCTGTTCCTCGGCATCAACTCGCTGGTCTATTACGTGATTATCGGCTGGCTGCCGTCGATTCTGCAGAGTATGGGCTATAGCGAAGCGCAGGCCGGCTCGCTGCATGGCCTGCTGCAGCTGGCGACCGCCGCGCCCGGCCTGGCGATACCGCTGATCCTGCATCGGCTGCGCGACCAGCGCGGGATCGCGGTGCTGGTCGCCCTGATGTGCGCCATCAGCGCCGCCGGGCTGTGGCTGTTGCCTGAGCTGGCGATCGGCTGGACGCTGCTGTTCGGCTTTGGCTCCGGAGCCACCATGATCCTCGGCCTGACGTTTATCGGCCTGCGCGCCAGCTCGGCGCATCAGGCCGCGGCGCTGTCAGGGATGGCGCAGAGCGTCGGCTATCTGCTGGCCGCCTGCGGGCCGCCGCTGATGGGCAGGATCCATGATGCCAATGGCGACTGGCATATTCCGCTGCTGGCGGTGGCGCTGATTTCGCTGGTGATGGCGGTCTGCGGCGCGCTCGCCGGACGTGACCGGGAAATTCACCCCTGAAGATGACCGGCAGCGGGCGCTGCCGGTAGGGTTATTGTGCCGCGGCGCGCAGCAACGCCTGCACCAGCGGCGCGGGACGCCCGTCCAGCGCGTGACGCTCATGCTGGAACAAGGTGGCGACAAAAAACGGGTGCGTCACCAGCTCGACGGCGCGGATCTCACCCTCCTCATCCCAGCCGGTGACGCGCAGATCGCCCTGCTCCAGCTCCGCCGCAAACGCGCTGCTCACGCCGTACCGGCAGTGGTAGCCCTCTTCAATGCTCTCCCGGCCATAGGCGCGGGCAATCAGCGTATTCGCCCGCAGCTCGACGACGGCAGAGGTCTCCACCAGCGAGCAGCTGAGGGGAGCGATCACCATCCGCCCTTCGCTGTCGGTTTCCGCATGTCCGGCGTCCTGCCAGCCGAGCACGTTGCGGGCGTATTCAATCACCGCGTGCTGAAAGCCGCCGCAGGTGCCGAGGAAAGGAATGCTGTTTTCCCGGGCATAGCGGATCGCGGTAAACGCGCCTTCCGGGTGACGATACGGGCTGCCGGGAACGACCCAGATGGCATCGTACTCCGCCAGCGCCTCGCCGGAGGCGATCGACGGGGTGGCGAGCCAGTCATATTTCACCGGCTGCTCCAGCACGGCGGCGGCATCGTCTATCGCCAGGGGAATGGCCTGATGGGCAACAATATCGGGGTGATAATCGCCGACAAGGGCGAGGCGTAAAGGAGTTTTCATAGCAGGTTCCTTATGTCTGGACGAGACGGACAGCACAAGGCACGTCAGAATAGCGATCCCGCCTGTGGAACACAATCCTTATTTTCACCCCACCGCCGTGGCCGACGGGTGAGGTATACTGGAAAAAGCGCGTAAGGGAGAGAGAATGAAAAATAAGCTTTTGGTCAGCGCCTGCCTGATGGGATTCCAGGTGCGGTATAACGGTAGTGAGAAGGCACAGCTGGCGGCGACGCTGTCCCGCTGGCAGCAGGCGGGGCGGCTGGTGATCCACTGCCCGGAGCTGGCGGCCGGTCTGCCTACGCCCCGACTGCCGGCGGAGATCCTCGGCGGCACGGGCGGCGATGTGCTTGCCGGACGGGCGCGGATCGTGGAAAGCGACGGCCGCGACGTCACCGGACATTATCAGCTGGCCGCCTGGCTGGCGCTCAGTCCAAGCTCGGCATGCAACGCGCAGGCACCGAGAATCGCGATATCGGCGCGGTAGCGCGCCACCAGCGACAGCGTGGCGCTGCCGGCGAACAGCCGCTGCTCACTGTCCCACTGGCCGCCAAGCAGGA
>ERZ773204.3295-NODE-3295-length-10156-cov-3.456588_pt1 | contig 10156 bp, 9 predicted proteins | sample MGYA00581007_ERZ773204 | MGnify/ENA primary metagenome ERZ773204 (study PRJEB29015, sample SAMEA2737757) | human gut metagenome | biome: human gut; feature: human-associated habitat; material: faeces | place: China | collected 2012 ... | reverse complement strand
CCTTGATGAGGGTCAGCGGGGTGCGCAGGTCGTGGGAGACGTTGGCCAGCAGGTCGCGCTGCATCTGTGAAGAGCGCTGCACCTCGTTTGCCATGTGGTTGAAGTCCTGCGCCAGATCGCCCAGCTCATCGCTGCGGCGGGTGTCCACCTGCACGGCGTAGTTGCCCATTGCCATCTGGCGGGCAGCGCTGGAAAGCTGGCGCAGCGGCTTTGTGAACCACTCGCTGAACAGCCACCCTGCCGTCATGGCAAAGGCAAAGATCACGGCTGCTGCCATGGGCAGCACGGTGCTCAGGATCTTGCCTGCCTCGGCCACATGCACAAGACTGGTAGTGACAAGCACGGTATACTCGCCGCCGGCTGTGTTGCGCCCCACCAGCAGCTGGGCGGAGCCGGACAGCCGCGGCGGGTTCAGGGTCTGCACAAAGCCGCCGGTGGTGCGGCATTTCTTGCGCATGGCCACAGCGGTGGAAACGATCATATCGTTGTTGGCGGAATCCGAGAGCAGCGTTTCGTGCAGGTTGCAGTAGGACTGGTTCTCGATCTTGTAAATGGTGCGCATGGTGGAATCCGAGATATCCACGCAAAAGCTGTTCAGAGAACCGCTGGCGTACAGCTGGGTGGCCAGCCGGTCAAAAAAAGACGTGTTTACAGAAAGCCGGCCAAAGGACCAGGAGGAAAGCGTTTCGTCCTCCGCAAGGGCTTTATCCAGATCTGCCGTGATGTTTTCGGCCTGCGTGGTCAGCTGCTTTTCAATGTGCTTGGTGTACAGCGGCTCCAGCAGCTGGGTGGACAGAAACCACACCAGTGCCAGCAGGAACAGACAGATACAACACAAAAACCACATCAGCTGGCCGCGGATGCCGGGAGAGTGATGGTGCCGCATGAACCCTACACTCCTTTATCAGCGCGTTGCGTCGGGGTCGAATTTGTAGCCGATGCCCCACACGGTAGCAATGTAGCTGCGGCACTTGCCCAGATGGCCCCGCAGCATTTTGACATGGGTATCCACCGTGCGGTCCTCGCCGAAGTAGTCGTAGTTCCACACCTTCTGCAGGATCTTTTCACGGCTGAGGGCGATGCCCTTGTTGGAAGCAAGGAACACCAGCAGGTCGAACTCCTTGGGGGTCAGGGCGACCTCCTCGCCGGAAACGCGCACCGTGTGGCTGGCGGTGTCGATGGTCAGCTCGCCGAAGGTCATGGTGTCGGAGGCAGCAGCGGGCTTGGGCATGGTGCGGTTCAGCACCGCTTTCACGCGGGCCACCAGCTCCCGGGGCGAGAACGGCTTGACCACATAGTCGTCTGCACCGCCCTCAAGGCCCGCCAGCTTGTCGTATTCCTCGCTGCGGGCGGTCAGGATGATGACCGGCGTGTTGATGTGACGGGCACGCATCTCCCGCAGGCAGGTCATGCCGTCCATGAACGGCATCATCAGATCCAGAATGACCAGATCAAAGGCCCCGCCGGAAAGCTGTGTCAGCGCAGCAGTGCCGTCAGCGGCCTCTTCACAGATGTAACCGGAATATTGTAAATGTTCACGGATCAGCTCGCGGATACGCGGCTCATCGTCAACGATCAGGATCTTAGCCATAATACAGACACCTTCCTCAATAATAGACTTCTTGACCAGAATATCATACAGCAAGAATAAAAAAAAGCTGTGAAGTTTGCGTGAATGCTTTTCAAAAAAGTGCCCGCAGCGGCGGGCTGCTTCCAGTACCAGTATACCACAGAAAAACGGCCCTGCACAGCCGGAGTTTGCGGGGCAGACCGCAGGCCCAGCCGGATGGTGGTGCTTTCCGACCTGCACAATTCCGAGTTTGGCGCATATAATAGTGAGCTTGTGGATAAGGTGCGGCTGTTTGGCCGTGGGATGTGCTGTGCGGCTTTGCAAAGCCGCTGCTTTCCACAGCGCCCTGCAGGGCGGTTTTGCGATCGCGATGGCAGCTGATTTCGCCCTTCGCGCCGACGGAATCCATCAGCTTGCGCACCACGATATGCGACTCTTCCAGCCGGGTTTCATCGATATCCATCAGCGCGATATGCGCCGATTTCAGCGCCGGGCGCTGGAAAACATCACCGAGAATATTTTTGACGAACACCGTCGAACCGGCGCCGATAAAAGTAATTTTTGGGGCAGACATCACGCACTCTCCATCAGGTCATTGAACACTTGCAGAGTGGCACGCCGCTCCCCGCTGCGCTGCCCTCTTCCCGCCGGAGCATTCCCGAAAGCTCAGATCGGCCATTAAGCGCCACAAAATCTGAGATTTCGGGAACAGATTGAGCAAAAAGGAGAGAAAATGGGCCGATTCTTCCGCTAAGCTGTCGTCAGTTCTGGCGAAAAATGCAGCCACTCTGACAATTCAGGAATACGCTAACGATGGAACACCGCTTCACCTCTCTGCCCCCCGATCCCTTTATGTGCAGCAGCGACGAAAAGCAGAGCCGCAGCCCGCTGGCGCTCTACTCCGAGTATCAGCGTATGGATATCGAACTGCGCCCGCCGCACGCCATGCCCACCAGCCACTGGCACGGCCAGGTGGAGGTTAACGTGCCGTTCGATGGCGACGTCGAGTATTTGATTAATAACGAAGTGGTGCGCATTGAGAAAGGCTATATCACTCTGTTCTGGGCCTGTACGCCGCATCAGCTGACCCGCCCCGGCGATTGCCAGCAGATGGCGATATTCAACCTGCCGATGCATCTGTTTCTCTCATGGCCGCTGGACCGGGAGCTTATCAACCACGTCACCCATGGGATGGTGATTAAATCCCTCGCCGCGCAGCAGTTGAGCGCCTTCGAAGTGCGCCGCTGGCAGCAGGAACTGAGCCACGAGAATGAACAGATACGCCAGCTGGCGATCGATGAAATCGCCCTGATGCTGAAGCGGCTGAGCCTCGCCGGCTGGCAGCCGATTCTGGTCAATAAAACCTCACGCACCCACAAGAACAGCGTCTCGCGCCACGCGCAGTTTTATGTCAGCCAGATGCTGGAGTTTATCGCTGCCCACTACGACCAGGCGCTGACCGTCAATGCCGTTGCCGAGCACGTGAAGCTCAACCCGAACTACGCGATGGGGGTCTTTCAGCGGGTGATGCAGCAGACCATGAAGCAGTACATTACCGCCATGCGTATCAATCATGTGCGGGCGCTGCTGAGCGATACCGACAAGACCATCCTGGATATTGCCCTTACCGCCGGTTTTCGCTCCAGCAGCCGCTTCTACAGCACCTTTACCCGCTACGTGGGCATGCCGCCGCAGCAGTACCGTAAACTCAGCCAGCAGCGGCGTCACGGCCTGGCCTTGCCGGAGGCATAAAAAATGCCGCCGGGGTTTCCCCAGGCGGCATGATTAGCAGTGAAAACGGTTAGTCGTTGATACGCGGATGCTGCTGCACCAGGCGCGACCGTTTTGCCTGCAGATCGGCGATCTCCTGATCGATATCTTCGATTTTTTGCTCGATGTTATCGTAGTGCTCGCCAAGGATTTCTTTCGCTTCCTGGATATCCGACGCCGCCGGGGTCGCCCCTTTCAGCGGACGGTTAGCCGTCTCTTTCATCGACAGGCCCGTCGCCATACCCACCACCGCGATAACCATCAGGTAGTACGCCGGCATCATCAGGTTTTGGGTGGTCTCCACCAGCCACGCCGCCAGGGTTGGCGTCAGACCGGCAATCAGCACCGAGATGTTAAAGGCGCTGGCCAGGGCGCTGAAGCGGATGTGCGTCGGGAACATCGCCGGCAGCGAGGAGGCCATCACCCCGATAAAGCAGTTCAGCACCACCGCCAGCAGCAGCAGGCCGGCGAAGATCAGGCTAGTCACGTTGCTGTTGATCATAATGAAGGCCGGGATCGACAGGGCAAACAGCGCCACGCTACCAATCAGGATAAACGGGCGACGGCCGAAACGGTCGCTGAGCATACCGATAACCGGCTGTACAAACAGCATCCCGACCATGATAGCGATGATGATCAGCACCCCATGATCTTCCGAGTAGTGCAGGTTATGCGACAGATAGCTCGGCATGTAGGTCAGCAGCATGTAGTAAGTCACGTTGGTGGAAATCACCAGACCGATACAGGTCAGCAGGCTACGCCAGTGCTTGGTGGCAATCTCTTTAAAAGAGACCTTCGGCCCGTCCTGCAGTCCTTCACGGTCGCCCTGCTCCATGGTGTCAACATGCTGCTGGAACGCTGGCGTCTCTTCCAGCGCATGGCGCAGGTAGAGACCAATGATACCTAACGGTAGCGCCAGGAAGAACGGGATACGCCAACCCCAGTCGAGAAAGTTCTGTTCACCCACCACGCTGGAGATGAGAACCACCACGCCGGCCCCCATCACAAACCCGGCGATGGAGCCAAAGTCCAGCCAGCTGCCCATAAAGCCGCGCTTGCGGTCAGGAGAGTATTCCGCGACGAAGATCGACGCCCCGGTATATTCACCGCCAACCGAGAAGCCTTGCGCCATTTTACACAGCAGCAGCAGGATCGGTGCCCAGATACCTATCGTGGCATACGACGGAATAAGGCCGATACAGAAAGTACTTATCGACATGATCACGATAGTTATCGCGAGAATTTTTTGCCGACCATATTTATCGCCCAGCATCCCGAAGAACAGGCCGCCTAACGGACGAATTAAAAATGGTACGGAGAAGGTACCCAGCGCGGCAATCATCTGCACGCTTGGGTTGGCATCGGGGAAGAAGACTTTACCTAAGGCGTAGGCCACAAAGCCGTAGACGCCGAAATCGAACCACTCCATCGCGTTGCCCAGGGAGGCCGCGGTGATCGCCTTTTTCAGTTTACCATCATCGATGATGGTCACATCCTTAAGGGTGATGGGCTTTATTTTTTTCCTTTTAAGCATATTTTTCCTCTGCTACTCCGCCTTGAGTGCACGCCTCTTCGCCGAATGGCAAGGCCATTCGCATCGTGCGTCAGGAGCGGTGAATTGCTGTGCTCCTCATTTCAAGCGTAGCAGGTTTGCCTGCACTGTCTGCTGACAGAATGTACAACCGAACCTGTTGACGCCTGCTCTGGCTACTGGTGAATAAATGGAGCGGCTCATCGTGATGCTTGATGAAATTGACCTGCTCCCCTTTTTTACCCTAACAGTGTTTATATCTGCGATCAACTTCACAGAAATTTACCGCCTCATTACAGAGTGTCGGAAAATAAATAAGTTCATTTCCTGCCGATCGCGCGGAAATTATTTCGTCGATTTTGCTCCACTTCGGGCGGTTAATTTCAGCGTTTATTCGCTTTTTCCCGGAATAATACCACGGCTACTTTTTAGCAAAAAAACACCCGACAAAAGTGGGTGATTGCGCTATAATCATACCCACTTTCGGCTCTCAGCCGCTGTTTAAAGGACCAACATCCTGTTTTTCGACGACATCATGAGGAGCGTCATGCAACTGCCACACTGCCCAAAATGCGATTCGACTTACACTTATGAAGATAACGGCATGTACATCTGCCCGGAATGTGCCCATGAGTGGAACCCTGCCGAGGCGACGGAAGAGAGCGACATTCTGATCGTTAAAGATGCCAATGGCAATTTACTGGCCGATGGCGACAGCGTTACCGTCGTGAAAGATCTGAAGGTTAAAGGCAGCTCTTCGATGCTGAAAATCGGCACCAAAGTGAAAAATATCCGTCTTGTCGAAGGCGATCACAATATTGACTGCAAAATTGACGGTTTTGGTCCGATGAAGCTCAAATCGGAATTTGTGAAAAAGAACTGATTTAATTTCGGGTAGGCGGCGCGATTATTTTTTCACATAACCGTCGCCGCTCCCGATATCCTGGTGGCCGTTTGTCACCCGGCGCATCCTGTTATTTCCCTCGCCGGCAACCGCTATTTACACTGTCGCCTGCCGTCATATTTCAGCGCCCCTTTTCGCCCTGCCGTCTGGCTCAATCGCCTGCCGGGCGACTACGCTTTACGGGTTACGGTCACTGAGGTATTCACCATGTCCTTAAGTCCCTACCTTGCCTTTGCGGGCAACTGCGCCGAGGCGATCGCCTTCTACCAGCAGACGCTGGGCGCAGAGCTGATGTTTAAAATGACCTTTGGCGAAATGCCGCCCCCGGCGCAGGAAGCGTCAGACGGCTGCCCGTCTGGCCAGAAGATGGCGGATGATGCTATCGCCCACGCCAGCCTGCGCATCAATAATGGCGAGCTGATGCTGAGCGACAGCGCCTTCGGGCCCGATGTGCATTACGCCGGCTTCACCCTCGTCCTCGATCCCAGCGATGTCGCTGAAGGCCAGCGCTGGTTCGACGCGCTGGCTGTCGGCGGACGCATTGAGATGGCCTGGCAGGAAACCTTCTGGGCCCACGGCTTCGGCAAAGTCGTCGACCGCTTTGGCGTCCCCTGGATGATCAACGTGGTCAAACAAGGCTGACGCCCCCAGGGCGGCCCGGCCGCCCTGTCATCCGCCTGGCATCAACTCTTCATCCTTTGGTCATCGTCACTTAACCGAAATGCAACATAAACCGGTCAGGATCGGCCCACAACGCGAGGAAGCTCCTCGCCTATGCTGTGTGAGGCTTGATGACCATGCACCTGTCCAGACATCCGACCAGTTACCCCACGCGCTATCAGGAAATCGCCGCCCGACTTGAGCAGGAGCTGCGCCACCACTATCGCTGCGGCGACTATCTGCCCGCCGAGCAGCAGCTGGCGACGCGCTTCGACGTTAACCGCCACACCCTGCGCCGGGCTATCGACCAGCTGGTTGAGCGCGGCTGGGTTCAGCGCCGTCAGGGCGTGGGTGTGCTGGTGCTGATGCGCCCCATCGACTACCCGCTTAACGCCCAGGCGCGCTTCAGCCAAAACCTGCTGGAACAAGGCAGCGATCCCACCAGCGAAAAGCTGCTGTCGGTGCTGCGCCCTGCCAGCGCCCATGTCGCCGAAGCCTTTGGCATCAATGAGGGCGAGAACGTGATCCACCTGCGTACCCTGCGCCGGGTCAATGGCGTCGCCCTGTGCCTGATTGACCACTACTTCGCCGACCTGCGCTTCTGGCCGGTGCTACAGACCTTCAGCCACGGCTCGCTGCACGATCTGCTACGCGATCGGCTCGACGTCGAACTGACCCGCGTACGCACCAAAATTAGCGCCCGCCGCGCGCAGGCAAAAGAGAGCAAGCTGCTGGAAATCCCCAATATGGCGCCGCTGCTCTGCGTCCGCACGCTCAATAGCCGCGAGGGCGAGTCGCTCACGGCGGAGTACTCCGTCAGCCTGACCCGCGCCGACATGATTGAATTTACCATGGAGCACTGAATGCACTTCGATACCGCCACCCGCCAGCGCTGGATGTCCGTGCTGGCCCACAGTGAACCGCAGGACCTTCTGGCGCGCATGCAGTCCCTGCAGCTGGCGCCGGAATATGAATTGATTCGCACCCCGGAAACCGGGCTGGTACAGCTCCAGGCCCGCATGGGCGGTATCGGCGACCGCTTCTTTGCCGGCGACGCCACCCTTACCCGCGCAGCGGTACGCCTGGCTGACGGTACCCTCGGTTACAGCTGGATCTTAGGCCGCGACCGCCCGCACGCTGAACGCTGCGCGGCGATCGACGCCCTGCTGCAGTCGCCCCGCCATTTTCACACCTTAATGGAAACTCTGATAACCCCGCTGGAAGCGCTACGCAGCGCGCGCATTGAAGCCCGACGCGCCGAAGTCAACGCCAGCCGGGTCGACTTCTTTACCCTGGTTCGCGGAGATAACGCATGACCTTACAACCCGCTTTTTCCCTGGCTGTGCAGGATGCCCAACACAGTTTTCGTCGCCTGCTGAAAGCGATGAGCGAGCCGGGGGTGATTGTCTCCCTGCAGCAGCTTCAGCACGGCTGGCAGCCATTGAACGTGGCCTCCACCAGCCTGCTGTTGACCCTTGCCGATCATGAAACACCGGTCTGGCTCGCCAGCGCTCTGCGTAACGATCTGGTGGGACAGAATCTGCGCTTTCATACCGGCGCGCCGCTGGTGGACCAGCCGCAGCAGGCGGTCTTTGCCGTCGCCAATGACGGTATCAGCGCCGAGCAGCTCAACGTCCTTTCCGCTGGCACCGTCACCGCGCCGGAAACCGGCGTCACACTGATCGTTCAGCTTGCCAGCCTCAGCGGCGGACGCATGCTGCGCCTGACCGGGGCAGGCATTGCCGAAGAGCGAATGATCGCGCCGCAGCTGCCGGACTGCATCATCGACGAATTAACCGAACGCCCGCACCCGTTCCCGCTGGGCATCGACCTGATCCTCACCTGCGGCGAGCGCCTGCTGGCGATCCCGCGCACCACTCACGTGGAGGTTTGCTAAATGTACGTTGCCGTCAAGGGCGGCGAGAAGGCGATCCGCGCCGCTCACGCCTTACAGGAACAGAAACGACGGGGCGATGGACGGCTTCCCGAACTGAGCGTCGAACAGATAGGCGACCAGCTCAGCCTGGCGGTGGACCGGGTGATGACCGAGGGCGGGATCGCCGACCGCGAACTGGCGGCGCTGGCGCTGAAGCAGGCCAGCGGCGATAACGTCGAAGCGATCTTCCTGCTGCGCGCCTACCGCACCACCCTGCCGCGGCTGGCGGTCAGCGAACCGATTAACACTGCGGAGATGCGCCTCGAACGCCGCATCTCCGCAGTGTACAAAGATATTCCCGGCGGCCAGCTGCTGGGCCCCACTTACGACTACACCCACCGCCTGCTCGATTTTACCCTGCTGGCCAATGGCGAAGCGCCGTCTGTGCAGCAAGCCGATGGCGAAGCAGAGCCGACGCCGCACGTCTTTAGCCTGCTCACGCAGCAGGGGCTGGCGAAGGCCGAGGAAGATCGCGGCACGCCGCCCGACGATATCACCCGCACCCCGCCGGTCTACCCCTGCTCGCGTTCCTCGCGCCTGCAGCAGCTGATGCGCGGCGATGAAGGCTACCTGCTGGCGCTGGCCTATTCGACCCAGCGCGGCTATGGCCGCAACCATCCGTTTGCCGGCGAGATCCGCAGCGGCTACGTGCAGGTGGAAATCGTCCCGGAAGAGCTGGGCTTTAGCGTCAATATTGGCGAGCTGCTGCTGACCGAGTGCGAGATGGTTAATGGCTTCGTCGCCCCGCAGGAGGAGCTGCCGCACTTCACCCGTGGCTACGGCCTGACCTTCGGCATGAGCGAGCGCAAAGCGATGGCCATGGCGCTGGTCGACCGTGCGCTGCAGGCGCCGGACTATGACGAAGAGATTGCCGGCCCGGCGCAGGATGAAGAGTTTGTGCTGGCCCACGCCGATAACGTCGAAGCGGCCGGCTTCGTCTCGCATCTGAAGCTACCGCACTATGTCGATTTCCAGGCCGAACTGGCGCTGCTGAAACGCCTGCAACGGGAGAACGAACGTGGCTAACCCACTGACTGGCTATAACTTTGCTTACCTCGACGAGCAAACCAAGCGCATGATCCGCCGGGCTATTCTCAAAGCGGTAGCGATTCCCGGCTACCAGGTGCCGTTCGGCGGGCGCGAAATGCCAATGCCCTACGGCTGGGGCACCGGCGGCATCCAGCTGACCGCCAGCGTCATCGGTGAGAACGACGTGCTGAAGGTGATTGACCAGGGCGCGGATGACACCACCAACGCGGTGTCGATTCGTCAGTTCTTTAAGCGCGTCACCGGCGTCGCCACCACCGAGCGTACCGAAGACGCCACCCTGATCCAGACCCGCCACCGCATCCCCGAGCAGCCGCTCACCGAGTCGCAGATCATGGTGTATCAGGTGCCGCTGCCGGAGCCGCTGCGCTGGCTTGAGCCGAGCGAGCAGGAAACCCGCACCCTCCACGCGCTGGAGGAATACGGGATCATGAACGTCAAGCTGTACGAGGACATCGTGCGCCACGGGACCATCGCCACGGGCTTCGATTACCCCGTGCGCGTGGCCGGGCGGTACATCATGAGCCCTTCGCCCATCCCGCGTTTCGACAACCCCAAGATGCACCGGTGCCCGGCGTTGCAGCTCTTCGGGGCTGGGCGCGAAAAGCGGCTGTACGCCATCCCGCCGTATACCTACGTGGAAAGCCTCGATTTCGACGATCACCCGTTTACCGTGCAGAGCTGGGATGAGCCTTGCGCCATCTGCGGCTCAACCCACAGCTATCTCGATGAAGTGGT
>ERZ773204.3294-NODE-3294-length-10156-cov-4.374022_pt1 | contig 10156 bp, 9 predicted proteins | sample MGYA00581007_ERZ773204 | MGnify/ENA primary metagenome ERZ773204 (study PRJEB29015, sample SAMEA2737757) | human gut metagenome | biome: human gut; feature: human-associated habitat; material: faeces | place: China | collected 2012 ... | reverse complement strand
CAACTTCTTGCGGTATCCGGCGCCGACTCTCCAGAAATCCGTCAGCGGCCTGTGATCCCACAAAAGTTCCCGATAGCTGATCTCATCCAATTCGGCGATCCGGACTCCGTTATCATCCGGTTCCATATGCTTCGCTACAATATCCATGGCAATCTTGCACAGGTACAGATTGGTTCCAATTCCTGCTGTGGCGGTCAGCCCTTTTTTCTCCAGAATCTCTGTTGCAATTCTGGATGCTAGTTCTCTCGCTGTCATACCATAGGTCTTCAGGTATTGTGTCACATCCAGAAACACTTCATCAATAGAATAGACATGAATATCTTCCGGTGCGATATATTTCAAATAAATATTATAGATCTGGGTACTATATTCCAGATATCTCGCCATCCGGGGCGTGGCGGTCACAAAACCAACTTCCAGTTCCGGATGCCTTTGCAATTCATCCGCAAAGGTGCTTTTTCCCAAAAATCTGCCGCCAGGGGACCGCACTTTCCGCATGGCATTTACTTCTCTTACTTTGGAGATCACTTCGAACAGTCTTGCCCGTCCCGGGATTCCATAGGATTTCAGAGAGGGAGATACCGCCAGGCAGATGGTCTTCTGCGTCCGGGAAGCATCCGCCACCACCAGATTCGTATTCAAAGGATCCAGCCCTCTGTCAACGCACTCCACGGAGGCATAAAAAGACTTCAGATCCATGGCAATATAAGTATGGGATTGTGATTCCATTGCTGCCTCCTTTCAAACACTTTCTATAAATGATTATAGCAGAATGCATGTTCGATTACAAAGTAATTTTGTGGAAAAAAAGACTCCCGAACAATGTCGGGAGCCTTGAAATCCTTGATTTATCTGATTTTATGTTTTAGAACTTACCAGCCTTAGCTGCTTCCTCAATGGATACAGCAACAGCTACGGTAGCACCTACCATCGGGTTGTTGCCCATGCCGATCAGACCCATCATCTCAACGTGTGCAGGTACGGAGGAAGAACCAGCGAACTGCGCGTCAGAGTGCATACGGCCCAGAGTATCGGTGAAACCGTAAGAAGCGGGACCTGCAGCCATGTTATCGGGATGCAGAGTACGTCCGGTACCGCCGCCGGAAGCTACGGAGAAATACTTCTTGCCTGCTTCCAGTCTCTCCTTCTTGTAAGTACCAGCTACAGGATGCTGGAATCTGGTAGGATTGGTAGAGTTACCGGTGATGGATACGTCTACGTTCTCCTTCCACATGATAGCTACGCCTTCGGGAACGCTGTTAGCGCCGTAGCAGTTAACCTTAGCACGAAGTCCCTCGGAGTAAGCGATTCTCTCTACTTCGGTAACGGTGTTGGTGTAAGGATCATAAGAGGTCTCAACAAAGGTAAATCCGATGATACGGGAAATGATCTTTGCAGCATCCTTACCAAGACCGTTCAGGATAACACGTAAAGGCTTCTGACGAACTTTGTTAGCCTTCTCTGCGATACCGATAGCACCCTCAGCAGCTGCAAATGACTCATGTCCAGCTAAGAAACAGAAGCACTCTGTCTCCTCCTCAAGGAGCATCTTACCAAGGTTACCATGTCCTAAACCTACTTTACGATGATCTGCAACAGATCCAGGAATACAGAATGCCTGAAGTCCTTCACCGATAGCTGCTGCTGCGTCTGCTGCTTTCTTGCATCCTTTTTTGATTGCGATAGCAGCACCTACTGTATATGCCCAGCAAGCGTTCTCGAAACAGATCGGCTGAATGCCTTTGATCTGATCGTATACATTAAGACCTGCGTCTTTTGTGATTTTCTCAGCTTCTTCGATAGAAGCAATGCCATAGCTGTTTAAAACAGAATTGATCTTGTCAATTCGTCTCTCATATGATTCAAATAAAGCCATTTCCTGTTACCTCCTAAATTATTCTTTTCTTGGGTCGATAATTTTAACAGCGTCTGCAACACGGCCGTACTGACCTTTTGCTTTTTCCCATGCAGTATTCGGGTCATCGCCTTTTTTGATGAAATCAGTCATTTTTCCAAGGCTTACGAACTGATATCCGATGATCTCATCATCTGCATCAAGAGCAATACCTGTTACATAACCTTCTGCCATTTCAAGGTAACGAGGTCCTTTTTTCAGAGTTCCATACATTGTACCAACCTGAGAACGAAGTTTACAAAAGTCGTTATCATCACACGTCAGAACAAACTTGATGAGTTTATGCAGGCAATGAATGAGATCGGCGTTACCGGTATCACAATCACAAACGTTTTAGGATGCGGTGTACAGAAAGGTGCTCCTGCTTACTACCGTGGTGTTGAGATGGAAATGAATCTTCTTCCGAAGATCAAGATTGAAATCGTTGTCAGCCTCGTACCTGTTAAGAAAGTCATTGAAACTGCAAAAGCTGTCCTTCACACAGGTGAGATTGGTGATGGTAAAGTATTCGTATATGATATCGAAAATGTAGTGAAGATCCGTACCGGAGAAGAAGGTTATCTCGCTCTCCAGGATACTAAATAGGCCTCCACTCATAATAAATATCCAAATAAAACAAGAAAAACCCGGGAAATTGATACAAAATCATTTCCTGGGTTTTTCTTGTTATTTCCGCGGTGACAATCTCGGCAGATTCCAGTGATAATGAGCCGCAAGATAACGGATCAACACTACTACCACCGATGACACTACCATAGCCTCTACATTTCCCACAAAACGATTCATGTACACGCATACGATCGCACCGATAATAGAAGCGCAGGCATAAATATGCTTTACAAAAATATAAGGCGGCACACTTGCCATCATATCACGCAGCAGACCGCCGCCAACTCCTGTGATCGTTCCAAGAAACACAAGCAGAAACGCATTATCCATATAACCCTGGCGGATTCCTGCATTAACACCCACTACCGTAAAAATACCAAGTCCCACAGAATCCAGCACCAGCATAAACTTATCGTATGTCTCACGCCTGTGTCCTTCCAGAAGTTCTCTCTTAAAATAAAAAATAAAGAAAACAATGCACGAGGTAAGCACAGATACAAGTGCATATACCGGATTTGTAAATACAGCCGGTGGAATGACCCCCAGCACCACGTCTCTGATCATGCCGCCTCCCACCGCAGTTGCTACTCCAAGAACGCTGACGCCAAAAATATCCATATTACGCTCTACTCCTACCATTGCTCCGGAAGCTGCAAACGCGATCGTACCTGCCATTTCCATAATAAATGTCATGATTGACTGATAATCCATATCTAATTTAACTCCTGATTATTTTTCTTTAACATAATATCAGAGCCAAAAGACATTCTTCCTCTTCTTCTGACTCTAATATCCAGAATAACATATATTACTGTTCGCTGGCAATATCCCGCATAATATTTTACTTATCCGGCAACAACTGTTTTACGGATGCTCCTTTAAACAAAGTACCATCTACTGTGAATCGGTCGATCAATGTCGTCTTCGGGTTCTCAATCAGATCGATCAGTTTCTCCGCTGCGATTCTGCCAATTGCAACCGTATTCTGACAAAGTGTAGTCAGCTTAGGTTCCAGAATCTTCGCGATCGTGATTCCATCATACCCTGCAATAGAAATATCCTCCGGAATGCGAAGTCCTCTCTCCCTGATCTCATTAATTCCACCTATCGCAGCATAATCATCCGGATAAAGAATGCAGGTCGGCGGCAACGGAAGATCTAACAGCTCCCCTGTCACCATTGCAGCGGTATCCGCATCTCTGTAAGGACATTCCTTAATATAATCATCCGGTATCTCTACTCCCAGTCTCTGTAAGGTTCTGTAAAAGCCAGAAAGTCTCATACGGGTTACAGAAGTATTATCTCCATGAATATAAGCAATGCGTCTGTGTCCCTGCTCATAAACATACGAAACAAGATCTTCCATTCCCTGTGTATTATTGGAAACAACTGCAATATTTCCATCAAACACATGGTCGATCGTTACCACCGGAATTTCCGAACGAATCAGCTCCTGCACCTCATCTGCATAGAAATCCACACACGCGATCACAACTCCATCTACCCCTCTGTAACGGCAATGTTCGTAATAGCTTAGTTTCTGTCCGGAAATTTTTCCGCTCGTAAAGGTAATATCGTACCCTTTCTCCTCTGCGGTCCTTTTGAAGCTTTCCAGCACATGATTAAAATAATCATGCGTAAGTCCACTGGCCGCTTCATCAACAAACATGACTCCGATATTATAGCTTCTCTTCGTCTTTAACGTTCTCGCAGAGGAATTAGGAAGATAGCCCATTTCCGAAGCAGTTCGTAAGATCAGCTTCCTCGTCTCCTCACTGATATCGGAATAACCGTTCAATGCTTTGCTGACACTGGCCACAGAGACATTACACTTTTTCGCAATTTCTTTCATCGAAACCATAGGTATGCCTCCTAAAATTTTCGTAATCGTTTTCGTACTTTCATTGTATAACTACTCGCACAAATTTTCAAGCTTGCAATTCATTTTTTTGTGCATCTTTTATATTTTTTGTATGATTGCACAATTTTAACACCCAATATTTTTCCATTATCACAAATCCAATTCATCATTTTAACGAAAATACCCTCTTATTTTTTGACACTTATTTTTCTGTAAAACAATTGATTTTATCACTGTCTTCCGCTATACTAGAGACAAATAGCAGTAATGCCACGATAATCGTCTGTTTTTATTCTAAACTTATTCGTTTTCGTGTTTGAATTTTCTGTATATTTAAAACAACTGACGCAAAATCATAATAAAACAGGAGGACTTCTTATGAAATTCGGTTATTTCGATGACAACGCCAAAGAATATGTCATCACTACCCCAGATACTCCGCTTCCATGGATCAACTATCTGGGATCTCAGGACTTTTTCTCCCTGATTTCTAACACTTGTGGCGGATACAGTTTCTACAAAGATGCCAAACTTCTTCGTATCACCCGTTACCGCTACAACAATATTCCGGTAGATTCCAACGGAAAATATTACTATATCCATGATGGAGAAGAAATCTGGAACCCAGGTTCCATGCCTTCCAAGACACCACTGGATTCTTATGAATGCCATCACGGAATCGGCTACAGCCGTTTTCTGTCTTCCAAAAATGGATTAAAAGCTGATCTTCTTGCTTTTGTTCCTGTAAACACAACCTGTGAGATTAATAAACTGACTCTCGCAAACACAACTGATGCTCCGAAAACCTTTTCTCTCTTCTCTTATGTAGAGTTCTGCCTCTGGAATGCCGTAGATGACAGTACAAACTTCCAGAGAAATTTAAGTATCGGTGAAGTTGAGATCGAAGGCAGCACTATTTACCATAAAACCGAATATCGCGAACGCCGCAGACATTACAGTTTCTTTAGCGTAAACAGCCCGGTGGATGGTTTTGATACAAGCAGAGATGCTTTCCTTGGTATGAACAACGGAAATGCTTTTCCTGTTGCTGTAAAAGAGAATAAAGCAAGAAATTCTGTTGCAAGCGGATGGTATCCAATCGCAAGCCACCAGATTAATATAACACTTTCTGCAGGAGAATCCAAGGATTTTATTTTTGTTCTGGGATACAGCGAAAATCCACAGGATCAGAAATTTATCGCTCCAAACGTAATCCGCAAGGACGGCGCTCATAAGATTCTCAGACAGTTCCAGACAACCGAACAGGTTGATGCTTCATTTGCCGAGCTGAATGCTTACTGGGACAAGCTTCTCTCCCGTTATCATGTAGAGAGTAACGATGAGCATGTAAATCGTATGGCAAATATCTGGAATCAGTACCAATGTATGGTCACCTTTAATATGTCTCGTTCCGCTTCCTATTATGAATCCGGTACAGGCCGCGGAATGGGATTCCGTGATTCCTGTCAGGATCTCCTTGGTTTCGTACATCTGATTCCGGAACGCGCAAGAGAACGTATCCTCGATATTGCTGCCACTCAGTTTGAAAACGGAAGTGCTTATCATCAGTATCAGCCACTTACCAAGAAGGGTAACCTGGATATCGGAAGCGGTTTCAATGATGACCCGTTATGGCTGATTGCAGCAGTTTCCGCTTACCTGAAAGAAACCGGAGACTTCTCTATCTTAAATGAAATGGTTGACTTTGATAATCAGAAAGAAAAGGCAGCTCCTCTGTATGAGCATCTGCATCGTTCTTTCGAATATACAGCAACTCATCTCGGGCCGCACAAACTTCCACTGATCGGACGCGCAGACTGGAATGACTGTCTGAACCTGAACTGTTTCTCCACAGAACCAGGAGAATCCTTCCAGACAACTGGCCCATCTGAAGGACCTGTTGCAGAATCCGTATTTATCGCAGGTATGTTCGTAAAATACGGAAAAGAATTCGCAGAAATCAGCCGTCATATAGGTGACACCGCGGCTGCCGAAAGAGCAGAAAAAGAAGTAGATCAGATGTATCAGGCAGTACTTGATGCTGGATGGGATGGAGAATGGTTCCTCCGTGCATACGATGCCGAATCTCAGAAAGTCGGTTCCAAAGAATGTAAAGAGGGACAGATTTTCATCGAGCCACAGGGCTTCTGCGTTATGGCTGGAATCGGGGTCAAAGAAGGCCTTGCCGAAAAAGCTCTGGATTCTGTCAAAGAGCGTCTTGATACGAAATATGGCATTATGATCCTGCAGCCGGCTTATACCCAGTATTATCTGAATCTTGGAGAAATTTCCTCCTACCCGCCGGGATATAAAGAAAATGCAGGTATCTTCTGCCACAACAATCCGTGGGTTTCTATCGCAGAAACCGTAATCGGACGCGGTAACAGGGCGTTTGAGATTTACAAGAAGACTTGTCCGTCCTATATCGAGGGCATAAGTGAGATTCATTGCACAGAGCCGTACATATATTCACAGATGGTTGCAGGTGCTGACGCAGTCTTCCATGGTCAGGCAAAGAACAGCTGGCTGACCGGTACAGCAGCATGGACTTTCTGGAATCTGTCTCAGGCAATCCTGGGTGTACAGCCATCCTATGATGGACTCTGCATCAATCCATGTATTCCGGAAGGCTTCGGTGATTTCAAACTTACCAGAACTTTCAGAGATGCTGTTTATTATATCGACGTTAAAAATCCTGATAATGTTCAGAAGGGTGTTAAGAAAGTCGTTGTAGACGGAAAAGAACATGAAGGATGCCTGATTCCATTTGAAGAAGGCAAGAAAGAATATCATGTAACTGTATACATGGGATAATAGAAACTATCTGTCGCAAACTTGTACAGCACTACATATCTTTTGCAAGCAAGAGATATGTACAATCTGCTTTTACTATTTGGTACAATTCATAAAAGTAAAACCAGCTAATGACAATATTTCGTCTGGCGTATTTTGCAATTCGATGAAATATTATCAGATAGCTGGTTTTTTAACTTTCTATAAGTTCAGAAAAAATTTTATCTGCTACTTAAACTTTTTCTCATTCTCAGGATATTCTGTCCATCCATATATTCATAGGAAACTTCATCCATTATTTTCTTAACCATATAAATTCCAAGACCACCAATTTCTCTCTCTTCCAGATTCAGGGTTATATCCGGATCTTTGTTCTCCAACGGATTATAGGGAATTCCCTGATCAATAAAAACCAGAACGATCATTCCTTTCTCTATTCCAGCCTGTACCGAAGCTTTTCCACCATCAGCGCCATAAGCATAATATGAAATATTTCCAAATATTTCATCAATAACAACATCTATCTGCATCTGAATCTTCATAGGGCAGCAATTTTCTTCTAAAATATCATTTACAAAATTTGTTACAACATCAATGTTCTCTACTTTTGCTTCAACTGTAATATCCTTCAAATCCCTTCTCCTTCCTGCAAGTTGTTTTCTGGAGTGTGTTTAAAAAATCATTCCGAAATACAGCTGGTTCTTTTTGCCTCTAATAATAACCAGTGCACTAACAAATTCCAAAAAAGGGTTCTGTTCTCATCACAAAACCCTTTTTATAAATTACTCGATTGTTAATATATCACTGAATCCTGTAATTTCAAATATTTCCTCTATAACCTCGCTGACATGGGTCAATTTGAAATCTCCTTTTTTATTCATATATTTCTGTACTTTCAGGAGTACACGCAAGCCTGCTGATGAAATATACTCCAGATCCGTCAGATCAAATACAAGCTCCTGTGTATCTTTCAGTTCCTTTTCCATAAAGGCTTCCAGTTCCGGCGCCGTCGTTGTATCTAATCTGCCTGATAATAATACAGTATCTTTTGTTCCTTCACTTTGCTTTTCGATCTTAAGACTCATTTTATTCTCCCTTCAAATTATAAAAATTTCTATTAAATTTCCTTCAAATTATATTGCCTATATTATACATGATTTTTTCTGAGATTTGAAGAAGTAATTTTTTGCGTTTCTAAACAAAGCAATGTACGTTTGATGATCCGAAAAATGAAATTGAAAAAATAAAGAAATGACATCCTGCGGCAGAGCTTATCTGCCGCTTTTTTCATGTCCAAAAGTGTTAGCTACGTGTGTTAGCTACGTGTTAGCTACTCAAATTTTTTTGTGCTTTTTGAAACTGTTTCGTTCTAAAGCCGTACCTTTTATCTCCACATAACAAAAGTGCCGCAAACCCTTGAGTTTGCGGCACTTTCAACGCGCTTACACTTTATTTTCTTTTATATGAATTAGAACTTGCCAGCTTTAGCAGCTTCCTCAATGGAAACAGCTACTGCAACAGTCATACCAACCATCGGGTTGTTACCTGCTCCGATAAGACCCATCATCTCTACATGAGCCGGTACGGAAGAAGAACCAGCGAACTGTGCATCAGAGTGCATACGTCCTAATGTATCTGTCATACCGTAGGAAGCTGGACCTGCTGCCATGTTGTCCGGGTGAAGTGTACGTCCTGTACCACCACCGGAAGCAACTGAGAAGTATTTCTTACCTGCTTCAAGACGTTCTTTCTTGTATGTACCTGCAACCGGATGCTGGAAACGTGTCGGGTTTGTGGAGTTACCTGTGATAGAAACGTCAACGTCTTCTTTCCACATGATAGCAACACCTTCCGGAACGCTGTTTGCGCCGTAGCAGTTAACCTTTGCGCGAAGACCCTCGGAGTAGGATTTGCGGAATACTTCCTTAACCTCGTTGGTGTATGGATTGTATTCAGTCTCGATGTAGGTGAAGCCATTGATACGTGCGATGATCTGAGCAGCGTCTTTTCCAAGACCGTTTAAGATAACGCGCAGCGGTTTCTGACGAACTTTGTTTGCTTTCTCAGCGATACCGATTGCGCCCTCTGCTGCTGCGAAGGACTCGTGGCCAGCCAGGAATGCGAAGCACTCGGTCTCCTCTTCCAGAAGCATCTTGCCAAGGTTACCATGGCCAAGACCTACCTTACGGGTATCTGCAACAGAACCCGGGATACAGAATGCCTGCAGGCCCTCGCCGATTGCTGCTGCTGCCTCAGCTGCTTTTCTGCAGCCTTTCTTGATTGCGATTGCTGCACCTACGGTGTAAGCCCATTTAGCGTTCTCAAAGCAGATCGGCTGAATACCCTCAATCATCTTGTATACATCAAGCCCTGCGTCTTTGGTGATCTTCTCTGCCTCTTCAATGGAAGCGATGCCATAGCTGTTTAATGCTTCATTGATCTGTTTGATACGTCTCTCATATGATTCAAATAATGCCATGATTATAGTCCTCCTTCTTTACGCCTGTCTCGGGTCGATGATCTTAACTGCATCAGCAACACGGCCGTACTGACCTTTTGCCTTTTCCCAAGCGGTGTTCGGGTCATCACCCTTCTTGATGAAGTCAGTCATCTTGCCAAGGCTTACGAACTGATAACCAATGATCTGATCGTCTGCGTCCAGAGCGATACCAGTTACATAGCCCTCAGCCATCTCCAGGTAACGAGGACCTTTCTTTAAGGTTCCGTACATAGTACCAACCTGGGAACGAAGACCCTTACCAAGATCCTCAAGGCCTGCACCGATCGGAAGACCATCCTCAGAGAATGCACTCTGGGTTCTGCCGTATGCGATCTGTAAGAACAGTTCTCTCATTGCGGTGTTGATTGCGTCACATACCAGGTCGGTGTTCAGAGCCTCCAGAACGGTTAATCCCGGAAGAATCTCTGCTGCCATTGCTGCGGAGTGAGTCATGCCGGAGCAGCCGATGGTCTCAACC
>ERZ773204.3286-NODE-3286-length-10174-cov-5.086669_pt1 | contig 10174 bp, 6 predicted proteins | sample MGYA00581007_ERZ773204 | MGnify/ENA primary metagenome ERZ773204 (study PRJEB29015, sample SAMEA2737757) | human gut metagenome | biome: human gut; feature: human-associated habitat; material: faeces | place: China | collected 2012 ... | reverse complement strand
TAGCGTTAGCTAAATTTCAATGCCCGACCGACACTCCGCTAAACCATAATTTATTTTAATTTCTAATATAAAAATCCACAAACACAAAAGCCACTTTTGAACTAAATCAAAAGTGGCTTTCACTCTTATATAATAAAACTTTAAGAAATCATTTCTTTGATTTTCTGTTCAACGGCAACTGCGTCTGCTTTGCCTCGGCTGTTTTTCATAACATTACCTACAAGCGACTTAATAGCTTTTTCCTTACCATTCTTGTAATCATCTACAGCCTTAGGATTGTTCTCTATAGCCTGTTTACAAAGTTCATTTACAGTGTTTTCATCAAGTCCTGCCATATCACTTTCACTGATAAAATCAAGTGCTCCCTTGCTGGAATCAAGCATTTTCTCAAGTGTAGCCTTAGCAAGGTTGTTGCGTATCTTGCCGCTGTCAATCAATTTTACAAGCTCATTGAGTTGTTCAGGTGTTATTGATACATCAAATGTTTCCTTATCAGCCTCGGTTTCTGTTCTGCGGAAAATCTGACCGATAATAAAGTTAGATACAGACTTTGCGGATTTTACACCCTCGCAAGCCTTATCAAAGAACTCGCTGATTTTTCTGTATTTTGTAAGAAGTTGTGCATCCTTTTCAGGAATTTCAAGTTCTTCAATATATCTCTTGCATTTGTCAGAAGGAAGTTCAGGCATTTCAGCCTTTAAGCTCTCCACAACATCTCTTGGGACATTGATTGTAACAAGGTCAGGATCTCTGAAATAACGGTAATCGTGAGCGTCTTCTTTACTGCGCATTGAAGATGTAGTGTTTGTTGCATCATCATAACGGAGAGTTTCCTGCACTACTTTGCCGCCGCTCTCAATTAAATCTACCTGACGCTCATACTCATACTCCATTGCTTTTGCAATATTTGTAATTGAGTTCATATTCTTAATCTCTGTTCTTGTTCCAAGAGTTTCACTGCCCTCAGGACGAACAGAAATATTAACATCGCAACGCATTGAGCCTTCCTGCATACGGCAGTCGGAAATTCCTATATAGCGCATTACCTGCTGTAATTTTTCCACATACTCCTTAGCCTCGTCAATAGAACGAATATCAGGCTCCGATACAATCTCGATAAGAGGAACACCGCCACGGTTGTAGTCGACATATGTGTCGCCGTGCTGATGAATAAGTTTTCCTGCATCTTCTTCAATATGAATATGATGAAGTCTGATTTTTCTGCCGTTTGAAAGCTCTACATAGCCGCCGATTGAAAGCGGTGCATAAAGCTGGCTGATTTGATAAGCCTTTGAAAGGTCAGGATAGCAGTAGTTCTTTCTGTCCATTTTAGAAATCTCCGCAATCTCACCGTGAGTGGCAAGACCTGCCTTTATACCGAAGTTTACAACCTCACGGTTAAGTTTTGGAAGTGTACCCGGAAGTCCGATACATACGGGACAGCAATGTGAGTTAGGTGCACCGCCAAACGCTGTTGTACATGAGCAGAAAATTTTTGTCTTTGTAGCAAGTTCAATATGGGTTTCAAAACCCGCAACTAATTCATATTTCACAGCTTAACACCCCACTTTGTATCCTTAAAGTTTTCTCCGGCAGCCTGCTGATACTTAAACGCTGCATTTAAAATTTCAGCCTCGCCAAAACTCTTGCCGATAAGCTGCATACCGATTGGCATACCGTTTGCGTTAAATCCGCACGGTACGGATACACCCGGAAGTCCTGCAATATTTACGGGTACGGTACAAATATCTGTAAGATAAGTTTCAATCGGATCGGAAACTGCGTGACCCGCCTCGAAAGCAGTCATAGGAACTGTTGGAGCAAGAATTACATCACAATGCTCAAATGCATCTGTAAATGCCTTTACAATAGTTCCACGCAAATTCTGTGCCTTTTTATAATAAGCGTCATAATAACCGGCAGAGAGTACATATGTGCCGAGAAGAATTCTTCTCTTAACTTCCTCACCAAAGCCCTCTGAACGGGTGCGGCAAATCATATCGTGAGTGCCGTTATAATGCGGTGTTTTATAACCAAAACGAATACCGTCGTATCTGCCGAGGTTTGAAGATGCCTCTGCACAGGCAATAATGTAATAAACAGGAAGAGCAAACTTAAGTGCGGGCATATCAAAATACACTATTTCTGCACCGAGTGATTCATAAACTTTTGCGGCATTGAGAACTGCCTCTTTAACATCGTCACGAATACCGTCAAGATACTCACGGGCAATACCGATTTTCATACCCTTGATGTCATTGTTGAGCTTTCCGTAAGTTGCGCCGCCGACATTACCCTTTGAAGTGCTGTCTTTTTCGTCATACTGTGAAATTGCATCAAATACAATAGACGCATCTTCAACGCTCTTTGTGATAGGTCCAATTTGGTCAAGTGAGCTTGCATAAGCGATAAGACCGTAACGGGATACACTGCCGTATGTCGGCTTAAGACCTACGATACCGCAAAAACTTGCAGGCTGACGGATAGAACCGCCTGTATCAGAACCAAGTCCGTATGCAGCAATGTTTGCGCCGACAGCGCTTGCTACGCCGCCTGATGAACCGCCGGATACATACTTTGTGTTAAACGGATTCATTGCACCGCCAAAGCATGAAGTTTCACACGAAGAACCCATTGCAAATTCGTCCATATTTGTTTTACCGAGCATAACTGCATTTTGTGCAGAAAGATTCTCCCATACAGTTGCATTATAAATCGGCTTGTAACCTTTAAGGATTTTAGAACAGCAAGTAGTTTCAATGTCCTTTGTGGAAAGGTTATCTTTCAATGTCATCGGAACACCCTCGAGCATACCGATTTCTTCGACCTTTGCAATTTTTTCGTCAACAGTCTTTGCGGTTTCAAGCGCTGTATCGGGAGTTACATTTACATAAGCGTTAAGCTCGCCGTTTGATTTTTCTATTTCTTCAAGATAGCTTTTAGTAAGCTCAGTACACGAAACCTGCTTGGAAACAAGCATTTCGTGAATTTTTGCAATACTACCCATTTTTACACCTCTTATTCTCTGCCTCTAACAAGGAAATGTGACTCTGCCTGTTCAGGGGCATTTTTCAAAATTTCCTCGCTGTCATATGACTCAACCACAACATCCTCACGAAATACATTTGAAAGGTTGTTTATGTTGTCAAAGCTCTCACCGCTTGTGGGAGCATTATTGATTGTATCGGCAAAATCTATAATTTCCTGCATTGACTGTGTAAGGCTGTCAAGCTCCTCTTCGGGAACGAACAGCTTTGAAAGCAACGCAATGTTTTCAACATCTTCTCTTGTTACCATAAAAACCATCCTTTGTATAAACAGAATCAGGGCAAGTTATAAAAACAACTCGCCCTTTGAGTATATATGAAGTTATCTTAATTTAATGTGAACTTCACGAAGCTGCTGCTCTGTTACCTCTCCCGGTGAACCGAGGAGAAGATCCTGAGCATTTGAGTTCATTGGGAAAGCAATAACCTCTCTGATGTTCTCTTCTTCAGTAATGAGCATAATCATTCTGTCAACGCCCGGAGCCATACCTGCATGTGGCGGAGCACCATACTGGAATGCGTTGTAGAGAGCAGAGAACTTAGATTTAAGCTCATCTTCGGTATATCCTGCAATCTCAAATGCCTTAATCATAATGTCAAGGTCGTGGTTACGAACAGCACCTGATGAAAGCTCAACACCGTTACATACGATGTCATACTGATAAGCAAGAATATCATCGGGGTTCTTATGAAGCAAGCTGTCCATACCGCCCTGTGGCATTGAGAATGGATTGTGTGTAAAGATTACCTGACCTGTGGTTTCGTCATGCTCATACATTGGGAAGTCAACGATAAAGCACATCTCAAACTTTGACTTGTCAATAAGGTCAAGACGGGTAGCAACCTCTGTACGAATCTGACCTGCAAGCTTTGGAGCGTCTTTTTCTGTATCTGCGATAAAGTAAATAACATCGCCTGCGTTAGAATTATTACGCTTAATAAGCTCCTCTCTGTCGCCCTCTTTAAGAAACTTATCAATAGGACCGTCAAAAGTCATATCATCTCTTACCTTAACATAACCGAGGCCCTTCATTCCGATAGAAAGTGCAAACTCTTCCATCTTCTTGAACCAGCTCTTTGACTGCTTTGCGGCACCCGGTACATTAATTGAACGAACAGTCTTTTTGAGGAACGGCTTAAAGTCAGTCTCCTCAAACATATCGCTGATCTCCACGATAACAAGCGGGTTACGGAGATCAGGCTTGTCTGTACCGTACTTTAACATACTTTCAGTGTATGGAATACGGGCAAACGGAGGCTTTGAAACCTCTTTATCTGTAAACTTAGTGAATGTTTCGTAAAGCACTTCTTCTGCAACCGCAAATACATCTTCCTGTGTGGCAAAAGCCATTTCAAAGTCAAGCTGATAGAACTCGCCCGGCGAACGGTCTGCTCTTGCATCCTCATCTCTGAAACAAGGTGCAATCTGGAAGTATCTGTCAAAACCGGAAACCATAAGGAGCTGTTTGAAAATCTGCGGAGCCTGTGGGAGCGCATAGAACTTGCCCTTATGCTTACGGCTTGGAATAAGATAATCTCTTGCTCCTTCCGGTGATGAAGTTGAAAGAATCGGTGTCTGAATTTCATTAAATCCCATCTCGTTCATTTTTGCACGAAGGAATGTTATAATCTGTGAACGGAGCATAATGTTATTATGCACCTTCTGATTACGAAGATCGAGGAAACGATACTTTAAGCGTACCTCCTCCGAAGTATTGGTAGAAGTGGCAACTTCAAACGGAAGTGCGTTTTTACATTTGCCGAGAACAGTAATGTCATCTGTGTGTACCTCAACATAACCGGTAGCAATCTTAGAGTTGATAGTTTCTTCATCTCTCTTTACTACCTTACCGCTCAATGTTACGGTACATTCTTTGTTAATACCCTTAAGTAACTCGTCATTGTGAACTACTACCTGAAGAACACCGTACTGATCACGAATGTCAAGGAACATTACGCCGCCGTGGTCACGGATATTTTCAACCCAGCCTGCTACACGAACTTCCTGTCCGATATTTTCTTCTCTTAACTCACCGCAAGTTACGGTGCGATACTGATTAGCTTTTATCATATATCTACAGTTCCTTTCACTGATATTGTGCTAAATTGCCTATTCTTTTGTATTATACCACAATTTGCCTAAGCAATCAATATTTTAAGTGATTTTTATTTCAAAAATTCTATCTTTTTCAGACAATGCCGCACAAATAATGTGCGGCACCGTTTATTCAACACTCTTAAGGCTTTCAACCATATTTACTTTTTTAATCTTAAATCCCATTGCAAAATTCACAATCAAAGCAAATGCAAATGTCAGCAAAGCCGCAAAAACGAATGATGTAGGCAAAATATCTCTGCCAAACATTACATTGTCAACCTCAACGGTCTGAATAATAAATCTTGTAAGGAAAATACCGAGAACAAGTCCCGAAAGAATACCTCCGAGAGTAAGCACGATATTTTCTTTATAAATAACGCTTGAGGTTTCTCTGCTGTAAAATCCGAGCACCTTAAAAGTTGCGATTTCACGCACACGCTCGGCAATGTTGATATTTGTAAGATTATAAAGCACTACAAACGCAAGTGCCGCTGCACAAATAATCATAACAAGCACAACCATATTAAGCGAATTGAGCATATCTTCAATTTCACCCATACCTGATGAAAGATAGGTTACACCCGCTACTTTATCATTCGTCAGCATTTTTTCACCGAACGCAGTCTGTTCGTCAGGATTTTTCAGTACAACCTGTGCCATATTAAACTGCGGTTCTTCTCCGAATTTTTCACTGTAAAGTTTAGGAGAAATAAACACATAATTCTTTATATACTGTTCATAAATTCCGCCTACTGTAAGTTCTGCGGTTTTATCATCAACAGTTACACTTACGGTATCACCGACTTTGACAGACAATTCGTTCGCCATTTTTTCATTTATCATTACGGAATCATCGGTAATATCAAGGTGCTTTTTGTCGCCCCTTGTTCTAAGTTCTGTAACCTCCGAAAATCTCTGCGGATCTTCCATTACCGTAAGATAAGTGCTTTCATCTTTTACAACATTATTTTTCTTTACAACAACTTCCTGCTGACCTGCAAGCATAATTGACGCTGCGTCGCCCGTATTGTTTATTGCATTTTTCAGATAATCAAGCTGTTCGGCAGTTCCGCCTTCTTTAGGAATAACAACCGCATTATATTTGAATATTTCGCTAAACTGTGTATCGGTAAGCGGAATAAAGCTGTTTTTAAGTCCGAATGCCGCAACTATCAAAGCCGTGCAGCCTGCAATGCCTATGATTGTCATAAACATTCTTGATTTATATCTGAAAATATTTCTTGTAGTCAGCTTTGCGGAAAAATTCATATGTTTCCATATCGGAGTAATTCTCTCAAGCAGTATCCTCTTGCCTGCTTTCGGAGTTTTAGGTCTTAGAATTTTTGCACAGCTCTGGCTTAATTCTCTTACACATACTATTACAGAAACAAGCAATGTACAAAGTACGGCGGCAAGCGTACCGAGTATAATACTCTGTGCATCAGGTACAATGCTGATGTCAGGCATATAATACATAATCTGATATGCATTATAAATAATATACGGCAGTGTATTTATGCCTATTAATACACCCACGGTACAACCGATTACACCTGCAAAAACAGCATAAATCGCAAATTTCATTATTATGCTTAAGTTATTGTAGCCGAGCGCTTTTAATATTCCGATTTCTTTACGCTTTTCCTCTACAAGTCTTGACATTGTGGTTACACAAACCAAAACCGCAACGAGTAAAAAGAACATCGGGAATACTGATGCCACTGCACCGAGTCGCTCAACATTCTGCGCAAAGGTTGAATAACCCGGATTATCCGATCTGTCAAACACATACCACTCAGGATCGGCTATAGCGTCTATTTCTTCCTGTGCGTCGGCAATTTTTTGTTCCGCCTCTTTAAATTTATCATCAGCCTCGGCTTTTGAATCGTTGTATTCTTTCCAACCGTCATCAAGCTTTTGTCTGCCGCTTATTTTCTGTTCCTCAAGTTCGGACTTTCCGTTGTCATATTTTTCCTGTGCTGTCGCAAGTTCGGTTTCAGCCTGCGATATTTGAGCTTGTCCCTCTGTTTTTTTACTTTCAAGCTGTGCTTGTCCGTCCGCAATCTGCTGTTCTGCACTCTGAATTTGAGCAAGTGCATAGTCAAGCTGTGCCTGTCCTTCCGCTTTTTGTGTTTCAAGCTCTTGTTTTCCGTTGTTCAGCTGTTGTTCTGCCGTATCAAGCTGTTCTTGCGCCATAGCAAGTTTTGTTTCACAATCTGCTAAAACTGCCTGAACCTGTGTAAGCTGTTCCTGCAATACAGCACGAGCGGTTTCGTCCTCTGTAACCTCAATTTGTGCCTGTAAAGCCTCAATCTGTGATTTGCAAGTTGCTATTGCGGTTTCAAGCTGCGGCTTTTGATTGTTTTCAAATTCACTTTTTGCGGCATTGAATTCATCTTCTTTTTCGGCAAGAGTTTCTTCCGCTATGCTGATTTTTGAATTATATTCTTCAACGCCTGCATTATATTCGGCTTTTGCACTGTCAAGTTCCGCCTGCGCAGAAGAAAGTTCGCTTTCACCTGTCGCAATGCCGTTTTCGTATTCTTCTTTAGCAGTTTCAAGCTGACTTTTTCCGTCATCTATCTGCTTTTTGGCTGTGTCAAGTTGCGATTGTGCATCTGAAATCTTATCTGTATATTCTTTTTCCGAATTATCTAAAGTTGTTTTTGCATCATCAAGTTTTGTAAGAGCCTCGGATTTTTCGGTTTCATAATCGTTTTTACTGTCCTCAAGTTCCTGCTTTGCTTTGCCTATAACATCTTTATCAAATGCCTCACAGCGTAAATCGGCGGTATTTTCAAGAACAGTTGTAAAGCTTTCAATGTCTTTTTCGTATTCGTCATCAAAGGCTGAACCGTCGCCGTCAGAAAAAGCGGTTTTCACATACATTTCCGTATATCTTTCGGTTACAAAATCATCCTGATAAATATACATAAATGCTTCAATATTGCCGTTGCCGATTGTAGTTGAGCCACGCTGATACGAAATATACATAGGTGATTCCGCTTTACCGACAACGGTATATTCAAGCGTATCTACCATATCAAGTGCATTGGATTCTCCGCTTTCACTTCCAAATACAACCTTGTCGCCGATTTTATAATCACTGCTGCCGACACTGCCGTATTCAACAAGGATTTCACCCTTTTTCTCGGGTAGTCTTCCCTCTTTTATGTTTAATGTATTAAGAGTTTTATTATTGTTATAACTTTTAGGTGCAGCGGTTACTCTTATAACCTTGCCGTTACCGCCGTTTCCGTTTGATTTTAAAACAAGGTCGGCAAAATACGATGGCATAACATCGGTTACATTGTCAAGATTTTCAACCGCTTTTACATCATCTTTATCAAATCCGACAGTAGATACAAGCCTGTAATCCATAAGATTGGATTGAGAATAATACTCGTCTGCCATATTGTACATTGACGGAACCGTAGCTTTGATTCCGGCAAAAAATCCAACACCAAGCGCAATAATCGCAAGTATAGAAATAAACCTTGCTTTAGAATTTGCAATTTCTCTGAAAGTATTTTTTAACAGGGTTTTAGTCAATGTCCTCTCCCCTTTCGCAGAAAATATGAATTACCATTCGATTTCTTCAACATTTTTAGGTTCATCATTGTAAACATCCATAATTACCCTGCCGCTTCTCATCTTTATAATATGATCTGCCATTGGGGTAATTGCTGAATTGTGGGTTATGAGAACTACCGTCATATTTTCTTTTCGGCAGGTTTCCTGCAAAAGTTTTAAAATCTGTCTGCCGGTGTTATAGTCAAGAGCACCCGTCGGCTCATCGCAAAGTAAAAGTTTAGGTCGCTTGGCAAGTGCTCTTGCAATAGAAACTCTCTGCTGTTCACCGCCCGAAAGTTGAGCGGGAAAGTTTGCACTGCGCTGTGAAAGTCCGACGCTTTCAAGCGCCTCTGTACTGTCCATCGGATTTTTACTTATCTGCGTTGCAAGCTCTACATTTTCTTTTGCGGTAAGGTTAGGTACAAGGTTATAAAACTGAAATACAAAACCAATGTCAAACCGTCTGTATTCAATAAGCTGTTTGTCTTTCAGCTTGCTTATATCTCTGCCGCCGACAATAATACTGCCTTTTGTACAGGTATCCATTCCGCCGAGAATATTAAGTACAGTTGTCTTGCCTGCACCCGATGCACCGACTACCACGCAAAACTCGCCCTGCTCTATATTAAAAGAAACACCCTCGACAGCGTTAATAGTCACTTCGCCCATTTTATATATTTTGTAAACATCTTTAAATTCAACAAGGCTCATAATATCCTCCCGTAACGGTAAATTTTCTTTGCTTTTTAAAGTGCTGAATATACAGAATAAACCTGCTTATAATACAATATTATAGCACTTTTTACACCTCTTATCAATATACAAATACAGTGTTGATGTCGAATAAACCACAATATGACAAAACCGACCAAATTAATTGGCAATTGGCTTGACGAGGGTAAAAAATTATGCTAAAATACTAACGAACATAGGTTATTGCAGTGTAGATTGTTTGGTAATTACAACTCACCGCAAACTTTGATACTATGTAATTTAAGAAACAGAAAGGTTGATACTGAAATGGCAAAGATTGATTTAACTAAGTATGGTATTACCGGTACTACTGAAATTATCCACAATCCTTCCTATGACGAACTCTTTAACGAGGAAACAAAGGCTGATTTGGAAGGCTATGAGGTTGGACAGGAAACTGAGCTTGGCGCAGTTAATGTTATGACCGGTATTTACACAGGCCGTTCACCTAAAGATAAGTTCATCGTAATGGACGAGAATTCAAAGGACACTGTATGGTGGACTTCTGACGAATACAAGAACGACAACCATCCTGCAACACAGGAAGCTTGGGAAGCTGTAAAAGCGCTTGCTAAGAAAGAGCTTTCAAACAAGAAGCTTTATGTTGTAGATGCATTCTGCGGCGCTAACCACGATACAAGAATGGCAGTTCGTTTCATCGTTGAGGTTGCTTGGCAGGCTCACTTTGTAACAAATATGTTCA
>ERZ773204.3285-NODE-3285-length-10177-cov-3.588026_pt1 | contig 10177 bp, 10 predicted proteins | sample MGYA00581007_ERZ773204 | MGnify/ENA primary metagenome ERZ773204 (study PRJEB29015, sample SAMEA2737757) | human gut metagenome | biome: human gut; feature: human-associated habitat; material: faeces | place: China | collected 2012 ... | reverse complement strand
TCTCCTCTACATCTACACCGATGTACTTAAATACCTCATACAGGCTCTTTCCAAAGTGACCGAAAGCAACAGCTCCGTGATGTGGGAAGCCCTTTTCGATCAGCACATGACGGTAGAAACGTCCCATCTGTGGAATTGCAAAGATGCCGATGGAACCAAATGACCGGGTTGCCACTGGCAGTACCTCGCCCTGTGCTACATAAGCGCGCAGAATGTTGTCAGCTGTACTCTGTAAACGATAAAACGTAATATCACCAGGCATGATATCGCCTTCCAGAGTTCCCTGTGTAACTTCTTCCGGCAGAGAACGTGCCATGATGAACTGATACTTCATTTCACAGAATGCCAGCTTCTTGGAATTGGTATTTCCGCAGTGGAAGCCCATGAAGGTTTCCTTTAAGTCATAGTTAAACTTGCCCTTAATGTCCTCATTGTACAGATCTTCCGGTACAGAGTTGTTGATATCCAGAAGGGTTACTGCATCCTGGCTGATGCAGGTTCCGATAAATTCACTTAATGCACCGTAAATATCTACTTCACAGGATACCGGGATGCCACGGCCAGTCAGACGGCTGTTTACATAGCATGGAACAAAGCCAAACTGGGTCTGGAATGCAGGCCAGCATTTTCCTGCGATCGCAACATACTTGCGGTAGCCTCTGTGGTCACGGATCCAGTCTAACAGAGTAATCTCATACTGAGCCAGCTTTGCAAGGATCTCCGGCTTCTTATTGCCTGCTCCTAACTCTGCTTCCATGTCTGCTGCTACTTCTGCAATTCTTGGATCACCTGCATGCTTATTAAATGCCTCAAACAGGTCCAACTCAGAGTTTTCTTCAATCTCTACACCCAGGTTGTACAGCTGCTTGATAGGAGCGTTGCATGCTAAGAAGTTTAATGGTCTTGGGCCAAAGCTGATGATCTTCAGATCAGACAAACCGATCACAGTTCTTGCGATTGGCAGGAAATCATGGATCATATCTGCACACTCTGCAGCGGTTCCTACCGGATATTCCGGGATATAAGCCTTGATATTTCTCAGCTGTAAGTTATAGCTTGCATTTAACATACCGCAGTATGCATCGCCTCTGCCGGATACCAGGTTGTTTCCGGTCTCTTCAGCTGCTGCAACAAACATTTTCGGTCCGTCAAAGTGCTTTGCAAGAAGGGTCTCAGAAATTTCAGGTCCGAAGTTTCCAAGGTAAACAACTAAAGCGTTGCATCCCTCTTTCTTAATATCTTCTAAGGCCTGTACCATGTGGATCTCGCTCTCTACGATACAGACTGGGCACTCATAAATATCCTCTGGATCATATTTTGCCTTGTAAGCGTCTACCAGGGCTTTTCTGCGGTTTACAGATAAAGACTCCGGGAAACAGTCACGGCTGACTGCAACGATACCAACTTTTACTTTCGGGATATTCTCAAACATGTTTTTTTCCTCCATATTTACAGGGCTGTTCCACCACAGCCCTTATTTATACTTTTTTATGCTCTAAACTTCTGTATTTTCACCTTTCAGTCCGATAAAGCTGCCTTCCGGAAGTCCGCCTTCTGCATGACCGATGAGCCACTTATTGACAGCTGCCAAAAGTTTCTCTTCGCCGCTCTTATTTTCCGGCTTGTGGCTTAACTCCCCGTTAGTTCCCTCTGGAAGGACAACTACACAGCGGAAACCTTTATCAGAGGTCTGGCATGGCGCATAGTGAAGAGTCGTTGCATACACTTCGATCATGGTGCCTGCAGGAACGAAAAATGCCTTTACCTTGGAAGTATCTAATGTATAGTCATCTTCTACTTCCTCTTCTTTTGCCAGAAGCAGTACCATATCGCTGACTGCAATATTGATCTCAGAGTCTCTGTGATACTCTAACGCATTTAATTTACGGTTGTGTCCGTTGCAGTAACCGATCTGGATCGGCATCTGTCCGTAAACACCGTCTGCCAGTTCTTCTGCTATCTTTAAATCTTCCAGTTCCTTTACAGAAGCCACATATACTACATCATCCGGGCATGGAGTTTCTTCCATTTTCTGTAAAATTTCTTTCAGGTCATAACCTCCGATGACCTTGCCGTACTTTTTAAATTCCGGCTCCATTACACTTATCTGTTTGATCATGATAATTCTGCCAGCTCCTTATAATCATTTTTCAGGCTTGTATACAATTTCTGATACAGTCTGTGATATTTTTCATAAACAGCCACATCTTCTGCCTTTGGCTCTGTGCTGTCCCTGCGTGTGATCAGCTGGTCACATGCTTTTTCCACACTTTCATAAAGACCGCAGGCAACTCCTGCTAAAATGGCAACGCCAAGTGCCGGACCTTCATCCTGTACCACACGCTCTACGGAGCAGTTGTACAGATCCGCTAACATCTGACGCCATACAGGGCTCTTTCCGCCGCCTCCGCAGGCTTTCATACAGTCAACCTTAACGCCCATTTCCTGAAGGATCTCATTGCAGTCGCAGAGAGAATAAGCAACGCCTTCCATTACAGCCCGCAGCAGATGCTTTCTTGTGTGGATCGCAGACAGACCGAAAAATACGCCTCTGCAGTCCGGATCCAGATGCGGGGTCCTTTCTCCCATTAAATAAGGAAGATACAGCAGACGGTCACTTCCAGGTGCCACAGACGCAACATCCTGATTGATCTGGTCGTATACATCTACTCCCTTGGCCTCTGCCTCTTTTACATAATCCTGGCAGAACTGGTCTTTAAACCATTTTAAGGAAAGTCCTGCAGCCTGGGTCACACCCATCATATGCCATGCACCCGGTACTGCGCAGCAGCAGGTATGGATCCTTCCCTTCGGATCAATGGCAGGCTTGCTGGTATGTGCAAATACAACACCGGAAGTACCAATGGTAGTAAAGGCAGTTCCGTCTTTTACAACACCGGTTCCCACTGCAGCTGCAGCATTATCACCGGCACCGCCGGCTACGATACATTTTTCAGAAAGGCCTAATTCCTTTGCTACATCCGGAAGCAGTGTTCCTGTTGCTTCGCAGGACTCATGTACCTTTCCTAAAAGGTTCTTGTCAATATTTAATGCTTTCAGCACTTCATCAGACCAGCAGCGGCCCGGAACGTCTAAAAGCTGCATACCGCTTGCATCAGAAACTTCAGTTGCAAATACACCGGTAAGTATGTAGCGGATGTAATCCTTAGGCAGTAAGATATGACGGCAGCGGTTATAATTTTCCGGCTCATTTTTCCGTACCCAGAGGATCTTTGCTGCAGTCCAGCCTGTCAGTGGCGGGTTAGCTGTGATACGGATCCATTCTTCCCTTGGCATGATCTTTAACATGTCCTCTACTTCTGCGCCTGTTCTCTGGTCGCACCAGATAATAGAAGGACGGATCACCTCTCCGGCCTCATCTAACATGACCAGGCCATGCATCTGTCCGGAAATACCAATTCCCTTTACTGCGTCTTTGTCTACACCTGACTGTGAAACAACTTCCTTTATGGTCTTAAGAACTGCATCTCTCCAGTCCTCGGGCTTCTGCTCTGCCCAGCCATTTTCCGGCTGATACAGTGGATATTCCTGTGAAGCGGAAGCGATCACGGTTCCCTTTTCATCAAACAGGACCGTCTTTGTTGCGGAAGTTCCCACATCTATTCCCAAGAGATAATTCATGATATTCTCCCTTCTCCTCTTATGACAGCCATTCCTGCCAAACATATTCTAAAATGATTATAACTTATCCTAAACCGTCATTCCAGAGCAGTTCTTATCTTTATAATAGCACTTTCTTATCCTTTTACATCATTCTTATCATATGGTATACTTTATTGCAGGATCTGCGTGTTCTGACCGGCTTTTTAAGCCTTATGTACACCTGGAATTTTTACGGAAAGGAAGCTACAGGATGGATTTTAAATATGAAATGGTCGTTCCAAACGAAGACCTGCCCTGTAAATTTTTCATTTTTGAAGGAAAAAACGGCAATTACCGCCGCGCCAACCACTGGCACCAGTCTGTGGAGATCTTCCTGGTGCTGGAAGGGGAACTGAAATTTTACATTAACAACCAGTCCCAGCCCTTAAGTGCCGGGGAACTGATCATTGTCAATTCCAATGAGATCCACTCCATTGAAGCGCCAAAACCCAATCTGACCCTGGTGCTCCAGATCCCGGTTTCTTATTTTACCCCTTATATGGGAAAAGAGGACTATGCCATATTTGTAAGCCAGTCCCAGGAGAAAAACCGCGCGCTGGCTGTTCTTATTGAAAAAATGTATCATGTATATACAAAAAAAGAAAAGGCCTATCTTTTAAAAATGCAAAGCCTCTTCTATGAACTTTTATACCAGATGGCAACGGAATTTATGAAAACAGAGGCAGATGAGGGAAATCTGCGGCAGAAACGGCACTTAGACCGTCTCTCCCAGATTACTTCTTATATGAAGAAACACTATGATCAGCCGATCACTTTGGAAAGTGTAGCTGAAACATTCGGCTTCTCACCCAACTATTTATCCCGCATGTTCCGCCTCTATGCAGGGATCAGTTACAAAACCTATCTTTTAAACCTGCGCACCGAATATGCATTCCGTGAAATGCTACACACAGACCGCAGTTTAAATGACATTGCCATTAATAATGGTTTTCCCAACAGCCGTGCCTTTGCAAAATCCTTTTTAAAGCGCTACGACTGTCTTCCCGGGGAATACAGGAAAAAAATACAGCTTACTGCTTCTGAGACTTAAGGATCATCAGAGACAGATAGGGAACCGGCTCCTCCTTTAAGGTCTGATACTCCCGGATCAGACGCTGCTCTTTGGTTCCCGCCTTTTCTACCAGTACAAAGGAATTTTCCCTTCCACTTGCCTGAATAGCTGAAACCAAGGCTTCACTGTCTGTGGAAGGCTTCATAAGCACTACATTCTCATGTTCTGTAAGAAGTTTTTCCAGATCCGCTGCATTATTTTTCCGGACCGGTGCGATCACCAGATCTTCATCCCAGGCAGTAAGAGGGATTTTTGAAATAGCCGCTGCTGCACAGAAGGACGGAATTCCCGGAACTACCTCTGTCTCTGTGCCAAAAGCTTCTATATAAGGAAGGGTATACATAAAGGTACTGTATACAGAGGGATCGCCTAAAGTAATAAAAGCTCCTGTTTTATCTCCTTTTAAATATTCAGAGATCAGGCGTCCGTTTTCTTCCCACATTTTTTTCAGCTCGTCCCCTTTATAATGCATAGGATACTCCAGATTTACGATCTGGGCTTTACTGTCTTTTATATGTTCCTTTATAATATCAAAGGCAAAACTACCTGCTCCTTTTTTCTTTTCCGGACAGAAGATCACATCTGCCTGGTTAAGGATCTTATATGCTTTTAATGTAAGCAGTTCCGGATCTCCCGGTCCTACTCCAATTCCGTATAATTTTCCCATAATTTACCTTTCTTCTATCTATTTTTCTCAACAAATCCATTTTAACAGCACTTAACCACCACAGCAAGGAATTTTTATGGTAAGATAGGTCTATTACTATATTATTTAGGGAGGAATAATTTATTATGAAAAAAACAATGAAACTGCTGGCGGCTGCTCTTGCAGGCACTTTAGTGTTAGGCGGCTGTGCAGGAAATAAGGAAACTACTGCTGCTTCTGCTGAAAGCGAGACTGTAAAAGAAACAGAAGCACAGAGCACAGAGGCTGAAAGCTCACAGGCAGAAGCTGAAACTGAAAAGGAAGAAACTGAGACTTCTGACGCAGCCGGTTCAGGTACTGCGATCCGCGTTGGCTCTTTAAAAGGACCTACCTCTATGGGACTGGCTGAACTGATGGATCGCGCTGAAAAAGGCGAGACAGAAAATGACTATACCTTTACCATGGCAGGAAAAGCAGATGAACTGGTAGGTTCCATTGCAAGTGGAGATCTGGATATTGTTTTAGTCCCTGCCAATGTTGCAAGTATCCTGTATACAAAGACCCAGGGTAATGTAAATGTGATCGACATCAATACCTTGGGCGTTCTCTATGTAGTTGCCTCTGATGATTCCATTTCTTCTATGGAAGACCTGAAAGGAAAGACCGTTTACATGACCGGAAAAGGAACTACCCCGGAATATGTAATGAATTATCTCCTTTCTGAAAATGGCCTTACTGACGGGGATGTTACTCTGGAATTTAAGTCTGAGGCCACAGAGGTTGCTTCTGTATTAAAAGAAGATTCTTCTGCAGTAGGCGTTCTTCCTCAGCCTTTTGCAACTGCTGCCTGCATCCAGAACGAAGCTTTAAAGCCGGTTCTTGACCTGACCGAACAGTGGAACCTTTTAAATAAGGAAAATGGAAGCCAGTTAGTTACAGGTGTTACCATTGTGCGCAGCGACTTCTTAAAGGAAAATGAAGAGGCAGTGAAACTGTTCATCGAAGATCACAAGGCATCTGCTGCCTATACAAGCGAACATCTGGATGAAGCTGCTGAAATGGTAGCTGCACTGGGCATCGTTGAAAAGGCACCCATTGCGAAAAAGGCTATGCCTGCCTGCAACATTGTATGCATCACAGGTGAGGAAATGAAGTCTGCTCTCTCAGGCTATTTATCTGTTCTGGAAGCTGCTGATGCAAAATCTGTAGGCGGACAGTTACCGGCTGATGACTTCTACTATCTTCCATAAATCACTTACAGGATCCTTTTCTTATTGCTTCAATGAAAAATCTGATGAAAAAATATGGAAAAAACTGGGTCTGCTGGCTGATCTGGATCGGGATCTGGCAGCTGGCGGACCTTTTCATCCACAACAATATTATTTTTGCCGGGCCTTTTGACATGGCACTGACGCTGGCAGGACTGTTAAAAGACGGGGATTTCTGGCTGAGCCTGTTTCACTCTTCCCTTCGCATCTGCCTGGGATTTTTAAGTGCTTTTTGCCTTGGGATCCTTCTTGGAAGCCTTGGTTGGGCCTTTCCCCTGGTGAAAGAATTTTTAAAACCGCCTATGCTGATGATCCGATCTGTACCGGTGGCTTCCTTTGTCATTCTGGCACTGATCTGGATCGGGTCAGAAAATCTGTCTGTTTTTATCTCTTTTCTGGTGGTAGTTCCCATGATCTATGGCGCTACGCTGGCAGGACTTGAAAATATGGATCAAAAGCTTTTGGAAATGTCCCAGGTCTTTTCCATGCCATTTTCTAAAAAAGTGCGATATCTCTTTATCCCGGCTGTCCACCCTTATCTGGTAAGCAGCTGCAGGACTGCCCTGGGAATGAGCTGGAAATCAGGAGTTGCTGCAGAAGTGATCGGTATCCCGAAAGCTTCTATTGGCGAGCAACTATATTACACAAAACTGTATCTGGATACTTCCGGGCTTTTTGCCTGGACCTTTTCCATTATCCTTATAAGCGCAGTTTTTGAGTTTGTTTTTCTTACATTATTAAAGAAGGTACGTCACTGATATGGAACAGATCATAATTAAAAACCTGTCAAAATCTTATGGTACACTGACCGTCTTAAAAAATGTGGACCTGACTTTAGACCGGTATAAGACCTACTGCCTGATGAGTCCTTCCGGAACAGGAAAAACCACTTTATTCCGTATTCTTATGGGACTGGAAAAGGCAGATGAAGGGGATATTATCTGGAATGTGGGGTCCGGAGCCGGGACTGAAACTGATACAGATGCTTCCCGTTCTCTGCGCATTTCCGCTGTTTTCCAGGAAGACCGGCTCTGTCCTTCTTTTTCCCCTTTGGAAAATGTGATGATGGTGCAGAAAAAACATGCTTCTGAAATTTCCGGGATTTCCAGGGATGAGATCCTCACAGCTATGTGCCGTCTTCTGCCGGAAGAATGTTTAAACCGGCCGGTATCTACCTTAAGCGGCGGTATGAAACGGCGGACTGCCATCCTGCGGGCTCTTCTTACCAGGTCGGATCTGCTTTTAATGGATGAACCCTTTACAGGTCTGGATGAGGGAACAAAAGATGAGGTCATAAAATTTTTAAAGGAATACAGACAGGATCGTTTCCTTCTGATCTCCACCCATCAGAAGGAAGATGTGGAGAAACTTGGTGGAATATTGCTTACTCTGTAATATTTTACTGTTTAAAAGCCCGGTTTTGCCGGGCTTTTTATATACCGCTGGATTTTACTGCGGGATTTTTGTGATCCCCTTAATTTCTCGGCTGGATCACACTTTTTCCATTGTCAAAAGACGGATTAAACGCATAGAAATTCTTGCTGTCCAGCTTCTCCTGGGTGATGCGCAGGGCTTCACCGAAACGGGAAGATTGAAGTAGATTTACCTCAAAAATGATAGCGGATAAAACCGCCTTAGATTTTCCATGTGATTTCAATATTCCCGTTTGCCACCTTGATAACTTTGATTAAAGCGTCAACAACTGCCTGTTTATCTTCAAAGGAAATGTTATCCCATTTCTTTACATGGTCTGTTATTTGTCCCATTTTGTTTTCTGTATGCGTACAAGTAAGAGAAATGATTTCTTCCTGTAAAGTTTGGCGTTCAGTGTCTAACTCGGAAACCTTATCATTGATGTACTTCATCAAGATAGCGTTTGCACTTCCTACTTTGGAAAGCAGGTCGTTAATTTCCTCGTCTATTTGTGTCAAACGGATTTTGTTCTTTGATACTTTAGGTACAGATTTGTTTTCTTCTTCATCTGATAGCTTCTTAAATTCAGACAGCTTTTCACGAATGGCTTTTAACATATATTCCTCTAAAACGTCTGCATAAACAGTGCTTCCCGTTCCTTTACAGTTACCGTTATGTCCCGATTGACTGCAAACGAAATATCGTCCCCATTTTGTTTTTGCTTTCCGAATTACCAAAGCATAACCGCAGTTTCCACATTTTACTTTTCCTGTAAGCCATGAGTTCTTCGGTTTACAAGTTTGTGTTGACTGGCGATTATTTAGACAGCGTATCCTGCAAGCTAACCATGTGGCAGAAGAAATAAAGCCTTTATGTGGTGCTAATACTATTTCCTTGTCCGTAAGGTCACACTGTTTTCTTGTTGTTGATACCGTTCCTTTATATAGGTAACAGGCATTATAACCTGTAAAATCGCTTGCCGGATTATAAACATCTGCTCCTTGACTTTTGAAGAAGTTATACACGTCAATATCAGCTTCCACATATACAGGATTTCTCAGCATTTCACTTATTCTTGCAGAAGTCCAATTTCCTCCGCGTAATTGCTTAATACCATGCTTATTGAGATACCGTATAATGTCGCCAAGAGAATTAGCCGGGTCAGCATACAACGAATAAATAAGTTTTAGCTGTTCGCTTTCTTCCGGGACTTCTTCATACATGGAAGTGCGGATATTGTCAATGATAGTTTCCTTTAAGCGATACCCATAAGGAATACGTCCACCCATATAAAAGCCCCTCTTATTTCTTGCATAATAAGCGTCAGTAACACGTTTTTGTATTGTTTCTCGTTCCAGTTGAGCAAAGACAATACAAATATTCAACATGGCTCTGCCTATGGGGGTGGAAGTATCAAACTTTTCTGTTGAAGAAACAAATTCTACATGATATTCTTGAAACACTTCCATCATATTAGCAAAATCCAAGATTGAACGACTAATACGGTCTAACTTGTAAACAATTACGCGCTTAATTTTCCCCGCCCGAATATCATTCATCATTTTTTCAAAATCCGGTCGGTTCGTATTTTTCCCACTAAACCCTCTATCGGCATATTCGATATAAGGGTCGCCATGAGTTTCATACCTGCAATATTCAAGCTGGCTTTCAACGGATATACTGTCTTTTTTTTCGATTGACTGGCGTCCATATAATGCGTCATACATCATGTTCGTTACCTCCGAACAAGACGTTATGACATAAGCCGCCCACACTTATATTATAGCATTGAACAGACAGTCCTTCAATTACATCATTCATATTTCCGAAAAATCTGAAAAAGCTGCCTTGCGATTTCTCGTTTGGCAACTTCCTGCGGTTTCTGTAAATATTGTGGGCGACGATTTATTACAACTAATTGCATTTTCTGTTGATTGATTTCATCTTTATCAATCCTATAAGAAACTTTATCTTCCATAAAATATACCCCCTTTGGTATTCCGTACATCTTATGAAAGACAGCAAGTACACTATTACAAGGTAAAAATAGACAGTTCAGACGGTTTTAGCAAACCTCACAAGAATTTCACTTCCGCATGGTTCTCATGCAGCTCT
>ERZ773204.3283-NODE-3283-length-10183-cov-21.101402_pt1 | contig 10183 bp, 10 predicted proteins | sample MGYA00581007_ERZ773204 | MGnify/ENA primary metagenome ERZ773204 (study PRJEB29015, sample SAMEA2737757) | human gut metagenome | biome: human gut; feature: human-associated habitat; material: faeces | place: China | collected 2012 ... | reverse complement strand
CCGTGAAGAACGGCGGCTGCTCCTCCTGCCCCATCCGCTGCTACACCGAGTATGATGTAGACCCGCTGGCCGATTACGACCTGCCCACCCACAACTCCAACACCTGTATGCCCGTGCTGTACGGCACCCGCGTCTACCCGGACGGCGTCCACGACTTCAAGTACGAGGGCGACGGCACCATGGTCATCAACCTGGCATGGTCTCATGCCGTCGATGACATGGGCCTGTGGGACAACTACGGCAACCTGAACCGTGACCTGCAGTGGATCCTGCGGATGCCCCGTGAGGAGGCCACCAAGTACATCAGCGAGGCCGAGTACGACTCCCTGCCCTGGGCATGGGAAAAGGCCGGTGACCCCCGCTGGGAGGTGGAGCTCATCCGCCGCATGGCTTACGGCGAGGGCGACCTGTCCGTCATCGCAAAGGGTACGCTGGCCATGATGGAAAAGTTCGGCCTGCCCAAGAGCTGGCTGGACCGCACCGACGGTGCCACCAACTCCAACCTGATGTACAACGGCTTCCCCAACCACCACGGCCCCGCAGAGGCATGGCAGGTTGGCATGCTGTACAATCTGGTGTATAATAGAGACTGCATGATCCACGAGATCGTCTGCGAGACCGGCTCCGGCGCACCCTACGAGGTGACCAAAAAGGTCATGGAGGACTTCTTCGGCGAGGGCTGCTACGACAAGGCCAAGGCCTACACGCCCATCAACGAGAACAAGGCAAAGCTGGCCGCCTACTGCGTCAACGATAAGAACTTCCACGACTCTGCCACCCTCTGCAACTGGATGTGGCCCATGACCCAGTCTCCCTCCAAGGAGCGGGCCTACCACGGCGATCTGGACCTGCAGGCAGATTTCATGACCGCCGTCACCGGCGAGACCTACACCCAGGCCGGTCTGCAGGAGGCAGGCGAGCGCATCACCCAGATGCTGCGCGCCATGACCGCCATCAGCTTCCAGAAGAACTGCGGCAGCGCAAATCTCCGTCAGGAGCACGACGCCATCTGTGATTGGGTCTTCGACAAGGAACCCGACTTCAAGGCATTCGAGGAAGGCACCACCAAGCTGGACCGCGCCGACATGGAGAAGGCAAAAGACCTGTTCTATGACATCTTCGGCTGGGACAAGACCACCGGTGTGCCTACCCGCGAGACGCTGGAGAAGTTCGACCTCGGCGATATGGCCGACGATCTGGAAGCACGCGGCATCTACGCCCAGACTCCCGCCGAGGAGACTGCTGCCAGCGAGGCCGCAGCACAGTAAGCGATTTCAGAAAACGAGAGGAATTTGATCATGCTGTTTGGCAGACGCAAACCCGGTTATACCACCACGGTGGACGCCGCCTCCGACCCTGAGCAGGTCATCCTCGACCTGCAAAAGGCAGAGATGGCCGCGAAAAAGAAGCCGAAGGCCGAGGTTTTTGACATCGACGCGGCCAGCGAAACTGCCCGCCGCCTGAAGGAAACGGGCAGTATGTTCGACGGCAGCGCTGCAAAGCTCGGCGAGGACGTCATTGCCGCTGTGCAGAAGGAGACGGATGCTCTGGCCGCAAAGCAGGCCGTGGCACAGCCCGCTCCCGAAGAGACGGCTGCACCGGACGCCGCCGAAAAAACCCAGCTGCTGGATTTTCTGGCCGCTGCACCGGAGGCAGAGGGCGACCCCTACGCCGACCAGCCCACCGTCACCGCGCCGGAGCTGCCCAAGCTGACCCCGGCACAGGAGCTGGCGGGTTACATCCGCTCCCGCTCGGCGGCGGCGCTGGTCACATCCCACGCCCTGCTGGTGAGTGAGGTGGAAAACGCCGATGAACTTCTGGCCCAGATGCCGGAAGACCCCCAGTGCGCAGACATCGTGTCCCGCGCCGGCGCAAAGGATGCCTACTACTACTCCAGCGCCAACATGAGCGACAACTACGCCATGATCGCGCAGCTCATCGAGGACAAGGACCTCTGCGCCATGGTGGCCGAGATGGTGCGGTTCAACGCCCGCGTCTACCCCAGCGCCACCCCGCTGCGGTACTTCCGCCGCTCGCCCTACGATCTGACACAGGAAGCCATCGAGCAGACGTGGCAGTCCATGCAGGGCAAGCCGGAGTACGCCGACATCGAGGAGCTGACCAACAACCAGAACGAGCGGTTCCTCTTCTCCACCAGGCATCTCACCCGCCGCTACGCAAAAGCCATCAGCGACGTAGATGAGTGGACCGACTAAAGCATCCCACACAATCAAATAGGGTATATGAGCTTCTTTGAGCAAAGGTGTCTAAACCGTCGGGCATGACACCGCGCCGCAATGCTAAGGGCTATATAAGCCGGCATTCAAGGGTGGAGGGGGAAACCCCGCCGCCTTCCCGCAGAAGAAACGCTGCAATTTGAAAAAAAGAACTCCTCCCATCCACACAGGGGCTTTCCGTGCTCTGCCGCCACTGCAAGGGCGGCAGGGAGCGGAGAGCAGCCATCGGCATGGCAGCCTGCAAGCTGCCTTTTGCCGGAATGTGCGGATATTCTGCGGAGGCGTTTTGATTTTCCATCAAGACGTCTCCGCTTCTTTTTTAACCTGCCTTTTTATATGGATCCCCGCTGCGCCCCGCCTGAGCCATAGCAGGCCGGGTGTGACCGGGCATTTGGAGGATTTTTTTATGAAACAGCCTTTCTGTGCGCCCTCTGAGGCGCTGCGCCGCGTGCTGAATGCCGCTGCGGCTCTGCCGAGGCCGGAGACGGAGATCGTCCCGCTGGACGAAGCGGGCGGCCGCATTGCCGCCGGGACGCTTTCGGCCCGGATGGACCAGCCGCCCTTTGACCGCAGCCCCTTCGACGGCTACGCCCTGCACAGCGCCGACACCGCCAGTGCCAGCCGCGAAACACCCGTCACCCTGCCCGTGACCATGAAGCTCTACGCCGGAGATGCCCCCGCTTCGCCTCTGCCTGTGGGCTGTGCGGCCCGCATCATGACCGGCGCACCCCTGCCCGAGGGCGCAGACTGTGTGCTGATGCAGGAGCTGACCGACAGCGGCGAGGAGACGGTACAGCTCTATGCCGCCATGAAGCCCCAGCAGAACGTGGTATTCCGGGGCGGGGACATCGCCGCCGGCGCTGTCATCGCCGAAGCCGGTACGGTACTCTCCCCCGCCCATCTCGGCGTGCTGGCCGGGCAGGGATACGCTGAAGTCCCGGTGTACATACCCTTGACCGTGGGAGTTCTGGCCACAGGAAGCGAGCTTTTAGCTCCGGGTGAGGCTTGGACGCCCGGCAAAATTTACGACGCCAACGGCGTCCAGAACGCCGCCCGCCTGCGGCAGCTGGGCTTTGCGGTAAAACGTCGGCACTGCTCCGACGACCCGGAGGAGATCGCCCATGAGATACAGGAACTGCTGGCGGAGTGCGATGCCGTCATCACCAGCGGCGGCGTCTCGGTGGGGCAGAAAGACTATCTGCCCGCTGTGCTGGAACAGCTGAATGCGGACATCCTCTTTGCAGGCGTGGCCCAGAAGCCCGGAAGCCCCATGCTGGCCGGGAAAATTGACGGCAAGCTGGTGTTCTGTCTCTCCGGCAACCCCTTTGCTGCCGCCGCTACGCTGGAACAATATGCCGTCCCGGCTCTTTTGCGGGCGGCGGGGCGCTGTGAGGAAAGCTGCCTTCTTCCCCGCACCACCCGCACCTTGACCACGGGCTTTTCGAAGCCCAGCAAGGGGAACCGCTATCTGCGGGCAAAGGCCATGGGCGGCAGCGTGACCATCCCCGGCGAGGGCAACGCCGAAGCCCACTCGTCCGGCAGCCTTTCCGCCATGATCGGCTGCAACTGTCTCGTTGAACTGCCCGCGGGCAGCGGCCCGGTGACTCCGGGCGAAGAAGTGGAGGTGCTCAGTTTTGTACAGTGAACAGAAAGAGGCTCTGGCCCAGGAGATCGAACTCAAGCGCCCGGCGGTGCTGGCCGTCAGCGGCCTGCACAACAGCGGCAAGACGACGCTGCTGGAAAAGCTTCTGCCTGCCCTGCGCAGCCGGGGGCTGAAAGTGGGCATTATCAAGCACGACGGCCATGATTTCACTCCCGATGTCCCCGGCACCGACAGCTACCGCCTGCGGGAAGCGGGGGCCGAGGGCGTGGCAGTCTACTCCGGCCAGCGCTATCTGCTGACCGAGATGTTCCGCCTGACGGAGCAGGACTTGCTGGCGCTGTTCGAGCGCCACGGCTATGATTTGGTGCTGCTGGAAGGCTTCAAAGACAGCGGCTGGCCGAAAATCGAAGTTGTCCGCAAAGAAATTTCGGACACACCGGTGTCTTTCCAGCCGCTGGCGGTGGTGGGAGACATTCCGGGGGCAGATTTTGGATTGGAAGATGCGCAGGCTCTGGCCGACTGGCTCGTTGCCCAGATGCCGGGCCTGTAAGGAGAAGACAGATATGAAACTGATTCGTACCGAAGACGCGGCAGGCCAGGTGCTCTGCCACGACATTACCCAAATCATTCCCGGCGAGTTCAAGGGCGCACGTTTCCGCAAGGGCCATATCATCCAGCCCGAGGACATCCCCGTGCTGCTCTCCATCGGCAAAGAAAACCTCTACGTCTGGGAGAAAAAGCCCGGCATCCTCCACGAGGACGAAGCCGCCGCGCTGCTGTACAAGGCCGCTGCGGGCAAGAACATCCACGGCACCGAGCCGAAAGAGGGCAAGATCGAGCTCATCGCCGACTGCGACGGCCTGCTGAAGATAAACCGCGAAGCCCTGCTGGCCGTGAACCGCACGCCCCAGATGATGATCGCCACCATCCACGGCGACCTGCCCGTGAAAAAGGGCCAGAAACTGGCCGGTACCCGCATCATCCCGCTGGTCATCGAACAGGAGAAGATGGACGCCATGCAGGCTGCCGCAGGCAGTGAGCCCATCCTGAACGTGCTACCCATGCAGGCCAAGAAGTTTGCCGTCATCACCACCGGCAGCGAGGTGTTCAAGGGCCGCATCGAGGATAAGTTCACCCCCATCCTCGTGGGCAAGCTGGCCGAATACGGCTGTGAGATGACCTTCCACAAAATCTGCGACGACGACCCGGCGGGCATCACGGCCGCCATTCTCGAGGCGAAAGCTGCGGGCTGTGCGCTCATCTTCACCACCGGCGGCATGAGCGTGGACCCCGACGACCGCACCCCGCTGGCCATCAAAAACACCGGTGCCGACATCATCAGCTACGGCGCGCCGGTGCTGCCGGGTGCCATGTTCCTGGTCAGCTATCTGGACGGGGTACCCGTGTGCGGCCTGCCCGGCTGTGTGATGTACGCCAAGCGAACGATTTTTGACCTGCTGCTGCCCCGCCTGCTGGCCGATGCCCCCATCACCGCCGAGGACATTGCCCGGCTGGGCGAGGGCGGGCTGTGCCTGGGCTGTGCGGAATGCCACTGGCCCAACTGCGGCTTCGGCCATTGCTGAGAAACCCTCTCCGTCTCGCTGTCGAACGGCAGGGAGTTTTGCAATAGAGCGTAATAAGGACAAGAAATAAATGAGTGAAAATAATCTGACCCATTTTGATGCCGCCGGAAATGCCGTGATGGTGGATGTGAGCGGCAAACCGGTCACCGCCCGGGAGGCTACGGCCCGGGGCATCCTTACCATGAACGCCGAAGCCTTTGCCGCCGTGCAGAGCGGCACGGTGAAAAAGGGCGACGTGCTGGGCGTGGCCCGCATCGCCGGCATTATGGCCGCCAAACGCACCAGCGAGCTGATCCCGCTGTGCCATCCCCTGCCGCTGACCAAGGTATGCGTGGATTTTGAACTGCTGCCCGAACAGCAGGCCGTGGAAGCCCGCTGCACGGTCAAAACCAGCGGCGTCACCGGCGTGGAGATGGAAGCCCTAACCGGCGTTTCCACAGCCCTGCTGACCATCTACGACATGTGCAAAGCTGTGGACAAGGGCATGGAGATGAGCGGCATCCATCTGGTGGAAAAGACCGGCGGCAAGAGCGGCCATTACATCCGGTCGGAGGGCGGCTATGTTTGATTCCTGCCGCCGGGATATCCACTACCTGCGCCTGTCGGTCACCGACCGCTGCAACCTGCGCTGCCGGTACTGTATGCCGGACGGCGCAAAAATACCGGAGCACGAAGAAGTGCTGACCCATGAAGAATTTCTGCGTCTGGCCGCGCTGTTTGCGCAGTGCGGCATCGACACGGTGCGGGTGACCGGTGGCGAACCGTTGGTGCGCAAGAGTGTGGCACAGCTGGTGGCCGGGCTGAAAGCAACGCCCGGCATCCGTCATGTCAGCATGACCACCAACGGCACTCTGCTGGCGCAGCAGCTGCCCGCTTTACTGGACGCGGGCCTTGACAGCGTGAACATCAGTCTGGACACGCTGGACCCGGCGGTGTTCCGGCACATCACCGCCCGGGACGAATTCGCCGCCGTGCAGGCGGGCCTGCGCGCCGCATTGGAAAGTCCCTTGCCGGTCAAGCTCAACTGTGTGCCGCAAGTGGGCGTCAACGAGGGCGAACTGGAAGCGATTGCAGCGCTGGCCCGGGACAATGATCTGCAGGTGCGGTTCATTGAGATGATGCCCATCGGCTACGGCGCGGCCATGCCCTGCGTCTCCGGCCCGGAGCTGCGGGCGCGGTTTGCCAACCGCTGGCCGGAACTGCATCCCGTGGAAGGCACCACCTTTGGCAATGGCCCTGCCGTCTATTATACCGTGCCCGGCTGGAAGGGCAGCATTGGCTTCATTGCCGCCGTGCACGGCAAATTCTGCGTCTCCTGCAACCGGGTGCGGCTGACGAGTCAGGGCTTTCTGCGTCCCTGCCTTGCCAGTGAGACCGGGTGTGACCTGCGTGCTCTGCTGCGCGGCGGGGCCGACGACGCCCGGCTGCGGACGGCCATCCGGGAGACCATCTGGTCCAAACCCCGGGAGCATCATTTTGAGAACCGGTGCATGCCCGCCACACGCGGCATGTACCGCATCGGAGGATAACATTTTATGGGTAAAATTCTGGCCATCTGCACAAGCCCCCGGCGCGGCACCGTCAAGACCGCGGTGCCCAGCGCCGTGCTCACCCCGGAATGGGGCATCGTGGGCGACGCCCACGGCGGCAATTGGCACCGCCAGGTCAGTATGTTGAGCGCTGAAAAGATCGAAGCCTTCCGCAAAAAGGTCTGGGTAGACTACGGTGCCTTTGGCGAAAACCTGGTCGTCGAAGGGTTTGATTTCCGCACCCTTCCGGTCACCAGCCGGTTTGCCATCGGAGACGTGGTACTGGAGATGACCCAGATCGGCAAGGAATGCCACAACGACTGTGTCATCAAGCAGCAGACCGGCGAATGCATCATGCCGCGGGAGGGCGTGTTTGCCCGGGTAATTGCCGGCGGCGAGATCCGTGTGGGCGACGAAGTGACCCTGCTGCCCCCGCCGGAGAATCCGCCCCTGCGGGCTGCCGTCATTACCCTTTCCGACAAGGGCAGCCGCGGTGAACGGGAGGACAAAAGCGGCCCGCTCATCGTCAAAATGCTCGCCGCCGCAGGCTACAAGGTGGAAGAGACACTGCTTTTGCCCGACGAGGCAGCTGCCCTGAAAGCCCAGCTCATCCGGCTGGCCGACGGCCGTCAGGTCAACCTGATCCTCACCACCGGCGGCACCGGCTTTTCGCCCCGGGATATCACCCCGGAGGCCACCCTTGCCGTGGCCGACCGCAACGCGCCCGGCATTGCCGAGGCCATGCGGTATCACAGCCTGAGCATCACCCCGCGCGGGATGCTCAGCCGTGCAGCCAGCGTCCTCCGCGGCAAAACGCTCATCGTCAACCTGCCGGGCAGCCCCAAAGCTGTGCAGGAAAATCTGGAGTACATTCTGCCCAGTCTGGAACATGGGTTGCGCATCGCCGCCGGTCTGGACGGTGAATGTGCACGCCATTGACTTTTCAAAAAAGCAATACTATGCATCGCTCATCCCTCAATTTTGACCGATGTGCGCAGAAATTTTGGCCGGTTTTCCGCTTGACGGACCGGCCTGTTTTTTTGTATTCTATTCCTTGGAATTCTTTTATCCCGGTGGGCGGCACCGCATCCTGTACCGTATCGTGCAAAATCATTTCTTTCAAAGAACAGGAGAATAAGCCATGAACCTGAACAAGATTTCCCGCCGGAACTTTCTGTGTGCGGTCGGTCTGACCACCGCCGCTGCCCTGACTGCCTGCAGCAGCTCCGCTTCCAGCGCGGCCGCATCCTCTGCCGCCGCTTCCTCCGGAGCCGCTGCAGAACCGGTGGAGCTCATCGTCTTTGCCGCCGCCTCCCTCACTGAGACCCTGACCGCCATCGGCGAAACGTACTCGGCAGAGAACCCGGGCGTGACCTTCCGGTTCAACTTTGATTCCTCCGGCACCCTCAAGACCCAGATTCAGGAAGGTGCCGACTGCGACGTGTTCATTTCGGCCGGTCAGAAGCAGCTGAACCAGCTGGACAGCACCGCTTCTGCGGATGTAAACACCGAAGGGCTGGACTTTGTGGACAGCGACAGCCGCGTGGACCTGCTGGAAAACAAAGTGGTGCTCTGCGTGCCGGAGGGCAGCAACAAGGGCATCGACAGCTTTGACGCCCTGGCCGAGCACCTGAAGGCCGAGGACATCCTCTTCTGCATGGGCAACAGCGATGTGCCGGTGGGCCAGTACACCCAGAAAATTCTGGCCTATTATGATCTGGACGAGGCCGCTCTGGCTGCCGCCGGGGTCATCACCTACGGTTCCAATGTCAAGGAGGTGACCACCCAGGTCACCGAGGGCAGCGTGGATGCCGGTGTGGTCTACTGCACCGACGCCTACAGCGCCGGTCTGACCCCGGTGGACGAGGCCACCAAGGAGATGTGCGGTCAGGTCATCTACCCTGCCGCCGTGATGAAAGCCGCTCCCAATGCCGACGCCGCCAAGGCTTTCCTCACCTATCTGCAGACCGAAGAGGCCATGACGGTGTTCGAGGGCGTCGGCTTCAGCGCTGTGGCGCAGTAAAACGGTGCAGATCGGAAACAAATCCAGCATACCCGGCGCATCCCTGCAAATCAACCGTGCTTTTGTAAAATCCTGTAAAGTTTCCCGCGCAGGTCATTCCAGCTTTATCTTGCAGTCCACTCAGCTGCCGATTCGGATCAGCACCACGATCACGGCAATGGCGATCAGGCAGCCGCATCCGCCGCCACCGTGATTTCCGCCTCCGCCGCCGGACGAGCCGCCAAAGTTGCGGTTAAAGGCCGTCATGTACTGGGCATAACCTGTGGAACCTTTGCCGAAATAGCCGTAATCATCGTTTGCCATTGCTGTTTCCTCCAACCTCTTTTTTACACCGTTTACCTGACCTTCACTTTTGCAATCAAGGCTTTGTCTGGCCCCATTCTACAAAATACGGTGTCCCATAAATATCTCTTTCACGTATTTTCCGGGACAAATGCACTATTTTTTGCGGTGTTCCCGCGGGGTCAGGCCAAAATGCGCCTTGAATGCCCGGTTGAAATAGGAGAGGTTCTCGAACCCGCAGCGGGAAGCGATGCTCAGCACCGTGTCATCCGTTGTGTGCAGGGCTTCGGCAGCGGCATTGAGCCGGTATTCCTTGAGAAAAGCAATGAAGCTCTGCCCGGTCATCTGCCGGAACCACCGCATAAAATGGCTCTCGCTGCAAGGCACCAGCTGTGCTGCATCGGAGATATGCACCTCTTCGCCATAATGGTCCGCCACCCATTGCAAAATCTTTTTCAATCGCCGGGAGTCGGCGGTCTCCATCGGCGGCAGGTTCTTCCCCTGTGCAATGAGCAGCGCCAGAAAGCGCAGCAATGCCCCTTTGATAAACAGCTCATAGCCCGGCTCCTTGGCACGGTTCACATCCTCGGTCTCCCGCAGGCAGGCGGCGGCACGAGCATAACATGGCTCGTCCGGGGTCAGGCGCTGGGTCAGCGACAGCCGCCCACTTTGCAGCGGCAACAGGTATTTTTCGGCGCAGAGGTCTCCCGCGCCGCCCAGCAGTTCCAAATCAAAGATGATGTTCTCATATTCCATGGAACAGCCCTCCTTCTGCCGCAGGGCATGGAGTGTCCCCGGCGAAAAGACAAAGATATCCCCTGTATGCGCCGGATAGGCCGCTGTGCCCATCTGCACAAGGCCGCTGCCGCGCTTGACAAAGACCAGCTCCATGCTGTCCTGCCAGTGCAGTGCCACCTGCGGGAAGT
>ERZ773204.3279-NODE-3279-length-10186-cov-3.149344_pt1 | contig 10186 bp, 10 predicted proteins | sample MGYA00581007_ERZ773204 | MGnify/ENA primary metagenome ERZ773204 (study PRJEB29015, sample SAMEA2737757) | human gut metagenome | biome: human gut; feature: human-associated habitat; material: faeces | place: China | collected 2012 ... | reverse complement strand
TGGCGGTGATCATGTTCTCCTTCGGCGGGCTTGAGCTGGTGGGGATCACCGCGGCGGAAGCCGACGAACCGCATAAAACCATTCCCAAAGCCACCAACCAGGTGATCTACCGTATTCTGCTGTTTTACGTGGGGTCGCTGGCGGTCCTGCTGTCACTCTACCCGTGGCGGAACGTCGTGGAAGGGGGAAGCCCCTTTGTGCTGATCTTTCACGCCATTGACAGCAATATTGTGGCCAACGCCCTCAATCTGGTGGTGCTCACCGCCGCGCTGTCGGTCTACAACAGCTGCGTCTACTGCAACAGCCGGATGCTGTTCGGCCTGGCTCAGCAGGGCAACGCCCCGCGTGCGCTGCTGCGGGTGAACCACCGCGGGATCCCATTGACCGCCCTGGCGGTATCCGCCGTCGCCACGGCGCTTTGCGTGGTGATTAACTATGTGATGCCCGGGAAAGCCTTTGCCCTGCTGATGGCCCTGGTGGTGGCCGCCCTGGTCATCAATTGGGCGATGATCTGCATCACTCATCTTAAGTTCCGCCGCGCCATGCAGCGGGCGGGGAAGGTAACGGCTTTCCAGAGTTTCGCCTATCCCCTGACAAACTGGCTGTGTCTGCTGTTTCTCGCCGCGATCCTCGGGGTGATGTATCTGACCCCGGACATCCGCATCTCCGTCTGCCTGATCCCGGCATGGCTGCTGATCCTTGCTGCAGGCTATCTGCTGCGCAGGAAAAGCGCGCCGGCGCCGGTGGCGGCGCTTGAGGAGCGTTAATCTGCGACGCTCTGCCTGGCGGCAGGGCGATATTATTGCGCTGAAAATATATAGCGCCAATATATAGGATGATTTATATAATTACGATAAATGATAACTAACAATATCACGCTGAATATAAATTAGAATGTGAGGAGACCGCGCGCTTTTTATTGATCTTGCGTACCGCTTTGCTACTATCCAGCCGGCATTGAGACTGTATTTAATAATGCCTGGAAATGGAATAGTAAAAACCATAATGGAGTAGGGTATGAAGCATGTGCACAAGCTGGCCTGGATAGGCCTGTTCGTCAATATTATTATCTGTTTTGTCGCGCGAAATTTATTACTTGATGAAGGACAGCTGAACTTTCATAGTCGGGCGGACGGCGTATGGTCCTGGCTGGTGCTGGCCCCAGCTATTGCTTTGGTGGTTCAGGCGATCAGCATAATGCTGTCAGGCCGCTACCCTTATCTGGCCATCGTCCTGGCGTTTGTTGGCGGCATCGTGATGGTGCCCGCCAGCGTGATCTTTCTGGTGGGTAGTCTGTTCAGCTTGCAAACGCGGATTAACGCCGGATTTACGCCCTGGCGATCAACCACGGCAGTGGGCGAGGCTGATAACCAGCAGCTATTAACCTTTAATGCCTCAGGCTTTTATCCCCAAGGGGCGCTGGCGCTCATCGCCGGGATCATTATTTTAATGATTGGCATGGGGATAGGCGGAGTATTTATTGCCGCCGGTATTGTTGCGCTGTGCAATGGCTATCGTCTGCAAAATCGGGTGGTGATTGGCGTGAGCGGCGAGTCGATGATATTTACGCCGGGGCTCTATGCCGATACCTACGTTATTCCCTTGCGGGATGTTGCCGTAGTTGAACGCAGCAATAATGATGCGAAAGTCCGGCTGCTGATCCGTTCCAGCGGCAGAAGCTTCACGTTGCGTAAAAAACTGCTCGCCGGCGATAAGGTTAATGACGCCTTCGCCGCCATTCTGGCAAAAATGACTACCGTTTAATGCTGGCAGAATAGAGAAGCCGCCAGGCGGCGCGAGGCGTCCTGGCGGTGAAAGGTGGGGTTAGCCTGCGCGGCTACCGCACCAGCTTGTCTCTTACGAACAGCACTGCCTGTTAATCCACGTTAGTAAAATAATCGCGCGCGGCGGTCTCGACGCGTTTCGCATCCAGCCCGGTCTTCTCAGTGATCTGTTCGATAAACGATTTAAATTTTTCGCTCATCACGTTACCCCCTTCCCAATGGGCGACGTAAAATTTGCACTGATAGCGATAAAAATGGAGAGTGGTATCTCCTAACGTGTAGTACATGAGCTTCTCCTGTCCATTAATGCGGTCGCCGCGTCCACAGCGTCAGCAACCCTTTTCTCATCACGATCGATCTGCTCTCTATCCTCCTCCCAATTGGCTGAAATTTCCAGCGGTGCTTTGCGCCATGGAGCAGGATAAAGCAATGTTAATCTGCGGATAGATAGTGATTTTTTCTAAGGTGGCGCAAAAGTAGCGGTTACCTGCGGGCGGCGCAGGTAACCGGAGAAGAGGGCGGATTAGCGCAGCGTGTTGCGCTCGTCGTCGGACAGGTCCAGGGTCTGCACCATACCACTTTCAGCAGAGCGCACCGCCGCTTCCAGAACGGCCATCACCGCCAGCGCTTCCACCGGCGGCACCGGATTGGCGATCTGGCCCTTCAGCGCATCGCGGATCAGCATATAGTACTGGCGCTGATCGCCCTGCGGGGTAGCCTGCGCGTGGGCCTGCAGCGAGGCATCATAGATAACCAGCGGGTCGTCATCCTGGCCCCAGCCGGCGCTGCCCGGTACCACGCCCGCCAGCAGCTGGCTCTCCTGTTGGTCGGCCCGCGCTTTGATAACGCTACCTTTATCGCCGTGCACGGTGAAGCGCGACGAGCCGCCCGCGACCAGCATGCTGCAGTGCAGGATCACTTTATGCGCCGGGTAGTTTAATACCACATGCGCCCAGTCGTTGATCTCCGCGCCGTCGCGCAGGGTGGCTATGTTACCTTGCACCGACTGCGGCAAACCAAATAGCTGCAGCGCCTGGTCGATAAGGTGCGGCCCCAGGTCGAACCACAAGCCGCTGCCCGGGACGTTCTGCTCGCGCCAGCGGACGCGGACTTCCGGGCGGAAGCGGTCGAAATGCGACTCGAAGTGTTTCACCGCGCCGAGGGTGCCTTGCTCAATCACCTGACGGATCCCGAGATAGTCGCTGTCCCAGCGGCGGTTATGGAAGACGGAAAGCAGACGCTGTTTCTCCTCCGCCAGGGCGATCAGCTCCCGGGCCTCCTGCATATCGAGGGTAAAGGGCTTATCCACCACCACATGTTTGCCGGCGTTCAGCGCCAGACGTGCCAGCGGGGCGTGCGTGGCGTTAGGAGAGGCGATGACCACCAGGTCAACGTCCGGATGCTGGACCGCAGCTTCCGGGGAGGCGATCACCGTGACGTCCGGCAGGTCGCGTTTGACCTTCTCTTCATCGCGGGAAGCGACGAACGCCAGGTTCAGCCCCGGCACCGAACGGATAAGCGGCGCGTGGAAGGTCTTACCGACGAATCCGTAGCCAATCAGGGCGATATTTATCGTGTTGTTACTCATCAGGTTCTCCACGTTGTTAAGCGTCAGCAATATGTACAGAGAGGGCGGGGTCATCCCCCAGCTCAGCCCAGGGACGATCAAGAAAAAGATGGTGAATGTCGCTGAGTCCGGCCACCCGCCACGGTTCGCAGCGGTTGAGTTTGGTATGGTCCGCCACCAGCCAGTGCTCGGCGCTGGCGGCCAGCATGGCGCGTTTAACGTCGGCATCAGCTTCCTGGCTGGCGCTCAGCCCCAGCCCGGCATGGAGCGCGCAGGCGCCGAGAATGGCGATATCGGCCCGGTAGCGGGTGACCAGCGCCAGGGTGGCGCTGCCGGCGAACAGCCGTTGTTTACTATCCCACTGGCCGCCAAGCAGGATCAGCTGGATATCGGCACGGTCGCTGAACAGCTGAGCGATATCCAGAGAAGCCGTGATCACGGTCAACGGCCCTTTCAGCTGGGCTGCCACCGCCAACAGCGTGCTTCCGGCATCGAGAAACAGCGTCGAGCCAGAGGGAATGCGCGCGGCGACCTGCTGACCCAGGCGCTGCTTGGTCTGGGTGAGAAGAGCGTTTCTGCCCTGGCGCGTCATGGCCGGGACGTTAAGGGCGATGGCCCCGCCGTGGCTTTTCTGCAGCACGCCCTGTTGTTCCAGGTTGCTCAGATCGCGGCGAATGGTATCGGCCGACACCTGCAGCTCTGCAACCAGTTCGCTGATGCTCAGCTGACCGGTTTCGCTAAGCCTGTCGAGAATATGTTTTTGCCTGGCGAGCTTATGCATGGCCATTGACTCCGCAAATTAACGCAATAAACAGCATAATACAGCAAGAAGTTGCAAAATAAACGGCAAAACGTCGCTCTGTATGTGTTGAATCGTGAAGAACTTGATTTCACTAAGTTTTAACGTTAAATGAGGGGAGCGCCGCGACCGAGGCGAAAGCGCTTTTCAATGAAGCGACTAGGCCTGTATTTCCGGGTCATTAAAAGCAAGAATGCGCGCTTTCGCGTACCTTATAGAGAAGGCGCGTAATTTAGCAGATATGGATTAACGGAGGTTGAGTGGACGCGATTAAAGGCTCGGAGTTGCAGATACCGGACGCGATCTTCGCGTGGGTGCTCGACGGGCAGGGGGGCGTTAAGCCGCTCGCCGATGACGATATTATCGACAAAGACAAGCCTTGCTGGCTGCATCTCAACTATACCCATAGCGACAGCGCCGACTGGCTGGCGGCCACCCCGCTACTGCCTAATAACGTGCGCGATGCCCTGGCGGGTGAAAGCCTGCGGCCCCGCGTGAGCCGAATGGGTGACGGGGCGCTGATCACCCTGCGCTGTATCAACGGCAGTACCGATGAGCGGCCCGACCAGCTGGTGGCGATGCGCCTGTATATGGATGAGCGGCTGATCGTCTCCACTCGTCAGCGCAAAGTGCTGGCGCTGGACGATGTGCTGGGCGACCTGAAGGAAGGTAATGGCCCGACGGACGGCGGCAGCTGGCTGGTGGAGGTCTGCGATGCGTTGACCGATCATGCCAGCGAGTTTATCGAACAACTGCACGATCGCATTATCGACCTGGAAGACGACCTGCTCGATCAGCAGGTGCCGCCGCGCGGATTTCTCGCACTGCTGCGTAAGCAGCTGATTGTGATGCGCCGCTATATGGCGCCGCAGCGCGACGTTTATGCCCGGCTGGCCAGCGAGCGGCTGCCGTGGATGAGTGACGATCAGCGGCGGCGAATGCAGGATATCGCCGAGCGGCTGGGGCGCGGTCTGGATGAGATCGACAGCTGTATCGCGCGGACGGCGATCATGAGCGACGAGATCGCCCAGATTATGCAGGAGTCGCTGGCGCGGCGGACCTATACCATGTCATTGATGGCGATGGTGTTTCTACCCAGCACCTTTTTAACCGGCCTGTTCGGCGTCAACCTCGGCGGGATCCCTGGCAACAGCTGGCATCTGGGGTTTAGCCTTTTCTGTTTGATGTTAGTCGTTGTCATCGGTGGTGTTGCGTGGTGGTTACATCGCAGTAAATGGCTGTAAAGAATCGCCTTTTAGCGGCTGTAGTGCCGGGAAAACCCGGCAATGTTTGAGCGAAATCAATAAACCATCTACCCATTCAGGGCAATATCTCTCTCGCAGGTGAATGCAACGTCAAGCGATGGGCGTTGCGCTCCATATTGTCTTACTTCCTTTTTTGAATTACTGCATAGCACAATTGATTCGTACGACGCCGGCTTTGTTGGGTCGGCTTTTTTTTTGCGCTCTCCGGACCAGCTTCTACCCTTACTAAGACACCCGACGGTTTCTGGCCGTTGACGCCTGCGGGTACGCCCGTATCACTCTCCGGGAGGCCTCTATGTATTACGCTTCAGAGCTGACAGCCCAGTCTATCCCTATCTCGCCCGAGCCGAACGATCCGGCTCCTTTACCCGATCCACGACCGCGTCCGCAGCCCCAGCCCGATCCGCCGCCTGACGAAGAGCCGATTAAATTGTCGCATCAGGCGCGGAGATCTGCGAGGATACGCGCCTGCAGATTGTCTGCCTTTTAATACGAGAATACATTGTGACCGCTTTTTCTACCCTGACTGTTTTACCTGCCGCCCAATTAGCCAACCTTAACGAGCTGGGTTATCTGTCGATGACCCCGGTTCAGGCCGCCGCCCTGCCGGCGATCCTCGCGGGGAAAGATGTGCGCGTGCAGGCAAAAACCGGCAGCGGAAAAACGGCCGCATTTGGGCTGGGTCTGCTGCAGCATATCGATCCGGCGCGCTTCGAGACCCAGTCGCTGGTGTTGTGCCCGACCCGCGAGCTGGCCGATCAGGTCGCCGGCGAGCTGCGCCGCCTGGCGCGCTGCCTGCCGAACATCAAGATTCTGATGCTCTGCGGCGGGCAGCCCTTTGGCGCCCAGCGAGATTCCCTGCAGCATGCCCCGCATATTATCGTCGCCACCCCGGGCCGTCTGCTCGATCATCTGCAGAAGGGAACGGTCTCCCTTGACGCGCTGCAGACCCTGGTGATGGACGAAGCGGACCGCATGCTCGATATGGGCTTCAGCGACGCCATTGATGAGGTGATCCGCTTCGCACCGGCTGACCGGCAGACGCTGCTGTTTTCTGCTACCTGGCCGGCGGCAATCGCGGCGATCAGCGGCCGGGTGCAGCGCAATCCGCAGACCATTGAGATCGACACTGTCGACGCGCTCCCGGCGATTGAACAGCAGTTCTTTGAGGTTTCCCGCCACGGTAAGATTGCCCTGCTGCAGCGCCTGCTCAGCCAGCATCAGCCCGCATCCTGCGTGGTGTTCTGCAATACCAAACGCGATTGCCAGGCGGTCTGCGATGTGCTCAACGCCGCCGGGCAGAGCGCCTTGTCGCTGCATGGTGACCTTGAGCAGCGCGATCGCGATCAGACGCTGGTGCGCTTCGCTAACGGCAGCGTCCGGGTTCTGGTGGCGACCGACGTCGCTGCCCGCGGTCTGGACATTAAATCCCTGGCGCTGGTGGTGAATTTCGAGCTGGCCTGGGATCCGGAAGTGCATGTGCACCGCATCGGCCGTACCGCCCGCGCCGGCGAACAAGGGCTGGCCATCAGCTTCTGTGCGCCGGAAGAGGCGCAGCGCGCCACTATTCTGGCCGACATGCTGCAGCTTTCCCTGAACTGGCTGCCTGCGCCGACGGGCAACACCATCGCGCCGCTGACGGCGGAGATGGCGACGCTGTGTATCGACGGCGGGAAAAAGGCGAAAATGCGCCCGGGAGATGTGCTGGGAGCCCTGACCGGGGATATGGGCTTTGATGGTGCCGATATCGGCAAAATTACCGTCCACCCGGCCCACGTCTATGTGGCGATCCGCCAGAATATGGCGCAGAAGGCGTATAAGCAGTTACAAAATGGCAAGATCAAAGGTAAATCCTGCCGCGTACGACTGCTGAAGTAAGGGCAGGAGAGTGCGTCTCAGGCGGCTGCCTGAGACGCGTGAGGGTTATTTCACTTCCACTACGTTCAGACGCAGCTCATCGAGACGGGCGTCTTCTTCTTCCGGCTGCCAGCCGGCGGGCTGCAGGGGAATATCTTCCCGGTCAAACGCCAGATCGCCACCATCCACCACCTCTGAGCCGTGGGTGATGCCTTTAAAATCAAACAGATTGACGTCGCTCAGGTGCGAAGGCACCACGTTCTGCATCGCGCTGAACATGGTTTCAATGCGCCCAGGATAACGCTTGTCCCAGTCGCGGAGCATATCGGCGATCACCTGGCGCTGCAGGTTTGGCTGCGAACCGCACAGGTTGCACGGAATAATCGGGAAGCCTTTGGCCTGGGAGAAGCGCTCGATGTCCTTTTCCCGACAGTAGGCCAGCGGGCGGATGACGATGTGTTTGCCGTCGTCGCTCATCAGCTTCGGCGGCATCCCTTTCATTTTGCCGCCGTAGAACATATTCAAAAACAGCGTCTGCAGGATATCGTCGCGATGATGGCCGAGGGCGATCTTGGTCGCCCCGAGCTCGGTAGCGGTACGATAGAGGATGCCGCGACGCAGGCGAGAGCACAGCGAGCAGGTGGTTTTTCCTTCCGGGATCTTCTCTTTGACGATGCCGTAGGTGTTCTCTTCGACAATCTTGTATTCAACCCCCAGCTGCTCCAGATACGCCGGCAGAATATGCTCCGGGAACCCTGGCTGCTTCTGATCGAGGTTCACCGCCACCAGCGAGAAGGAGATGGGCGCGCTTTTCTGCAGATTGCGCAGGATCTCCAGCATGGTATAGCTGTCCTTGCCGCCTGAAAGACAAACCATAATGCGGTCGCCCTCTTCAATCATATTGAAGTCGGCAATCGCCTCACCGACGTTGCGGCGCAGACGTTTCTGCAGCTTATCGATGTTGTACTTTTCTTTTTTACTGATTTCTTGGTTTTGCAGCATGTAATAGTGGCTCAATTCATAGTGTGGCATCAGAAGAGCACGCATTCTGCCAGCCGCTGAACAACGTGGCGCTGGCGCGTAGCAATTATTGAGGTTTGACAGGCAACCGTGGCGTGTATGGTACGGATTCAGGGGCGGAATGTCAGCATCTTTCCGGCACTTTCGGCAGCGAGCAGCCAGGCGGGGGCGGCTGATGCGGAAATAAAAAGCCCGCCGGGCGGCGGGCTGCGGCGTTAGCGGACCACCAGTACCGAGCACTCGGCGTGACGAACCACCGCGGCGGCGTTGGAGCCCAGCAGATAAGTTGTGATATCCGGTCGGTGCGAAGCGATGATCACCAGGTCGGCTGGCAGCGACTTGGCCAGCGCAAGGATTTTATCTTTTGGCGATCCTTCCGCGACGTGAAAATGCATCCGGTCTTCCGGGATGGAGAACTGCTTCGCGATCTCTTTCAATTGCGTTTCAGAACCCTCACGCAGCTCGTCCATGCCGGGAAGCTCAGCGGTATAGGCCATTCCCAGTGAGGCATAATAGGGCAGAGAAGGGATCACGGTGAGGAAATGCACCTCGGCGTCGTCAATCCGCGCTTCCGATTCAACGTGACTGATAATGCGTTCAGTAAATTCTTTATCAGAGATATCGATAGGGACAAGAATCATTCTGCTCATAAAACCTCCTGTTTAAGTATCCCTTCATATTGTACGGTATTAGGGCACGTTTTGTATCATGACCGCAGTCACACTTTGACATTAACGTAGCTTGCGTTCGGGAAATTTTCCTTTGATCACCCCGTCATAATACCGGCCTTTTGACACCACCTGTAAAAAATCATGAAAAATACGCGGTGGGACCCCGGTATATTGTAATGGCGGCTGGTGATAGAAATAGATTTCCAGTGTGGCGGAGGCGTCATCGTAGGCGACGGAGATAATTCGGGAAGATTTTACCGGATGGTGGTGCATGATGGACGTCCTCGGGCAAGCACTGACTGGCCATGACTATATCATTAAACGGACGGCTATTTTAGTCCGCGAGATATAGCGTTTTGTTTTATCTGCAGCGAGGCGGGAGGGGGAAAGCCCGCCGGAACCGGCGGGCAGGCGCATCAGAACTGGTAAACCAGGCCCAGTGCAACCACGTCGTCGGTAGAGATGCCGGCGTTGCGGGTGAAGCTGTTGTCGTCCAGCAGGTTGATTTTGTAGTCAACATAGGTGGACATGTTTTTGTTGAAGTAGTAAGTAGCACCAACATCAACATATTTCAGGATATCTTCGTCGTCGTAGTTACGACCAGCAACGACACCCAGGTTTTTACCTTTAGACTGCAGGTATGCTACAGACGGACGCAGACCGAAGTCGAACTGGTACTGAGCAACAGCTTCGAAGTTCTGTGCTTTGTTCGCCCAACCCAGGGAACCTACGCGAGTTGCGTTGTAGGTCTGGGTGTACTGAGCAGCCAGGTAGATGTTGTTAGCGTCGTATTTCAGACCACCAGTGTAGGTTTCAGCGCGGTCGCCGTTACCCAAATAACGCTCACCATAACCGTTCAGGCCGAAGTTCTGATCATCAGTACGTTTGGAGCTGGAAACTGCAGCACCGATACCGAAGCCTTCGTAATCATAAGTGATAGATCCGCCGACACCGTCGCCATTCTGACGCAGAGCACCACGACCATTGTTGGTCATGCCTTCGCCGCTTACGCTACCGTTTTTGCCCTGGTACTGAACAGCAAAGTTCAGACCGTCAACCAGACCGAAGAAGTCGGTGTTACGGTAGGTCGCGAAGCCGTTACCACGCTGCTGCATGAAGTTGTCAGAACCGTAGGTGTCGCCACCGAATTCTGGCAGTACGTCGGTCCAGGAAGTTACGTCGTAAACAACGCCGTAGTTACGACCGTAGTCGAAAGAACCTAC
>ERZ773204.3275-NODE-3275-length-10195-cov-3.699112_pt1 | contig 10195 bp, 12 predicted proteins | sample MGYA00581007_ERZ773204 | MGnify/ENA primary metagenome ERZ773204 (study PRJEB29015, sample SAMEA2737757) | human gut metagenome | biome: human gut; feature: human-associated habitat; material: faeces | place: China | collected 2012 ... | reverse complement strand
GTTAAGATGAGGAAAACCTCATTTTAACTTGTACTAAATCTTGACATAGGACCAGCTGCTGAAATTGAAAAGATTAATAAGTCTTTGGAATCCGACCCTTATAATAAAGACCTTATCGAAAGACGAGAAGAATTATTAGACCTGCAAAGAGAGTCTATTTTAAACGCTGAAGAAGAAAAAGAGGCAATGATTGATTTAGTTAAGGAAGGTGTTGAACTTCAAATCGAAGCAATGCAAGACTTAATAGATAAGAAAAATGAAGCCTTAGATAAAGAAAAGGAACTCTATGATTATCAGAAATCAATCGAAGAAAAGTCAAAACGTGTAAAAGACATAGAGAAACAACTCTCTTCTATTCAAGGCGATGACTCAGAAGAAAATCGTAAAAACATACAGGAATTACAGAACCAATTAAAAGAAGCAAAAGAAGATTTATCTGACGCTGAATATGATAAATGGCTTTCTGACCAAAGCGAACTCATGGATAGTATGCTTGAAAGTTATGATGAAACTTTGAATGCAAGATTTGATGATACCGATGCTTTAATTAATGACTTGCTTAACAGCACAAATGAAAACAGAGATATTATCAATGATACAATCCAATCTTCTACTGAAAATGTAGGATATACAGTTACAGAAGGAATGAAAGAGATTTGGAGTACAGAGTCTGGATTAGGTGCAGTTGTAAGTAATTACGCAAACAACTTCAATGAACACGCAACTACTGTTCAGAAATATCTTGCCAATATTGATGCTTATTTCACTTCTATGAAGCAGAAAGCAGATGAAGAAGCTAAGAAAAAACAAGAACAAATTGCAAATCAGAATAAACCTAAACCACCTTCATCAGGCAGTGGAAGTTCTTCTAAACCACCATCAAATTCAAACAATGGAAAAGGTGATGGCGTTGCAAGGGTTGGTGATACTGTAACTTTCTCAAATGGTAAATATTTCTACGATTCACAAGGTACTGCTCCTGCCGGTAGTCAATTGTTAGGACAGACTGTATATATTACAAGAGTCAATAATAAATCATGGGCTACAAAACCTTATCATATTGCTAGGGATAAAGCAGGTAAGCATCCTCTTGGCTGGGTAAGTTTATCTCAGATTAAAGGATATAAAGATGGTACAAAGAACGCTACCCAAGGACTTCATTTTACAGATGAAGAGGGACTTGGTTCAGAAGTTATTGTAACAAAGAAAGGTGCATTACGACAGTTAGATAGTGGAGATAATGTATTTAATAAGGGAATAGTTGAAAACCTCTATGATTGGGGAGTAATTAATCCAACTGACATATTACATTTTCCTACACTTTCTCCTGTTAGTAAGAACCTTAGTAATGATATTAAATTTAACTTTGGAGACGTTATTCTGCAAGATGTTCAGAACCCTGAACAGTTTGCAAATGAATTAGTGTATGTTACGAAAAAGTACCCAAAAGTTCAAAATGCTATGCAGGCAGTTACTGTAGACCGATTGAACGGTGGGTCAAAACTTGGAGTAAATAGAATATTGTAAGGAATAAATAATACATAGGGAGTAGCATTGTTGATGTTACTTCCTATTATAGTAGGAGGAACATGGAATGGAAACATTATATAAAAAAGATTTTGTAGATGTAGTTTATAAAAAACTAAAAGAAGAAGGTCATTATGTAAAAAAGGAAACGGTACAATGGACAAATAAGGCTTTTATTGAATGTATGTTGGATGTACTTAGAAATGGAGAAAAATTAAGTATTTATAATACGTTTATTTTGTATCCGCAGTATATTCAAAAAAGGAACTGCTATAACTTTGGAAAAGGTACGGTGGAAAAACCAGGACATTATAAACCATGTTTAAAACCATTGCAGAGAATGAAAGACGCTTGTGATGAGTATGGTGAAGGGCAAGAGGATGAATAAACATCAATCCTTATAAATAGTCCAGTAAAGAATGAAAGGGATAAAACTGTATGAATGAAATTAAAAATATTGAAGAAAAGAGTTTACAGGTTGCATACTTCATTTCTAGGAGAAAAGGTGGAGTGTCAAAGTTTAGTTTGAAAAATATTCACAGGTAATGGTGTCAATGGTGGGAGAATGATTTCTGTGTAGAGGGTAGAAAATTGAAAGTTTTTCATGATGAAATTGTTCTTTCATCTACGGTAGTAAAACGAGGCGAAAGACAGCCAAATTACTGTGATTATTATACGAAAGTGCTGAAAAATGCACAGAATATGATGACGAAAGAATATCGTGTAGATTTAAGTGGTAGACAAAATTCTAACATTTTCAGAGATAAATTGATTGCTTGTCGGAGAAATCATGGGAAGGCTTTAAGAAAGAAATTGAAAAAGCATGGATTGAATGAGAGATACTATATCACTCATAATAGTTACACAAGGTATGTGTGTAAATTGGGTCGGTATATATTACATGATAGAGCAGAGAGTAAGAATAAATATTGCTACATCGGTTCATATGATGATATGTGCAGATATATAGATGAAAATTTAATAGAGAAGGAATAAGTTTAGAATGTTTAAAATGAGATATTTTCTTAGGAAGATATTAGATATAACTCAGAGCCTAGTGTGAGGATAAAGAAAATTAGGCAGTATAGATTTCGGATTGGTCATTGTAGGTTTGCAGTGACCTTTTTCTATGTCTGGAATTTGTGTTTATAAAAAAGGAGGTAAAATGCTTAATGCAATTAACGAAGAAACAAAAGTATGTAAATCATGTGGGAAGAAACTTCCATTAGAAGAATTTGTAAAGATATATGGGAAAAATTATTCGAATATATGTAAAAAGTGTCATGTCAAAAAGAGACAAGAAACAGTATTTAACAATAAACTTAAAAACGGAGAAATCATAGAGAAGGACTTTGTGGTTATAGAAAGAATCTATAAGAAAATATCTAACGAACGTGTGTTGAGAAGGAGTGTGTCGACTATTCCTCATATTGCACGAGATGAAAGGTTTGTAAAGTTATTTGATTACAAGGACAGTTGGGTATCTAACTATGGAAGATTAATCGTAAAAGATGACGCAGGTACATATCAGTTAGTAAAAGGTAATCGGATAAGAACAACCGGAGAGTTGACATATACATTATATAAGAATACATTTTTCAAAATTAAAAAGCAATGGGGATACAAGAAAGAAACTGTGCTTGCAAGGGATTTAGTGATTCAGACTTTTATCGTAAACTATGACATAAAAAATAATACTGCTTGTTGGCACAATGACAATAATGTTAAGGACAACTATTATAAGAATCTGCACCCAGTAACAGAGTTACAATATCAGGAGATAAAAAATAGATGGGAAAAGAATGGTTCTGTTTCTGAAGATGAGATTATACAGATAGTGAATCAGAAAGAGTATAAACAACAAGATTGGAAACCGTGGCAATATGTACGGACATATAATGAAAAAGGTTATTTAGGAATGGATGATATTAACTATCATTCTGACGCTTGGATTCGTTGGACAAACATGATGCAGAGATGTTATAGCGAAAAAATACATAAATATAAACCATACTATAAGAACTGTAGTGTATGCGAAGAATGGCATAACTTTTCCAACTTTAAGATATGGTATGATACACATTTCATACCGGGAACACAGGTTGATTTGGATAAGGATTTAATTGGCAAATGTAGTAATGTATACAGCCCGGAGACGTGTTCCCTTATTACACATTTTATGAATACGTTATTTGAGAAACGAGGAACAAGCAGAAGGATATCCAAGAATAAAAAAGGTAAGTTTTCTGCGTCAATGTTGATATTAAATAAGAATATATTAATTGGCGAGTACGAAACAGAAGAAGATGCAAAGAAAGGCTTTGCAGAATATAAGAAGAATTATATTAAGAGTATTGCAGAAAAAAGTAAAGATAAAGTTCCTAATTATGTCTATGAGGCTATGATTGATTGGGACTTTGAAGTGGCAGCTTAAAATGTAAGAAAATAAATAAGAACTGTTATGTAATCAGATGTATTATGTAACAGTTCTTTTGCTTGGGAGTGATATATATTAGAAAGTTAGAGATTCCTGTTTGGGAAAAATTGAATTTAACAATAGAAGAAGCATCTGTTTTATTTAATATTGGAACTAAAAAGTTGGTTGAACTTACAAACCAAGAAGGATGCGAGTTTGTATTTTGGAATGGAAATAAAAGATTAATTAAGAAAAAACAATTTGAAATATTTTTAGATAAAGTAGAAGTGATTTAAAGATAAATACATTGAAGGAAGAGTTGGTAAATGGTAAAATATGATTGTCATTTCTGGACTCTTTTGGATTGTTAAGAAAGGAGTTAAGATGGGAAACCAGAAGAGAAGAGATAAAAAGAACCGAATTCTTTTGCCGGGAGAAGCACAACGGTCAGATGGGCGATATATGTATCGGTATACGGATGTTACTGGTAAAAGAAAAACGGAATACAGTTGGAGACTTGTACAGACAGATCCACATCCAAAAGGTAAAAAGAAAGATATTTCTTTAAGAGAAAAAGAAGAACTGATAAAAAGGGATACTCAAGAGTTTATTTCGTATACGGCAGGTAAAATGACTCTTAATGAACTATTTGATTTATATATGAGCGTGAAAAAATTGAATGCAGATACAGAAATAAACTACAACCAAATGTGGAATAAAAATGTCAGGGAAAGAACAATTCCAAACTCTGTAGAGATTAAAATGCTTAGAAAATACCATTTTGTAGAAATGTATAGAGAAATGCAAGAAGATGAGTGTGGGAATGGAACGATTATTCTTATAGGAAAAATAATAAATGCGTTATTAAATTTTGCTTGTGAGGAAGATTATATTAGAAAAAATTATGCTGTGGGAATTGTACGTAGTTTAAAAATATTTAGTCAGGAACGATTTTCTTTAACACTTGAAGAACAGTATAATTTTATGAAATTTATTTTAACACATAAAACTTATAAAAAGTTTTATTGGATGTTTCTGTTTATGATAGAAACAATGTGTAGAGCAAGTGAATTGGCAGGGGTTACATTAGATGATATTGATGTTAAAGAAAAGGTATGGGATTTGAACCATCAATTAAAATATAAGAATTGTAATTTCTTTATTGCTAAACCCAAGACACGCAAATCTGAAAGAATTATTCCGCTTAGTCAGGATGCGGTGAGAGCAGTAATTTCACAAAAACAAATTTTAATGAAAGAGGGAAAACTAGAAAACTATAAAGTTGATGGATATAAAAATTTTCTATTTCTTGATAGCAAAAATAATTTGATGACTGTAAATAAAATTGATTATTGGTTAAAGAAAATTGTTGAAGATTATAATAAAGAAGAAATGGATAAAGCAGAGATTGAAAAAAGAAAAGCACAGTTACTTCCTAATATAACAAGTCATATATTAAGGCATACAGGATGTACAAGGGCAGCAGAGAGGGGAATGGATATTAGGGTGTTACAAGATATTATGGGACACAACAACATTAAAACAACCATGAAAGTTTATAACCATGTAGATGATGCCCGCTTACAACGAGAAATGGAGCGTTTAGATGCTTTAAGACTATCAGAAATGGCTTAAAAAATTTTACACCAATCAGTTTACACCAAAACGAATTTTACACCAATTTGTACACCAAATGAGTGCCGAGTTATGCGGACTTATGCCAAGTTATGCAGATAATGGGTGGAAATAGAAACAACGGTTTTAAGCCATTTGCCGAGATATTCTGAGTTATACAGAGTTATGCGGAGTAATGAAAAATAGTTTATTCCTTACAATTTTGTAAGATTTATAAGGAGAAAGAAAACACCGTAAAATCAATGAAAATAAGGTGCATATGACTATAATTTACACCACTTTTACACCATATAAAATATTGAAAAGAGTTCAGAAGTGATAAACAAAATTTAATATTTGAATATCTAAATAAGTCTATATAGTTAAAGATTATATGGACTTATTTTAGTATTTAAAGAGTATAGAACATATTCCATAAACAAAGGCATATCAGAGATTAATTTCTCCGGTATGCCTATTTTTTTACGTTTTATTCCTGCTGCCACAAACAATTCCTCTCTAAAGTGTCTGGTCTTCTTCAGATGGAATATATTGAGCAATTTCCTGAATTGTACAATGAAAAATTCTACATAAGTCATTGATGGTAGTTGTTGTCAGAGGTTTATTTTTACGCAATTTATCAATAGTAGAACTAGAAATATGATGTTTGGTAATTAGCGTGTAAGTTGATTCTTTTGATGCTTTAAGTGTATGCCAAAATGGCGTGTAATCAATCATAAATAACCTCCATATATATTAGAATATTATGTGATTACTTGATTGACTATAGTCGCTAAAAAGACTATAATAAAGAGGAATATATAAATAGAGGGAGGAAAACAAATGAAAAGAAAATGTACAAAAATTTTATTGGCAATATTGTGTTTGGCAACATTGCTTGTTGGGTGTAGTAAAAAAGAGGAAACCCCCAAAAATGAATATGCTGATGAAGCATTTGTAAAAGATATGGCAAAAGGTTTACAAAAAAGATGGGACTTGACTGCTAAAGATGAAAAGAAAGAAGGATACGAAGAAATAGCAATCAATAGTAAGGAAAATCAGAAAATGATGTTATCTTATATTGATGCAGAATTAAATGTTATTGAAAAATACACGGAAGAAAAATTTGAAGATAAGAAATTGCAAGAAATAGCTGTTAAGTATATTAACCTGTTAAAAGAACATAAAGAACTTTGTCCAGAGATAACAGTTGATTATGACAAATATTATGAGGATTTTTCACCTATTTATGATGAACGAAGTAAAGTCATTGAGACTATGGTGAAAGACTATGGAATGACTGTTGATGAGAAACATCAGGATACTTTGGATGACTTCTTGACAAACTCTAAAATGGTTGCAAAAGAAGAGCAGATTGAAGAAGCAATTCAGAAAATGGTTAGTAATATCCAATTTCAGATGGTAGAAGATAATGGAGGTGGCTACAAAACATATCAAGCTGTTGTAGAAAATACTGCTGGTGTAGATTTCCAGTCATTTCAAGTAAGCATTAATCTTTTAAATGCAGAGGGAGTTATAGTAGAGACAACATGGGATCAAGTTAGTGCATTTAAACAAGGAGCAAAGGTACAGTTTGAGTTTAGCACAGATAAAGAATTTGCATCTACACAGATAGTTGTAGATTGGTGGGAGTAGAAATTGACTATTGATGTAATGTCGAAATTACAACAAGAAAAATTCTACGCATTTATATTAGAAGATGATCTGGATTTCTATGAAGAATGTATTGTGAATCTATAGGATGAAGAGCAACAAGAATTTTTTGTAGGGATCCAGATTTTATGTCGGAATATTTAAAAAAATGTGGTAGAATAAAATTGTTAAAGGATAAGAGGTATCTTACGGAAGATAAAGGAATATGAGGAGGAATGAGAAAATGGGAGTGTGTCAAATCTGCGGAGCATCATTCGGAATGTTTGGTGGAGGAGAAGAACCGTATACTGGTAAGAATCTACGGATATGTAACTCGTGTGGTGACAAGTTAAAAGCAATTGACTCAGCTAAAAAACAAGGGAATGAATCTAAATTTATGCAATTAACTTCAGATTTATTAACGCTATGTGAGGATGAAAAGGTTATTGAATTAATTAACGAATATTTCGACAATGTTTATAAAAAGATTGATGAAATGAATATCATTCAAAAGGAAACTGAAATACAGACTCAGAGAATGAAGGAAATAGAAGAGAAATTTCTGGAGTATAAAAAACACTTCAAGGTTACAACAGGATACAGTTTTGACGGATATAAAGTTGAGAAGTATATAGGAATACTTAGTGGAGAAGTTGTTCTTGGAACTGGGTTTATAAGTGAGTATGCCGCTAGTTTTAGTGATTTATTTGGAGTGCGTTCAAATGCTTTTGCAGATAAGATGATGTCTGCGAAACAAGGAGCATTGCAAAAATTGATGAAAAATGCTTTAGTTGCCGGAGCAAATGCCATTATTGGTGTGGACTTTGATTATATTACATTTAACAATAATATTTTAGGAGTATCTGCGAATGGTACTGCTGTTGTGATTCAGAAAGAAGAGAGGTAGAGGAAAGAATAATTTCACCTCTTTGTAATGTAACAAGAGAAAGCAGGCAAAGTGCTAACGTTGCTAACAGTTGTAAATGATAAGATAAAAAATGTGCTGAACTTAAGAAATAGATTGATAGGAGTGATAAAATGTTGACGACAACAGGATATAATTTTGAGGGATATATTATTAAAGAGTATTTAGGGGTTGTTTCTACGTCTGTTGTATTAGGAACAGGTTTTTTGAGTTCTACCAGTGTGGCACTTGCAGATATTGGTGGGTTTAGAAGTTCTTCGTATGAAAATAAACTAAATCAAGGAAGAATAACAGCGATAAATGAATTAAAAAAACAAGCAAGGGAATTAGGTGGAAGTGGGATAATAGGAATTGATATTGATTATACAACTTTTGCCAGTGATGTTTTAGGTATAGTTGCAAGTGGAACGGCTGTTAGACTAGATTATGAAGAAAAATTAGTGGATTCAATACCAATATGTTCGTACAATGAAAAATTATCATTTAATATTTCAAATATTTATTTTAAACAAAGTTTTTTAAATGAATCTATTTTTATATCTTTGCAAATGAAAAATTACTTTGATGATAGTAAAATTACTGCTCTTATAGTAGATATTGAATTTGAAGATATTTTTCATGAAAAACAAGAAGTTAAAGATTTGGTTTTCGTGGTTGATAGAATGGAAAAAAATGGATTTTATAGCACTAAATTTACGAAAGTTTCATTGAAAGAGATGAGAATAGACTTATTACAAAAATCTTATGTTGTTGTTAAGAAAGTTATTTACAATAATAGTAACAAGGTAGAAAATATAGCAGTAGATGATGTGAAGAGTAATACAGATATATCTGTTGATATGTTAAAATCAATTAGAAAGGTACACGGTCAAGATGTGGTTGTAGATGCAGAAACATTTACAGGATATTGGCAATGTTATTGTGGTGCTACAAATTCCAATAATAATGATAACTGTTATAGATGTAAACGAGAAAAACCAATACTCAGTGGTGAGGTTTCAGCAGAAGAATTTTTATATATACTTTTTGGAATGAATACAGCACAAGAGATATATGAATACCTTATAAAATTGAATTTGCCTGAGTTTAAAGGTGTTTTTAAAGATATGGAAGAGGTAGTAAGAAAAGAAAAATTATACGGTAATATGAAAGATGAAGCCTTAAAGGTTGCGGAAAGTGTTTTTTCATAGATTTTTGCTGATAATATTTTTTGCAAACAAGTAATGTATCATAGGTGGAGCGGAAGTTCTGAAAAGAGGATTTTCACTCTTGTACGTTAGAACTTAGTTCGGAATGATTTGGAATGCGTCTTTATAAAACTTTCCTATATTTTTCGGCGACAATATGTTATTATACAATTAGTATAATATATTTGGAGGATAAAATTATGTTAATTAATTGTTCAGAATGTGGAAGAGAAATTAGTGATAAGGCTATTGCATGTCCACATTGTGGTAATCCTATAAGTTCACAGTCTAAAAAAAGTAATTCTCTTTCAAATATGCCATGTCCTAATTGTGGTACAAACTGGCATACATTTGATGATGAAAATAACGATATATGCAAAATATGTAATCATATATTTACAGAAAAAGAAGTAACCGATTTTAAAACACAACAAATTGCCAAACAACGTTCAATCCAATCTTCCAAACCAAAGTGTCCTCATTGTCAAAGCACAAACATTGCTAAGATTTCTGGTACAGAAAGAGCAATGTCAGTTATTGGACTTGGTATTTTGAGTAAAAAGATTAACAAAAGTTTTAAGTGTAAAAATTGTGGTTACACTTGGTAGAGTAAATAATGGTATAATTATCTAAAATATTTTTATACAAACGTTATGAGTCGTCCTATTGTATTAGGCGGTAAAATGGAAGTTATCAATGAAGAGGATTTTGTGTAATCTTAAATAGCAGAATAGTTCGAAGCATTAAAAAATATTCTGGTGTGAAAAGGGAACACATCATGGGGATATAGAACAGAAAACGCATTTCTATAATGTAAAACTGGTCCTATGTCAAGATTTAGTACAAGTTAAAATGAGGTTTTCCTCATCTTAA
>ERZ773204.3270-NODE-3270-length-10201-cov-24.465898_pt1 | contig 10201 bp, 9 predicted proteins | sample MGYA00581007_ERZ773204 | MGnify/ENA primary metagenome ERZ773204 (study PRJEB29015, sample SAMEA2737757) | human gut metagenome | biome: human gut; feature: human-associated habitat; material: faeces | place: China | collected 2012 ... | reverse complement strand
GGATGATGCGGCGCTCGTAGGGGTTCATGGGCTCCATGGCAAAGCTGCGGCCGGTGCGGCGCACCTTGGCACCGATGCGCTGTGCCAGTGCGGTCAGGTCGCTCTCGCGCTTGTCGCGGTAGCCGGCCACGTCGAGGCCCAGCTTGATGTAGTCGCCCTCGAGGCGGTTTGCCACGAGGCTTGCCAGATAGGACAGGCTCTCCATCGTCTCGCCGCGGCGGCCGATGAGGGCACCCATCTTCTCGCCGTCCAGACGGATGATGGTAGCCTCACCCTTCTGCACAGCGCTGAACTTGACGTCCTGTACGCCCATCTTCTCGATGACTTCCTGCAGGTAGTCCACAGCGGCCTTGACCTTGGCGTTTTCCTCGATGTTGATAGGGACTTCCACCTCTTCGCTCTCTGCGGCGGGAGCAGCCTGCTCTTCGGCAGGGGCAGCTTCCTCAGCGGGAGCAGCAGGCTCTTCCACAGCAGCGGGAACTTCAGGGGCAGTCTCTTCGACGACAGGCTCAGCCGCCACAGGAGCAGCCTTCTCCTCCACAACGGGAGCGGGCTCTTCAACGGGGGCAGCAGGAGCTGCCACAGGCTCGTCCGGCAGCTCGACGCTGACGCGGACCTTGGCGGGAGTGAGCTTCAGGCCCAGAAAACCGGTCTTCTGGGGCATTTCCAGCACTTCGTAGCTGACGTTGATGTCGTCCTTTTCCACGCCCAGCAGAGCGCAGGCGTTGGTGCGTGCTTCATCGACCGTCTTGCCGGTCGCTTCCTGCGTACGGATCATAACCGTCAATCCTCCTTTTTGTTCTGCAGCTCGCTCAGCGGGACAGTACGCTCGTCCTTGTAGCGCTCAGCATCCTGCTGGCGGGCATACTCGAGGCGGCGCTTGTTCATCTCGCTGGCGGAGATGTTCTTTTCCACGACCTCACCGGTCTTCTCGTCCTTGACCTTGATGGTGGTGCTCTTCACGCCGCGCTTCTCTTCCTTCTTGCGGGAAGCCATCTCGGCCTTGACCTGCTCCTTCATCTTCTCGGGGTCATAGATCTTGCGCATGACCTGGGTCTGGACGGTCATCACGATGTTGGAAATGACGTAGTACAGAGAGAATGCGCAGGGAACGGTAAAGCAGAAGAAGACGTACATCAGAGGCATCATATACATGGTCAGCTTCATGCTGCCCTGCATCTCCTGGCCGGAGGCCTTCATGCTGATGTGGGTGGAGATGAACATGGTGACGACAGCCAGGATGGGGAAGATCAGCAGGGGCAGGTTGTCTGCTGCCAGACTGTACTGCGGCACACGGGTCAGGTCGATGCCGAAGAAGTCCATGTGCTGGCCGAACTCAGTGATGGTGTTCAGCTGGTCTGCGGTGAACACAGAGGTGACGGTGGACTCACCGGCCAGCACCTGTGCGATGATATTGGTGTCGCGGGTCACCTGAGTGAAGCTGATGCCCAGAGCGGTCATGGCATCGCCTGCGGCGGTGATGGCGTCGGCGCCGATGTGGAAGATGCGCTGCAGCGGGCGGTACACGACCTCGATGACGCCGAACATGACGAGGAAGTTGACCAGCATGGGCATACAGCCGGCGGTGGGCTTATAGCCGTACTCCTGCTGGAGCTTGAGCAGCTCTTCCTGCTGCTTTTCGGGCTTATCCTTGTACTTTTTCTGGATGTCGGCGATCATCGGCTGGAAAGCGGACATCTTGGCCATGCTCTTCTGCTGGTTGAGCTGCAGAGGGATGCTAAGCAGGCGGATGACGATGGTGAAGATGATGATGTCCCAGCCGTAGTTCGGGATGAGGTTGTAGATCCACTCCATCACATAGCCGAGAGGTACACCGAGGATGTACAAAATATTCATGTCTCTGTCCATTCTGCCCCGCCTGTGGTGCGGGACGGTTATTTTTATCGTAGGACACGCCGCCCACAGTTCAGCACGTCACAAGAAGCATTATAATAGCATTTCCTCTCAGCCTCTCCTGATAGGAGAGGTGTCACGCCGCAGGCGTGACGGAGAGGTTTTCCTCCCCTCTGCCGCCCTTTTTCAAAGGGCATTGACGGAGAGGTCTTTCCCGCTTCAGCGCTCTTCCAAAGAGCATCGACGAAGAGGTTTTCCACTTATTTTTCGTGTCTTGTGGAAAACAGAGCCGAGGCCGAGAGATACCGGGCCGGATTTTTCCAGCGGCCCTTTTCCGGTACGGGGTCGTAGCCCCAGCGGCCCAGCGGATTGCACCGGGCGATGCGCCACGCCGTCAGCATCAGCCCTTTGACGCAGCCGTGGGTGCGGATGGCCTCGATGCCGTACTGGCTGCAGGAGGGCGAAAAGCGGCAGTTCCTCCCCAGCCCCGGGCTGATGAACTTCTGGTAGAGCCGGATAAGCCCGCAGAGGGCTTTCTGAAAGATGCTCACGCCTCGGGCTTCCGGACCGGCGGCAGGGTGGCTGGGGGCTTTGCGCCCGGCTGTTTTGCCTTATCCGGCAGGCCGGCCTGGGCAAAGAGCTTTGCCACGATGGCGCTGAGCTGCCAGCTCTTGAGCCGGGGGGTCATGCCCCGGGCCACGAAAACGAGGTCGTAGCCGCCGATGTTGTAGTCGAGATGCTCGTCGATGGCGGCCTTCATAACGCGGCGGGCGCGGTTGCGCTGCACGGCGTGGCCGATCTTTTTGGTGGCCGTCAGGCCCACCCGGGTGCGCTTGCTCCGCGTTTTGAGCACGTAGAGCACCAGCGCCTGGTTGACATAGGACTTGCCGCGGGCATACACACGGCCAAACTCGCCGTTGCGGCGGATGGGACGATAGCGCATCCTGTGCGCCTCCCTTCAGGTGATGTGGGAGCACCGCCCGAAAAAAGCAATGCTCAGTGTTCAGTATAGCAAAAAAACGCCGACATGAAAAGCTCATCCGGGCGTTTTTTCTGCCAAATCTTTGACAGTTTTTTTAGGCAATGCGACTATTCACCGCAGCTTTCCGGCCTTTTTTCCGAATGCCGGGTAAAAAAATAAGACCGCCAATCCAATATCAGCGGCCTTTTTGCGCATATTCCATTCTGCGCCGGACCTGATGCATACTGCTCAGGATCAGACGGTCAGGCTCTTGCGGCCCTTAGCACGGCGTGCGTTGATGACCTTGCGGCCGTTCTTGGTGCTCATGCGGGTCAGGAAGCCATGAACTTCCTTGCGCTGACGCTTCTTGGGCTGAAAAGTTCTCTTCATGGTGTATTTCCTCCGTAAAAACTCGTCCCCGGTATGGGGTCTATTCTGGTCCCAAAATGGGGACAGGCTTGCAATTCAACAGTATATCGCACACTATGGCCTTCTGTCAAGCATTTTTTTCGCTTTCCTTCAAACTTTTTTGAAAAACCTCTGTGGAGAAGCTTTCAACTTTTTCACCTATTTTCCGTGGAAAACTTTTTATCCACAATATCTTGTGGCTTTTCTCTGCCTTGGACACAAGGTCGTTTCCCAGACGCAGGTATGTCTTTTTTATGTATTATAAATTACCTTATATAATATAGACGCAGGGGGATTTTTGTGGTATACTAACCTGGTATCAGCAGCATTGTTGAAAACTTCAATGGAGTGGATGTTTTTATGGATTCTTTCAAGGACGTTTTAGAGGCCGCCCAGGCGTACTGCAAAACGCAGATGGCCGAGCCGACCTATAATCTCTACATCGACGGCCTGGAGCCCATCAGCTTTGAGGACTCCAGCCACATCACCCTGTCGGTGCGCAACGACTTCATCTGCAAGATCGTCACCGACCGCTACCTGGGCCTGCTGAAGGAGGCCTTCAAGACCGTGCTGGGCTTTGACGTGGACATCACGCTGGTGGTGCCCAGCACCCCGCCCCACGAGGTGGTGCTGGCCCAGCAGTACGAGGCGAACCCCGCCTCCCCCCAGGGCAACTACGAGTTCACCTTCGAGAACTTCATCAAGGGCCCCTCCAACCAGTTTGCGTTTGCTGCGGCGCAGGCGGTGGCGGCCAACCCTTCCGGCGCTTACAACCCGCTGTTCATCTACGGCGGCTCGGGCCTTGGCAAGACCCATCTGCTGACGGCCATCCAGACCGAGATCAAACGCACCCACCCCGACTTCGTCATCATGTATGTGACCTGCGAGCAGTTCACCAATGAGCTGATCGCCGCCATCCGCGCCGGCAGCACCGAGGACTTCCGCATGAAGTACCGCGTGGCCGACCTGCTGCTGGTGGACGATATCCAGTTCATCGCCGGCAAGGAGTCCACCCAGGAAGAGTTCTTCCACACCTTCAACTCCCTGCACGACGCCCACAAGCAGATCGTCATTGCTTCCGATCGCCCGGCCAAGGAGATCAAGAGCCTGGAAGAGCGCCTGCGCACCCGCTTTGAGTGGGGCCTGACCGCCGATGTCCAGCCGCCGGACTTCGAGACCCGCGTGGCCATCGTCAAGCGCAAGGCAGAGCTTTTGCACCTGGATCTGCCCGAGGATGTGGCCGAGTTCATCGCCAACCACCTGAAGAACAACATCCGCCAGCTGGAAGGCGCCGTGAAAAAGCTGAACGCCTACTACATGCTGGAGGGCATCCAGCCGGTGATCAGCGTGGCCCAGAACGCCATCAAGGACATCCTCAACGAGACCCAGCCCGTACCAGTGACCATCGAAAAGATCATCGGCGAGGTGTCCCGCACCTTCAACGTCTCCCCTGCCGACATCCGGGGCACCAAGCGCAACGCCAATGTGGCCTCTGCCCGCCGTGTGGCCATCTACATCCTGCGGGAGGTCACCGGCATGAGCATGGAAGAGATCGGCCGGGAGTTCTCCGGCCGCGATCACTCCACCATCGTCTACTCCCTCAAGACCATGGAACGGGACATGAAGAACGACCAGCACCTGCGGGAAACGGTCAGCGACATCATCAAGAACGTCAAGGCATGAGACAGATTTTGACGTAAAAGTCATACTCATTTCAGGGTCTCACCCCAAAATATGGGGAAAAACCGGGGCAAAATGGGGAAAACAGACCCATATCTTGTGGTAAAATCGCAAACCTTTCCACACTTTCCACCGAGTTTTCAACATTCAACCCGTTCTTTCCACATCCGCTGTGGAAAGCGAGACTTCTCTTCACGATTCCACAATTCCTCCACAGCCCATTCACAATCCGGTGGAAACCAAAACCCCCGCATTCCGACAAGGCTTTTCCGAGTTTTCCACAAGTTCCCCACCCCCTACTACGGTTACTACAACAAGTTCAATAAGATAGACCGGTCAGCAGGCAATTCTGAAGAACAGACCTACAATACGACCGGTGAACAAAAAGGAGCGATTCTGGTTTGAACATTGTATGCGATAAAACCCTTCTCAGTGCAGCGATCGACGGCGTTTCCAAGGCCGTCACCATGCGGTCAGCCATCCCGGTGCTGGAAGGCATCCTGCTGAAAGCCGAAGGTTTCCAGCTTACCCTAACCGGTTATGACCTGGAAATGGGCATCGTGACCACCATCGAGGCCAACGTCAAGGAACCCGGCGAGATCGTGCTGAACGCAAAACTGCTCAGCAGCATGATCAGCCGGATGCCCGCCGGTCAGATCAGCATCCTGTCTGCCGACAACGGCAAGACCACCATCAAGAGCGGCGTGGCGGAATTCGAGATCCAGTCCATGGCCGCCACCGACTTCCCCGACCTGCCCAACACCGGAGCCGAGGAGACCCTGACCATCCCCACCGGCGTGCTCCGGGACATGATCGACCGCACCCTGTACGCCGTGAGTCAGGACGAGAAAAAACCGGCTCACACCGGCGAACTGTTCGAGATCGAACCCGATAAGCTGACCATCGTGGCCCTGGACGGCTACCGTCTGGCCATCGTGGAGCGCCCGGTCACCGCCGTGAAGGACATCCGCATCATCGTGCCCAGCAAGACCATGACCGAAGTGGCCCACCTGCTGCCCAACGACGACGAAGAGCCGGTGCACATCTGTGCCAACCGCCGCTATGTGGTGTTCATGGCTGCCGGTTACACCATCATGAGCCGCCTGATCGAGGGCGAGTTCCTGAACTATCACAACGTGATCCCCGCCGGCAGCCGTACCCGGGTGACCCTTGACACCAAGGAGTTCATCGAGACCATCGAGCGTGCCTCTCTGATTATTACAGAGCGTTTAAAAAATCCCCTCCGCATTACCTTTACAGAGGGGAAAGTCGTGGTGCGCTGCCAGACGAATCTGGGCCGCGTGGTGGATGAATTCAACGCGCAGTGTGAGGGCGACGAGGTGGAGATCGGCTTCAACAACCGCTATCTGCTGGACGCTCTGCGCAACGCCCGCACCGAACAGGTGCGCATGGAGATCAGCGGCCCCCTGAGCCCGGTCAAGGTGCTGCCCGTGGATGGCAGCGATTTCCTATATCTGGTGCTGCCCGTGCGCTTCAAGAACGATTAAGAAAGGCGATTTTATGCAGAAAATTCTCATTCATACGGAATTTATCAAGCTGGATGCCCTGCTGAAGTACGCAGGCCTGTGCGAGACCGGCGGCGAAGCCAAGGAGCTGGTGCAGGGCGGTGCCGTGAAGGTGAACGGCGAGGTGTGCACCATGCGCGGCAAGAAGTGCCGTGCCGGTGACGTGATCGAGCTGGACGGCCAGTCCGTGGAAGTCGGGCAGGGCCAGTAATGCGGCTGCTTTCACTGGAAGTTACGAATTACCGCAACATTGCGTCGGCCCGGCTGGAACCCGGCCGGGAGCTGACGGTCATCTGCGGCAACAACGGTCAGGGCAAGACCAATCTGCTGGAGGCCATCTGGCTGCTCACCGGCGGCAAGAGCTTCCGGGGCGGCAAGGATGCCGAACTTGTGCGCCGTGGGGAGACATTCGCGGTGCTGGAAGCCGTGACCCAGCGCACCCGGCAGGAAGATCAGGAGCCGGATGACCCGGCCCGGGTGCGCATCACAGTAGGCACCCCGGCCGCACCCCGCCCCGGCCGCTATGCCTCGGTGAACGGGGCTGCCCCCAAGCGGGCCGCCGGTCTGGCCGGCAGCTTTCCCGCTGTGGTGTTCGACCCCGGACACCTGAGCCTGGTCAAGGGCGCACCGGAGGGCCGCCGCCGGTTTCTGGATGCGGCGTTGTGCCAGCTGTACCCCGGGTATCTGGCCACTTACCGCCGCTACGTCCGGGTACTGCAGCAGAAAAATGCGCTGCTGCGGCATTCTGCCACCGGGCAGGAGCGCCCTTATGCGGAAAAATGTGCTCTGCTGGAAGTGCTGAATGTGGAGCTGGCCGCGCAGGGCGAGGTCCTGCAGCAGCGGCGGCGGGATTACCTTGCCCTGCTGGGGCCGCTGGCCTGCGCCAACTATCAGGAGCTTTCCCACGGGGCAGAGCGCATGAGCATCCGCTATGCGGCCCAGTTTGCGCCGGGCGGTCTGGCCGATCTGCTGAAGCAGCGCCAGAACGAGGAGCTGCGGGCCGGGCAGAGCCTGTGCGGCGTCCACCGGGAAGATCTGGAACTGCTGCTGGACGATCAGCCTGCCCGTGTGTTTGCCAGCCAGGGACAGCAGCGCAGCGTGGTGCTGAGCCTGAAGATGGCCGAGGCGGCCGCTGCTGCCCGCATCACCGGCGAACACCCCGTGCTGCTGCTGGACGATGTGCTCAGCGAGCTGGACGAGGGCCGCAAGCAGTATCTGCTGACCCGCATGAAGGAAAAGCAGACCTTTGTCACCAGCTGCGATGACACTGCCTTCCTCAAGACGGACGGCGAGGTATACCGCATGAACGGCGGCGTGCTGAGCCGCGCCTGACAACATGCAGAAATGTTGCGAAAATGAATGCATAAAACCTGCATGAAATCCTGAAATATCCAATCGGAACTGCACGAGGAAAATACAGTATGTATATTCATCTTGGGCGCGATTATGTGTTGAACGACCGTGACATCATCGGCATCTTCAATCTGGAGACCACCACCATCTCCCCCCGCGGGCGGGAATTTCTGAACTACGCCCAGAAGAACGGAGCTGTGGTGAGCCTTTCGGATGAGCTGCCCCAGAGCTATGTTCTGGCGGACGGCGGCGTGGTGGACACGGTATACCTTTCGGAGCTGTCCAGCGCCGTGCTGCGCCGCCGCGCCGAAAAGATGATCGAGTGAACGCTGTGCAGCCGCCCCTTGCGAGAACCCCGCAGCCTGCAGGCGTGGAAAGTGCCTGCCGCTGCGTTTCCAGAATAGAGAAACAACACGATATCTACACGAAAAACAAAAAGGGAGAAAGGAAATGGCAGAAGAAATCATCACCAGCACCAATGCCGAAACCGCTACCGACCACGAGTATAACGCCAGCGAGATCCAGGTCCTGAAGGGTCTGGAGGCCGTGCGCAAGCGCCCCGGCATGTATATCGGCTCCACCGGCGAGCGGGGCCTGCATCATCTGGTCTACGAGATCGTGGACAACGCCATCGACGAGGCACTGGCCGGTTACTGTGACCACATCGAGGTCAAGATCCTGAAGGACAACATCATCCAGGTCACCGATAACGGCCGCGGCATCCCCGTGGACATCCAGGCCGACACCGGCCTGCCCGCCGTCACCGTCGTCTACACCATCCTGCACGCCGGCGGCAAGTTCGGCGGCGAGAACTCCGGCTACAAGGTGGCCGGCGGCCTGCACGGCGTCGGCGCGTCCGTCGTCAACGCCTGCTCGGAGTGGCTGACCGTCAACGTCCGCCGCGACGGCCGCGAGTACGAGCAGACCTTCCGCCGCGGCGACCCGGACGGCCCGCTGAAGTGCATCGGCACCGTGGACCCCAGTGTCACCGGCACCCGCGTCACCTTCAAGCCCGACCCGGAGATGTTCAAGGACACCACCGTCTACAACTTCGAAACGCTGGAAAAGCGCCTGCGGGAAGAGAGCTTCCTGAACGCCGGTGTCAAGATCACCTTGACCGACGAGCGCGAACTCTACACCCCTGTTCTCGAGGACGGCAAGGAGGGCGAGCCCACCTACCGCACCGAGGTCATGTGCTACGAGGGCGGCATCAAGAGCTTCGTCACCTATCTGGGCGAGAAGCGCGACCTCGAGGTGCTCCACCCCAACGTCATCTATCTCAAGGGTCAGACCGACCGCGGCATGGCAGAGATCGCCTTGCAGTATAATTCCAGCTACAATGAGCTGCTGCTGAGCTTCGCCAACAACGTCAACACCCCCGACGGCGGCACCCACGAAGAGGGCTTCCGCAGCAGCCTCACCCGCGTCTTCAACGATTATGGCCGCAGCCACGGTCTGCTGAAGGACAAGGACGAGAACCTTTCCGGCGCTGACGTCCGTGAGGGCCTCATCTGCGTTATCTCCGTCAAGCTGCAGGAGGCCGAGTTCGAGGGCCAGACCAAGGCAAAGCTGGGAAATACGGAAATTCGAACCCTCGTCTCCAACATGGTCTACTCTAAGCTGATGGAGTTTTTCGAGGAGAACCCCGGCGTGGCCAAGGCTATCTTCGAAAAGGCCACCCAGGCCGCCCGCGCCCGCGCTGCCGCCAAGAAGGCCCGTGAGTTGGTGCGCCGCAAGAGCGCCCTCGAGACCAGCCGGATGCCCGGCAAGCTGGCAGACTGCCGCGAAAAAGACCCCACCCGCACTGAGATCTTCATCGTCGAGGGTGATTCTGCAGGAGGCTCGGCCAAAATGGGCCGTGACTCGGCCATTCAGGCCATCCTCCCCCTGTGGGGCAAGATGCTCAACGTCGAAAAGGCCCGCGCCGACCGTATCTACGGCAACGACAAGCTGATGCCTGTCGTGCTGGCACTGGGCTGCGGCATCGGCGACGAGTTCGATATTTCCAAGCTGCGGTATGACAAAGTGTTCATCATGGCCGATGCCGATGTCGACGGTTCTCACATCTGCACCCTGATGCTCACCTTCTTCTTCCGCTATATGCGCCCCCTCATCGAGCAGGGGCATGTCTATGTGGCACAGCCCCCGCTGTTCAAGGTGCAGAAGGGCAGCACCATCAAATACGCTTACAACGACGCCGAAATGGCCCTGCTCTCGCAGGAGATGCCCGGCGCGAAGATCAACCGCTATAAGGGCCTTGGCGAGATGAACCCGGAGCAGCTCTGGGAGACCACCATGAACCCCGAGAACCGCGTCATCGTCCGCATCACCATCGAGGATGCCGAGAAGGCCGATGAGGCGTTCACCATCCTGATGGGCGATCAGGTGGAGCCCCGCCGCCGCTTTATCGAGACCAACG
>ERZ773204.3269-NODE-3269-length-10205-cov-2.516158_pt1 | contig 10205 bp, 14 predicted proteins | sample MGYA00581007_ERZ773204 | MGnify/ENA primary metagenome ERZ773204 (study PRJEB29015, sample SAMEA2737757) | human gut metagenome | biome: human gut; feature: human-associated habitat; material: faeces | place: China | collected 2012 ... | reverse complement strand
GAAAGAACATCCGTTAGGCAATCCCTGGTTCATTACCCATACAGTACGATACAAATCAGAACTGGGCTATCACAAACGGCATCAAAGATTATATGTCGGCCTATACTCTATACAAATGGTATAAAAGGGTGGCTCCAGACATGGCAGATGCAAGTGAATTAGAAATTATCAGGTCTGATATCAATCATAGGATAAACCAAAGAAGAAAACCCGTCAGACGGCCTGTTCTTCCTCTCAACTTTTAAAAGAGACAACCGCTAACTCTAAAACTTAGCGGTTGTCCACATTATACGCAATACCGGCTCATCTCAAGCGATTCGTGTAGGTTTCATCCACCATAAACTCAATATAGTTTAACGCGACATCCGTACGCACCCCTCCGACCAAAGCTATCATGAAATATTTGAACGCTTTCGTTTTATTCATTTTGGTAATAAGGTCGCGCACGTCTTCGATCTTTTCACGCCCGGACAGCAGAATAAAGTGTTCGGCATCGTTGCTACCCAAAACATAGAAGCCGCATTTGCTGAAAGCCAAAATCTCTTGATCCCTGAATTTAACCGTCTCTCCGCGAAAATATACTAATGATTCGGATGGACGTATTACGCCACGAATAGCTGATTGCACGATACGTTTATGGGTAAGCGTGCCAAACTTGATAGGACGAGTCAGCAGCAGTATTTTGTTGACTGTCCTATGTCCATTGTGCATATTGTAAACCCCGTGGTCGTTGAATACGGCCAAACATTCGGGATAAGAGTTTAGAAAGCGGTTGATTGAAGCGGAAATCTTGTACCAGCTACCCGATTGCATATTGAACACGTAGGAATATGGGTAGTTCCGGTTTGCTACAATAACCTCTTTGTCTTTATAATTATACCCGACCTTTGCTTCCTCCAAATAATAAATAAATTCAGTGGAGGAAAGTTTGTCGCTGAATCCACCCACACCTGCAATTTTTTTAATTATAGGCGAACTGTCGACTGCCGTAGGAAGATAACCTTCCATGTCGGACGATATATCTCTTACAGTCGATCCTGATAGGACCTTCAGCCCTGAATCCGTAGAAAACACAATTGCATCATCAGTGGAAACAATGGAATCTGGATTATTGCATACATCCCGTGTCACAGAAAAAGAATTTGCATAAGCGATATCGCCGGTTCCGACCGATAAGGCAAAAACACCTTCGCCCGTAAACACATAAAGAGGAAATTGCCCGAACTGGCCTGTCGACAAGGCCGTTGTCGCTGTAGCCATTGCCACTATGTTACGACTCGAAACCGTATATGTTTGTTTGGCGGGAAAATAAAACGGGTTTGAGACATTTGATACCTTCAATTTATTGGGAGCAACCGACACGGAATCTTCTGGCAAAGGCGTATAGGTCCCATACTTATCGGTTATCGAGTAAGGATAAAGTCCTTTTAAGCTATAGGCTATGTTCAAGAAAGGATGCGGCTTTAACGGAATCTCATCGTAATACTTATCATTGTAGATAATCATTTTGACCGCCCGTGAATCCGGGTAAGACAGGTATGGGGAAACCATAGCACCATAGGCCGTACTTGCTCCATGTACTATTTTCATTCCGCTTTCCGTCTTGACATGCACCTCCGTATTTACCGTAAATTCGTTAATGTCGCTAACCGCAAACATTCCCAGAGGATAGGGTTTGGCAAGTTTTTCCCGGATGTTCCCTACATGCAGCTTTCCGTTATATGTATACAGGTTTCCGGTTATCCTGCTTCTCGTAAAATCATCATCAGTTGCGACTTCTTGCTGTTCCAGGTTCTTAAATGCCTTGCCTTCGGCAAATATATTTTCAAACCCATTCGATATATCTCCGATCGGGATGCTTTTGACAAGATAAAAATTAGATATTTCCCCTATTTCTTCAAGCAATTCGCTTTCCGACTTAAACGGAAGATCCACCATCATATTATTCTTGTCCAAAACGGTCACTGTTTTTATCGTACTATCAAGATCATTGATTACAAACGGTCTTGAAACGAATATGTCCACAGACGAAGCGACATCTTTCCAGCCGGACAAGCCGGATAAATCATATTTAACGCCTATGGTCCGAGGGTTTGCGATAAGTTTATAAGTAAAACCTTCCACCGACAGGGAGTCAAAATCAAATTTAGTTTTACTTACTGCCATCCTAATAAAATTTGGTTCGCCGACCAGCAGCGGGGACGAATGCATCACGTAGCTCTCATCGAACAGCCTGACGGCATACCTTACAAGGACAGGATATATAACATGTCCTGCATCATACACATCTTCTTGCAACAGTTTGTAATAACTTGCTTTAAAAGAATTGGTAATAATCTTTTCCCCGGCCTCGTTCAATGTTGCAAGGCTCCCGACATCCTGAATACGAACTGCCGGCTCCAAATTACACGATATATCATCCGAGTAGACAGCTTCTTCTTTAATACAAGAAAAACGGATCGACGGTTCCGGAATCTGATCACCAAGATATGTATATTCCCCACCTATGAATATTGCATAATGGATACTTTCGCCCGTCGCCATGACGAGGATATTCCCGACAGATTGTATCTGCTTTACGCCAGGTATCTGCGCGAAAGTTGTATTCTTTACAACCCATTGCCCGTCCACTTTATCGCTATCGAAAAGGACAATGTCATTGGCATACGAAATCAAATGCTCGTACGTGCCGTTTTTGTGCACAAATACCGGAGATTTTCCCTCTGCAAACTGACGTTCAAGTATTGGCCTCCCAACGGGTTCTATCGATCCGTTTTTAGGACGTGCATTTATCAGTTCCGAGCACATCCCGTCTTTTGACACGCCATCATCTGTATTACGGCTTATACCTCCCAGCCCAACATTGACCTTATTCATAGATTCTTACTTTTTACAAAGTAAGGCATTGCAAGTAATGTAGTAACTGTTATTTTGGAACAAATAAAAGGCTTACCCAAAAGATTGCCGTTCCTATGAAAAACCCTTTCCTTTTTGCCGTTCGTAAAATCTGTGTTCTTTTTTGTCCAGATTATCAACCCTAAACAACGCTTTACTCCCAATAGGCATATCTTCTGGAAGATGTTTTACCAACTCGGAAATTACATCGTTAACATTGTTATACCCCAAATCTTCAAACGAATATATTTTCTTCTCTTGGAAAAACACAGTGCCACGGACCATGTTTTTGAATGATATTCTAAATTGAGTTTGCTCCACATCTACATCATCTTCCAATAAATCCGGCAACTTATCATAAAACACAAAATCTATCACTTTCCGGTTTAACTCCGAAACAATCGAGTAATCTGGTTTGACATATACCTCCGTCACTTTATGAGCGCTTGCATGGTTCATGGCAAACGCCACATCATACATAGTTGCCCTTATATCATTTCTCGCAATCGTTCCCCAGCTATGCCGGAACGTGTAGACACAATATGACTCTGGAAGTTCATTGAATTGACAAATTTTCCTTAGACCGCCATTCACATTCACATTAAAAATGTCATTATCAGAATAACGTTTATGGAAATTAAAAAGATATTCATCCCCGTCTTCAGATTTGTATTTTTCAAACAAGTCTTTTAAAATATCCGGTACATCCAGTTCCATATACGCACCATCACTCCTGAACTTAGCCGTCTTCCGTCTATTATAGGAAATTTTCCCATCTTTATAATCGGATACCTTCAGATGATACAAATCTGCAGTATTTATACCTGCCAAACACATCACCATCTTGGCAACATCTTGAGCTAATTCCGGGAGTGGACATTTCATCTTTGAAGGAGGAAGAGGTAATTCAAAGAATTTTTTTATTTCTGAAGCAGGTATGGCCTTATGTTCCGGCTTATCGGATTTAGGAATAACAATCTTTGGCCAAGGATTCGTTTTTATCTGGATAAGCCCACGGTCATAATCGTTATACTTCAATATGGCAGCTTTGAATATTTGTCGTACGCAAACAGGATACATCTCTTTCGCCCTTGATGTTCCAGATAAAGATTTCATCCAATCATTTACAAATTTAGTTGTGAATCTGGAAAACATCAGTTTATTCGTCCCGGCGAATCTTTCCAAATGCTGATACGCCAACTGATAATTTTTTGCATTTCTTTCTTGACCGGATTTTGCCATTTCAAACTTATATTTTCGTGCAAAATCTGAAAAGCACACGTCGGTTTCTGTTTTTTCCAAAAAATCAACAAGCTCTTTTATGCTCCACTTCGATATATCTTCTTTATTGGCTTTATCTATATATGTCTTAATAATGTCTGAACAAAAAGATAACACAAAAGGATCTTTCACTTCGCCTGTGCGTGTTAATCCTTTTTTATCCACCATCTTATCCGTTTTTATGTAAGACGATTTTCGATTATGAGTAACCCTTATGTAAACGGGATAAAAACCGTCACTTCTCTGTTTTTGCACACATGTCTTGAAAGTTGCCATAAATCAATAATTTAGAACTATAAACATACTCTAAACATATGCTGCAAAAATACTAAACTATTTCTAAACATCTACCTGCATTTTATTCATTTTACGCTTATAACGCAATAAATAATAAAAGGCTGACAGACAGCTCAACAACTATCTATCAGCCTAACTTATTGATAATTAAAGTGTATTTCTAAAGAAATATCAGTCTTCTATAGCAGCCTGCGCCGCTGAAACTTGTAGTTGATATTCAGATATATACAAAATACAGCAAAACATAGTAAAAACATAAGCTATAAAAAGAGAACACTCTTGTATCTTTCTTTTGTTACTATTTCTACTTCGCAGACTTACCATAAAGCGACTTTTCTGTCTTACGGTCACAAAAGTAACGTATTGTTTCCATACTGGTGAATATTTTAACTACTTCTTTCAACTTTAATCCGTATCTCCCTATTTCCCCTCTCCTATTATACATTCTCTCCATATCTTCCGTTACTGTGGCAGATTGGCCTCTTTTGATAAAGAATATGGATTACACTGATCCTGCAAAGACCTCCTTTGCTTTGGGTAAGGTGATAAACTTACTTTTACTATTGAAATATAGGAACAAAAAAATAGAAAGATTTATTAAGTCTAATCTACAAGTGCCTAACATAATGTATATTATTTTTGTATATTAAACTTTTTTGTTGCGTTGTGATACTTGTTGGAGTTGTATCACAACGCAAATATAATATCCAAATATGGATATTTGCTTATTTATATTGTTAAAATAAGCAATATATTGCTATTTGGAATAATTCTAAATAAGCATAAGCATGGAAATTGATGTTAAACAGAGACTTAGAGATGCAATAAAGTCACAAGGAGAAAGCATTAGCTCCGTTAGTAAATTAATAGGAGCAAAACAAAACACGCTTTCAAGACAAATAAATACGGACGCTCCTATTCCATTAAGCAATATATTGCTTATTATTGATGCATTGGGATTAAGTCCATCTTGGCTCCTCGCCGGAGAAGGCGATATGTTGAAATCAGATGTTCCGACCGCCATTCCAGACTCATCAGGCATTCCGCTATACCGTACAGAGGCCGCGCAGGATAGAGATGATGAATCCCGGTACCGCAGCAGGTTTTGGAAATGAAAATTTCAATATTACAGAAAAGGATATTGAAGCCAGATATAAGATAAAGGAACTTGAAGCAGCTTCATTTATGCTTCATGTTAGAGGGGATAGTATGACTCCTACCTATAATAATGGAGATGTTATTGCGGTGCAAGTAGTAAGAGATAATCGCAATATCCAATGGGGAAAGCCGCATTTAGTCAGCTCCAAAACCGACGGATTACTTATAAAGAGAATCTACGATGATGATGGAGATATTATTGCCGTTAGCGACAATGCAACATATCGTCCTATTCATATTCGTAAAGACGATATCACCGGTATTGCAATAGTAAAGGGATTTGTTAGGTTTGAAAATTATTAAAAACATAATAGGAAGAAATTTGAAAAAATATGTGGACATTAGCTTTATCATTAATGGAAGGGATAGCAATGAGTGTTCTTATCTTTTTCGTAATATACATCGGTATGAAAATGGAAGGCGAGTTTGAGCGGTTGAGTGTTCGAGATGATTTGTTATCGTGGATAGCTTGTTGCTCTCCTTGTTGTACTATATTGGTCATGGGTATGAATGACCTAATTTGTAATCATAATGTTGTTGCCTTTTTAGCTATTATGTCATTTGTAGCTCCAATTATCATAGCGGATCAGTTCTCGAAAAAGAAAAAGGAGGTAGAGAAAGCTCAAAATCGTATCAACGAATTGGAACAAATCATTCGTCGACAAGATAAAGAAATTAGTGAGATGAAAACAAGAAACGGTCGATTGTAAAATAAATATGTGGGAAAGATAAATACATACCTATCTATAGGTTTACTTCAAGTAAAGATAAATTTTTTGGAAAAACAAACTAAATATAAACGACATGAGAAAAATCTTAGTTATTATTTCTATTCTATTTGTATGTATATTTATTTCTTTTGCAAAAGAAATAAATAGAACATTTTACGGATTAACCTTTCACACAAGTTACAAAATAGTGAGATGGCATTTAGAAAAAGAAAAACACAATGTATTGGAAGAAGATCAAAGTATTGTTATGTATGATAATGTTCGTATTGGAGGTTTCAACTTTGACAATGCTACTCTATCTTTTTATAACGATTTATGGAAATCTGTAGTATATTCATCTGGACATATTAATAAAGATCAAGCCATTGACAAATTTAATACGATAAAAAATGCGTTAACATTAAAATACGACATGTATGTACTAAAAGAAGATACTGATATTATAATATTTGAAGATGACAGAACGGGCATAATATTATACTGGGAATATGGTGAATCAAGGGGAGGAAAAATGTTCTATTATGTTACATTATCATATTATGATAAGAACCTATCAGATAAACAGTTTCAAAAAGAACAAGATGAGTTATAAATAGGACCAAACCACAATTACACCTTATGGGCAAAATATTATAGATGAATCATTTAACAAATCTTGAATAAATTCATATGAACACAAAAATTAAACAGACATTAAAGTTACTTTTAGTTGTAACTTTATTGGTATCCTTGACTGGAGCCGCTCAAGTGGCAAATGTATATATTTGCACTGGTAGATACGCTAAAGTGTACCATTCCAACAAGAACTGCAAAGGACTGGATAATTGTAAAGGGGAAGTTAAGTTGGTTTCTTTGGAAACGGCTAAACAACAAGGTAAACGAGCTTGTAAACTGTGCTATAAAAAATAGAGAGAATCCCCCATCACCAAGTTTAGATGCTTAGCGATGGGGAATTCTGGGTTATGGAATTTAAATTCAATCCTTCCCCCAATTTTGTTTTATCCAGTCAAACATATTTTTGGGTTGAGTTGGTCCAAAGCCGGCCCACGTGTCTCTATCTCCATCCAATTCAATAACCATAACTCGATTTTCAGAATAAAGCTTACATATTTTGTCTCTAAGTATTGATGCTGTCATTTGACCAGAACTATCTACCAACAGCCACATATTACTAATCCAATGCCACCACCCCAATTTATTATCTTTTATAAATTGTATAAAATGCATCTCCTTTTCTTTGGGGATGTTGTCGCTATAACAAACTACAAATCTTTTTTTCATATTCCATCCTCCTTTGATAGTCGAGAGTTACATTCGTTTGGTTGACGATTATTAGATAATGGTGCAATTCCAGTCACATCATCACCCATAATTCCTTTTTCAATAGCCAGTTTTTGAATAGTAAATTTTTCACTTCTTAATGAATCTCTATCATTTATCAAACAATATATGTAAACAAAAAAGAATACAGCAACTCCTAAGCAAAAAATAACAGCCAGCATTATAGTTAACCAAATAGGCGATCCAAATTTTAGTAATGTCAAAATACCTCCAATTATTAGTGCTAAGAACCATGTCAAAGGTTTCAATATTGTGGATTTTGATCCGCTTGCATCTGAACGTGAAAGAAGTTCTCTAATACCTGTTATGGACATAACGATTATTATTTAATGCAGCAAAGATGGTTAAAATCTTTAATATAACAAATCCCTGAATACAAAATTCAATTTACCTGGGATTGATAGAAAGAAGTTCATTCCGATTATAAAAGAAGCAAAAAAAATCCATCACCAAGTTTATTAGATGCTTAGCGATGGGGGAAATCCAGATTGTAGCCCCTGAGTGTAAATAAAGTGTTCGATAATTTGCGAATATTTGCAAAAAAGGTAACTTTGCACAAAGGAACGGAAAGATATGATTATTGAATTTGACAAGGACTATTTGCGTGAACTCTATACAGAAGGTAGAACGAACGACAAAAAGCACCGCTACCAGCCAGAAGTGATAAGAGGTTATCAAAAGGCAGTTTTTGTGCTTTCTTCCGCAAATACCATTACCGACTTGTTCCGAAACAATGCACTCAATTACGAGGTTTTGAAAGGGGATAAGAAAGGTATTTCATCCGTGCGGATAAATCGGCAATACCGACTTGAATTTACCGTTAGGGATGTTATGAATGAGCAAATAGTAACAGTCTGCCGTTTGCTGGATATTAGTAATCATTACAAATAGTTGTGGATATGGAAACAAAAAAAACTTACGCACCGCACGAGCTACAACCGTCCACCCCGATACATCCGGGAGAAATACTGAAAGACGAGTTAGAATCACGTGGAATGTCGCAAAGGAAATTTGCGGCTGTAATTGGTGTTTCTTATTCCGTGCTTAACGAGGTGATAAACGGCAAACGCCCGATAACCACCGAATACGCATTGAAGATTGAGGCGGCAACCGGAATACCTGCTTACATATGGGTGAATATGCAATCCAATTACGACATGCAGACCGCTCGGCGTGACAGTAAGCTGTCTGCGATATTGGATAACATACGCAAGGCTGTTGCTGTTTTGTAACGTTTACGCAAGTTTTCTTTTAAGGCATATTTTAAAGGCGGCGAATTTATTTTCGTCGCCTTTTTTATTACATAAAAGTTTAACTTCAACCCTAACCCAAGCGCATTCATTATCCGATAAAATGTACCTACACTTGGATTAAATGTTTCAATATAATACAACCTGTTCGGGTCTTATTTGCGTTTCTTTCCTGATGTAGATAATATACATTATGTTAGCGACAAAGCAAAAGCGGAGAAAAAAGACAGTCATTGACGGAATAGTAATGCGCCCTGTCTGGACTGAAACATTTAAGAATTTCAAGGTTGGTGAATCAAAGACATTCTACCGACCGGACCTAACCACAACCCAGGCCCGTGTCATAGCTGCAAGGCTGAACACTTCCACAAACATGAAATTTTCTGTCTCTACTGGAGAATTGGAAGAATACTGTATTGTAAAACGGGAGGCGTGAGTTATTGTCTCTCAGATGATAACAATTACAAAGTTAAGCAATCCCAGCAGAGGGTAGTGCCTCCGCTGGGAACAAAAAAAACAAACAACCCTATGAACGCAGAAATAACATTCTTCGAGAAATCGGTCACCTACGACAAGTTTGTGACGGATATAGCCGCCCGTCTCGCTTCATTCATGAAAGAGGACAAAGACGATCCGGAATATATCTCACAGCGGAGAGCGGAAAGAATATACGGACAGGCAAACGTACTCCGCTGGAGAAGATCAGGAGCTATCAAACCAATAATAAGACCGGGTAAGATAGAATATCCAACGGCCCAACTGAAAGAGTTAAGCCGTGTAGACGAGATATTCATCAGATGGCAATTGAGCAAAAAGAAAAAATAAACCAACCGTCGGAGTTTTCCGATATCCGCTCCTTTAGCTCAGACAGGTCAGAGCAGATCACTCATAATGATAAGGTCGCCGGTTCAAGTCCGGCAGGGAGCACCGATATAGACGTTCTTTAACATTGTGGATTAAATCCTGCCTTCCAGTAAATAGGCTTTTGCTTGGGCTGGTAGACGGGTCGTTTCAATCGATCAGCAACAAACTGTATGAGGTTATCGCTTCCGGTGTTGTTTAACCGGTGTTGTCGATGTGAGGTTGTGACGCGTAACGTTCATCTTTCAGATGATCCCTTTCGGTGTTACTCGGTCATGGAGTTGGTCAACCGTCGTTACGAATAAGATATATCCCGGACATGAAGGCGCTACGCTGCTGATTGGATCGGCCTCCGGGAACGAATTCTATTACCGTACACACATAAAACAAA
>ERZ773204.3262-NODE-3262-length-10230-cov-7.313612_pt1 | contig 10230 bp, 8 predicted proteins | sample MGYA00581007_ERZ773204 | MGnify/ENA primary metagenome ERZ773204 (study PRJEB29015, sample SAMEA2737757) | human gut metagenome | biome: human gut; feature: human-associated habitat; material: faeces | place: China | collected 2012 ... | reverse complement strand
CTCAATACAATCCGCCACTTCCCAACTACACCCCTTATTTCAATAAATCACAATTTAAGGACTCATTTTTCTTTTGACAATTTATAAATAATAATGTAAACTTATTTAGTTGCACTATGTCTATGTTTGCTATATATTTAGGTATATGATGGTTAAGGTATATTAAGATGGTTGTTAAGTAAACATATTCATTTGATAATATAAGTTGATTTAGGAAAGAGAAAAGGTTATTTAATGAAATTTGAAGAATTACAAATAGACGACAGAATATTAAGAGCAGTTGAGGATATGGGCTTTGAAGAGGCTTCACCTATACAGGCAAAGGCTATTCCTGTAGTACTTGAGGGAAAAGATATAGTAGGTCAGGCACAGACCGGTACAGGCAAGACAGCAGCATATTCAATTCCAATGCTTCAAAAGATTGACCCTTCTGTTAAAAAGGTACAGGCGATAGTATTATGTCCAACAAGAGAACTTGCGGTACAGGTTGCAGAGGAAATAAGAAGACTTGCAAAGTATATGAGCGATATCAAAGTACTTCCGGTATATGGCGGACAGGAGATCGTGAGACAGATTAAGTCATTAAAGACAGGTGTTCAGATTGTTGTCGGTACTCCGGGAAGAGTTATGGACCATATGAGAAGAAAGACCGTAAGATTTGACAATGTATCAATGGTAATCTTAGATGAGGCAGATGAAATGCTTGATATGGGATTCAGGGAAGATATGGAAACAATTCTTACAGGAACACCAGAGGACAGACAGACTGTATTATTTTCAGCTACAATGCCTAAGGCAATCATGGATATTGCCAAGAAGTTCCAGAAAGATGCAGAAGTTGTCAAAGTAGTAAGAAAAGAGCTTACAGTTGAAAATATTGACCAGTATTATTATGAGGTAAGACCAAAGAATAAGAATGAAGTATTATGCCGTCTTATAGATATATATAACCCACGTCTTTCAGTAGTATTTTGTAATACTAAAAAGAAGGTTGATGAGCTTATATCAGAACTTAAGGGCAGAGGATATTTTGCTGATGGTATTCATGGTGATATGAAGCAGGCACAAAGAGACAGGGTTATGAGCGATTTCAGGGAAGGTAAGACAGAGATACTTATAGCTACAGATGTTGCTGCAAGAGGAATTGATGTAAGCAATGTCGATGTAGTATTTAACTATGACCTTCCACAGGATGAAGAATACTATGTACACAGAATAGGAAGAACAGGAAGAGCAGGCAAAGAAGGACTTGCATTTTCATTTATATCGGGAAAAGAAGTATATAAGTTAAAAGATATAGAGCATTATTGTAAGACTAAGATTAAGGCAAAACCAATTCCATCACTAGATGATGTTAAGAATACCAAGCTTGATGTTATGTTTGAGAATATTAAAGAAACAATTAATGAAGGCGGTCTTTCTGATATGATAGAAATGGTTGAAAACCATGTTAATCAGGAAGATTATACGGCTATGGACATGGCAGCAGCTTTATTAAAGATGATGATAGGTGATTCGCTTGATAGAAAAGATGATGTTGAGGAGACACATTTTGATATAGATAATGATGAATCAAGAATGGTAAGATTATTTATAAATATCGGTAAGAAAGATAAGATTAAGCCGGCTAATATTTTAGGTGCAATAGCAGGAGAATCAGGTATGCCTGGAAAGCTTGTCGGAGCCATTGATATGCTTGATAATTACACATTTGTTGAAGTTCCTGCAAAACATGCGGAAAAGGTTCTTAAGGCAATGGATAATGCCAAGATTAAGGGAAGGACAATCAGTATAGAAAAAGCATCCGGGACAAGAAAAAAGAAAAAACGTAAAAGAAGATAATTATCATACTTTGAAATGGGGAATGAACTGTAATGGATGACGTAAGAACAGATTTGGAATTGTCTGATATAGATAAGGATGAGGTTATAAGATACCTTGGATATGGTAATTCAAGACCTGATGAAAATGTAATGAAGCTTCTTGACGAATGTGAAAAACAGGTACTTGAATATGCAAGGGCAAGATTTGTATATAAAGTATTTGATATTGACAAAGAATCCGGACAGGATACAATAATAGTTAAGAATACTAATATTGAGCTGCCGGGTAAATCAATAAGAAAGCATTTAAAGGACTGTGATAAAGCAGTCTTTATGGCAGTTACAATATCAGAAGGCATAGACAGGCTTATCCGTATTGCTAAGGTTAAGGATATTGCACAGGCAGTTGTGGTTGATAGTATGGCAAGCGCTGCTGTTGAACAGGCATGTGACAGGGCAGAGCAGGTGATAAAAAAAGAATATCCCGATATGTACCAGACGTTCAGATTCGGTCTTGGATATGGTGATCTTCCCATACAATTGCAATCAGATTTTTTACGTGTGCTCAATGCCCAGAAAGTGATAGGCCTTAGTGTTAATTCATCTTCAATGCTGATACCGACGAAGTCAGTTACGGCAATAATAGGTTTGTCAGAACATCAGATAAAGGGGCAGGCAAGAGGTTGTCAGACATGCAGTATGAGTAAGAAATGTCAATTCAGACAGGGAGGCGGACATTGTAATGGCTAAAGATTTTAGAGAACAGTTAAAAAAGGATTATGTTATATTAGATGGAGCAATGGGAACAATGCTTCAGGCGGCAGGTCTTAAGATGGGAGAGATACCGGAGGTGTTAAGCGTTACAAGACCTGAACTTTTAGTATCAATACACGAAAAGTATCTTAAAGCCGGTTCAGATGTTATATATGCTAATACATTTGGTGCGAACAGTTATAAACTTGAAGGAAGCGGACATAGTGTAGAGGAGCTTGTAGGTGCAGCGGTTAAGAACGCAAGACAGGCTTGTGAAAATGTCAATCCTGATGCATATGTAGCGCTTGATATTGGGCCTATCGGACAGCTTTTAGAACCTACAGGAGTTCTTAAATTTGAAGAAGCATATGACATATATAAAGAAATAATATTAGCCGGAAAAGATGCAGATCTTATAGTCTTTGAGACGATGACAGATTTGCTTGAATGTAAGGCGGCTGTTCTTGCAGCTAAGGAAAATTCTAACCTTCCTATAATTACAACAATGACATTTGAGATGAATCAGAGAACATTTACAGGCTGTTCTATTCCATCAATGGCGCTTACCTTAAGCGGACTTGGTGTTGATGCACTTGGAGTAAACTGTTCATTAGGGCCTAAGGAATTAGAGCCGGTTATTGCCACTCTTTCAAAATGGACAAGACTTCCAATTGTTGTTAAACCTAATGCAGGACTTCCAGACCCTAAGACTAATGAATATAATGTTACGGCAAAAGAATTTGCTGATATGATGAAGGATTTAAGAAAGTATGACATTAAATGCTTTGGTGGCTGTTGTGGCTCTAATCCGGAGTTTATAAGTGAATTGTCACATATGCTTGAAAAAGAGGGCAACAAAGGCTTTGCAAAAGAAAAGGTTATTCCGGCAGCGGTCTGTTCAGCGACAAGTACAGTTGATATAACAGAACCTAGAATTATAGGTGAGAGAATTAATCCAACAGGAAAGAAGCTTTTTAAAGAGGCTTTATTAAGACATGATATAGATTACATATTAAATCAGGCGTTAGAGCAGATCAATGCCGGCGCAGATATTCTTGATGTCAATGTCGGACTTCCGGGAATTGATGAGAAGGATATGATGATTGATACAATTAAGGCATTACAGGCGATTGTCGATGTGCCATTACAGATAGATTCAACAATTCCTGAGGTATTAGATGCTGCATTAAGAATATATAATGGTAAGCCTATAGTTAATTCAGTAAATGGTGAAGAGGAATCTTTAAATAACGTTCTTCCACTGGTTAAGAAATATGGAGCGGCAGTGGTAGGTCTTGCTCTTGATAAAGATGGTATTCCACCTAAGGCAGAGGATAGATTTAAGATTGCTAAAAAGATTATGGACAGGGCAATCGCAATAGGTATTCCAAAAGAGGATATATATATTGACTGTCTGACTCTTACTGCATCAGCAGAGCAGGAGGGGGTAATGGAGACACTCAATGCACTTCACAGGGTTAAGACAGAACTTGGCTTAAAAACAGTGCTTGGAGTATCTAATATATCATTTGGTCTTCCAAACAGAGTGCTTGTTAATCATATTTTCCTTACAATGGCACTTACAAATGGTCTTGATCTGCCAATTATTAATCCTAATATTGAGGAAATGACAGGTGCGGTAAGAGCATATAAGCTGCTTGCCAATATTGATAAGAATTCAGTGGATTTTATTAAAGCATATGCCAATATGCCTAAGGTGACAAAGATTAATCCGGCAGCTAAAATTACATCAAAGCCGGCAGACATTGTGACAGAAGGTGCAGAGTCTGACCCTATGGCCTCTAATCCGTTATATCAGGCAGTGCTTAATGGACTTAAAAGTGAAGGTGCACAATTGACAAGGCAGATGCTTGAAACAACAGATTCAATGGAGATTGTTAATAATATACTTATTCCGGCACTTGATAAAATAGGAGCTGACTTTGAAAAGGGAACAATATTCCTTCCTCAGCTTATTATGTCAGCGGCTGTTGCCCAGTCTGCATTTGAAGAGATAAGAAAGGCAATGGTTCTGGGAAATAAACAGCCCGAAAGCAAGGGAAAGATTGTAATGGCAACAGTAAAGGGGGATGTTCATGATATAGGAAAGAATATTGTGAAAGTACTTCTTGAAAATTATGGCTACGATGTAATAGACCTCGGAAAAGATGTTGAATATCAGGCAGTTGTAGATGCTATTAAAGAAAATGATGCAAAGCTTGTTGGTCTGTCAGCACTTATGACAACTACACTTGTATCTATGAAAGAAACAATAGAGCTTATTCATAAAAATAATCTTGATTGTAAGATATTTGTTGGAGGTGCAGTTCTTACTCCTGAATATGCCAAAGAAATACATGCTGATTTTTATGCAAAAGATGCAAAGGAATCAGTTGATATCGCTAAAAAGATATTAGGATAAGAATATTTAAAGTTAATATTCAAATCTGAAGATAAAAATTTTGACAATAATGTGAGAATGATATATAATTAACAATATTTAACGATGTACGTTGGAAATGAGGTATGTATAATGGTTGGAGAAAAAAAGATATCAGCAGCGGTTATAAGGAGACTGCCAAGGTATTATAGATACCTGGGAGAACTTATAGAAAGTGGAGTACAGAGGATTTCATCAAAAGAACTCAGTGCTAAGATGAAGGTTACAGCTTCCCAGATAAGACAGGATCTTAATAATTTTGGAGGTTTCGGACAGCAGGGATACGGATATAATGTAAAGTATCTTTATGATGAGATTGGCAAGATTCTTGGATTAGACAGAGAACATAAGATGATAATTATAGGAACAGGTAATCTTGGACAGGCTATAATTAATTATGGTGATTTTGAAAAGAGAGGATTTGTTATCAAGGGAATATTTGATAATAATCCGGCACTGGAGGGCAGAGAGATAAGAGGACTTAAGGTACAGATGCTTAATAATGTAACAGATTTTATTAAGCAGAATGATATCGAGATAGTTGCTCTTACAATTCCTAAAAGAGCTGCAAGAGATGTAGGAAAGCTTGTTGCTGATGCTGGTATTAAGGCGATATGGAACTTTGCACATACAGATCTTAACCTTGCTGATGATGTTATAGTTGAGAATGTACATTTATCTGAAAGTCTTATGAGATTATCATATACAATAGCAAGCAGAGAGAGTACAGATAATAATTAGAGGGTTGTTATGGCTGAGATTACATTTAGAGATTTAAAAAATATGAGGGCTTTTAAGGAACTTCCGATTTTAACACTCGATCAGAGATGGTATCAGCTTATGCCGGAACATAAAAAGACGGATGAAGTGCGTTATTGGGAGAGAAGAGTAAATGAGTTATTAAAAAAGCAGGGTCGTGTGTTAGAGGATATAAAAGACGTTGAGAATCTTAAAGGCATACTTATGGATGGCATAGTACAGAATATGGATGAAACGGATGAGCAGAAGCACAAAAAGAGAATGACTCAGAGCAGAAGACTTATTTTTGAGGCAAAGGATAAGCTTGATGAATTAAGAGGTAAAGCTGAGGATGTTCCAACACAGCTTCAAAGAGCTAACCAGAGGCTTATGATTGAGACTGTTAAGGCTTGTTATAATACCATTAATGAGAATGAAAAAGATCTTGATGCTTTGGATGACTGGATTGAAAAGACAAGAGTTCTGTTAAAAAAGAATCTCCTTATTCGTCAGGATAAGCAGGATATGAATGACGGTATATATTCAGGTATGCACTCTCTCTTTGGATCTGAGCTTATGACAAAGATGGATAGAATAAATGAGGACAGGGATTCAATGGATTTTGAATAGTAATTGAGAGAGCTTCATAAATGGCGTAAATGAGCTGTTTATGGGGCTTTTTCCATTGTTTTTTATCTATTACTTAATATATGTTATTCAGTAAATGATATTTGTTTCCAGGCAAAACAATAGGCGGGCTGTTTGTGCCGCAGGCGTCACAAAGCAGCCATTATCGCAGAGCCAAATCTGATATTTGGCTTGCGCTTTCTTTGGAATTAAAAATGCTTTCGGAATGGAGATTAGTATTAAAGATGCCTGCAGAAATGGAGAAATCAGCATGGAAATTATACTTAATGCAGCACAGGCAAAGGCTGTTGACACATATTCTATAGAACATAAGAAGATTCCATCAATTGTATTAATGGAAAGAGCAGCGCTATCTGTGACGGACAGGATTGTTAAGCTTGCAGCGGAAAAAGACATTTATGACGTAAAAGTATTATGTGTATGTGGTCATGGCAATAATGGAGCTGATGGTGTAGCAGTAGCAAGACAGTTAAATGAAAGAAATATATCATGTGATATACTTCCGGTTGGAAATTCAGATAAAGAAGGAACGGCTGAATATGAATTACAGATGCAGATAGCAGATAATCTTGATATAAAGATTAGAAACACTGCTGATTTTAATGAATATAATATTATTGTCGATGCGATATTTGGTATTGGATTATCAAGAGATATACAAGGCGGATATAAGCAGATAATTGATGAGATTAATATGTTTAGAAAAAATGAAAATGGATATGTTGTAGCAGTTGATATTCCGTCAGGTGTCAATGCAGCGGATGCACATATTATGAGCTGTGCTGTAAAAGCTGATATTACAGTTACATTTGGATATAATAAAATAGGAATGGTTATGTATCCCGGAGCAGATTACTGTGGAAAAATATATGTTGAAAATATCGGATTTGCCCCAAATGCATATATTCATTCGGGTGTGTCAGCAAGACTTATAACCAGAGAAGATATACATACGCTGCCGAAAAGAGATGTCCATGGTAACAAAGGAACATTTGGCAGGACATTTATAATAGCAGGTTCAGAAAATATGGGTGGTGCAGCATGTATGTCAGCTCTGTCAGCTTATAGAAGCGGCAACGGACTTGTAAAAGTGTTTACACATATCAATAACCGTAATCTTATATTATCGCATGTACCGGAAGCAATAATAGAATGTTATGACGATTATAATGAATATAATGCTATAGAATCTGCACAGCTTGCAAAAGAACTGGAGAAATCTATAGACTGGTCTGACTGTGTTATTGCAGGTCCTGGACTTTCTATGTCCAAAAGAGCAAAAGAGATTGTGGAATGTATGCTTAATAAGATGGCAGTGGCTAAGGATAAGACATTTATTATAGATGCAGATGCACTTAATATAATATCAGCAGATGACAGATTAAGAGAAAAGCTAAAAAAATGCAGTATAGATAGTATAAGTGATGGAAGCTGTGAGATTAACGGATACGATAAAAATATAATAATAACTCCGCATATTGGAGAGATGGCAAGATTTACCAACAAGACAGTTGATGAAATAAAAATGAATCCTGTGAATTGTGCATGTGAAGTATCAAAAAAATATGGTGTTATATGTGTATTAAAAGATGCCAGAACAGTTATAGCAGATAATGATGATGTATATATTAATACTACTGGCAATGCCGGAATGGCAACCGGTGGTTCGGGAGATATACTTACAGGAATAATATCAGGTATGGTAAATGATGCGGCGGCACAAAGAAAGCTTGTTGAGGCAGCAGCAATTGGTGTATATATACATGGGATGGCAGGAGATTTTGCTAAAAATAGATATGGAGAGACTTCAATGAAGGCAATGGATATAGCACAGGAGCTTCCACAGATATTTAAGGATTACAGATAAATAAATATTTAATAAAAACAATAGACTTTTTAGAAAGTTAGCGTATAATATTCTAGTATGTGTATCATTGTTTATATGATATAAGGAAATATAAGTCGCTGGTATATTTCCTCTACATAATATGGTATAAATTATAAAAATAAGAGAGTAGTCTTGCAGAGCCACTGATATAAAAAGTCAGCAGGGCTGGTTGACGGCTTGCAGAAAGATTCGCTTGCGAATCTTGAATGTAATACAATATAAATTAGGAGATACAAACATAATGGGAAAATATTACAGAGTATATGCAGATATAGATCTTGATGCAATTGTTAATAATGTTAAAGCGTTAAAAGCATTGACAAGAGAGGGAACTAAGGCGCTTGCAGTGGTTAAAGCAGACGGTTATGGACATGGCGATATTGCTGTATCTAAGGCTGTAAAAGATCTCGTATACGGTTATGCGGTTGCAACGCTTGATGAAGCAGTTAATCTTAGGGAAAATGGTATAGATAAACCCATACTGATTCTTGGTTATGTCAATCCGGATGAATATGAGCTTCTCGTAAAAAATGAAATAGATGCGACAATATTTGATATTGAAACAGCTAAGGAGCTTGATGCTGTTGCACAAAGACTTGGTAAAATGGCATTCTGTAACATTAAGGTAGATACTGGAATGAGAAGAATAGGTCTTGAACCGGATGAGAGTGGTAAGGAAATAGTAAGGCAGATAAAGAAACTTAAAAATCTTAATGCAAGAGGAATATTTACTCATTTTGCGGCGTCTGATGAGAAAGATAAGACATCAGCGCTAAAGCAGTTTGACAAATTTAAAACATTTACAGATGGGCTTGAAGCGGAAGGAATAACATTTGAAATAAGACATTGTTCAAATAGTGCGGCAATAATAGATATGCCACAGGTTAATCTTGATATGGTAAGACTTGGCATAGCAATGTATGGAATGTATCCATCAGAAGAAGTAGATAAATCCAGAGTAAAATTAACACCTGCAATACAGTTAAAGAGTCATATAACAATGGTAAAAGAGATTGAAGCAGGTGAAAAGATAAGCTATGGCGGAACGTATACAACAACTAAGAAAACAAAGGTTGCAACTGTATCAGTAGGCTATGGGGACGGTTATCCGAGAGCTTTATCATCTAAGGGATATGTCCTGATTGATGGCAAAAGAGCAGATATAGTAGGAAGAGTATGCATGGATCAGATGATGGTTGATGTAACAGATATAGATAATGTGAAGCGTGGTGATGTCGTAACACTCATAGGACATGACAAGGACGGATATATCTCAATTGAGGAAATATCAGAACTTGCAGGAACATTTAACTATGAATTTGTATGTGATCTCGGAAAGAGAATACCACGTAATTATTATCTTAACGGACGGTATATAGGAAGTCATGATTATTTCCATGAAAAATGGAAGCTTAAAAATATATAAATAAAATTTATTTTAATAAATGTGAATACACACCCGCAAGCTGGAAATACTACCAATACACAGATATGTGAATTAAAGATTAATTGAAATGTGCTTTGGGGAGTGTGAATTAAATTGGTAATAAAAAGAGGAGATATATTTTATGCAGATTTAAGACCGGTTGTCGGTTCTGAGCAGGGTGGAGTAAGACCTGTTTTAATAATACAGAATGATACAGGCAACAAGCATAGTCCCACAGTAATATGTGCAGCAATTACATCCAAAATGAATAAAGCAAAGCTGCCTACACATGTTGAGATAGATTCAATGCGTTGTAATATTGTAAAAGACTCGGTCATACTGCTTGAACAGTTAAGAACGATTGATAAGAAGCGTTTAAAGGATAAGGTATGCCACCTTGATAAGGATATAATAAATCAGGTCAATCATGCACTATTGGTAAGCCTTGAGATGCAGGAGAAATTGTGATTTGTTGAAACAAGGGTGTAGAGACGGGCAGGCTGTGGCTGATATG
>ERZ773204.3235-NODE-3235-length-10298-cov-3.082788_pt1 | contig 10298 bp, 9 predicted proteins | sample MGYA00581007_ERZ773204 | MGnify/ENA primary metagenome ERZ773204 (study PRJEB29015, sample SAMEA2737757) | human gut metagenome | biome: human gut; feature: human-associated habitat; material: faeces | place: China | collected 2012 ... | reverse complement strand
GGCGTAACGACGCGCAAGGGCGACAAGCTCTATGTGCATGTGCTCGATTTGCAGGACGATGCGCTGTACCTGCAGCTCGCGCAACGGGTGAAGAGCGCCCGGTGCCTGAACAACGGCGAGCGGGTGAAGTTCGACACGCTCCGGGGAAAAGGGATCGTCCTGAATCTGGAGCATGTTCCCGAGGATACCGACCGAATCATAGAACTCACTTTACGATGAAAAAAACGACACAGCTATTCGCCGGTCTGCTTATGCTCACGGGCGTGTTGTCGGCGTGCTCCCCGGCCGGCAACGAGGGTTTCATGCGGCGCGTGGAGACCGATTTCCGTCACAAACAGGAACTGCTTTCCCGGGGCGATCTGTTCGGGATATTCGACGAACCGATGACGCGGCAGGAGCGCGAGGCCATGATGTTCCTTTATGCCTATATGCCCGTGGGGGACATGACCGACTACCCGGGCGATTTTTATCTGGAAAACGTGCGCAGCGCGCTGGCCACCCGCCGGGAAATGCCGTGGGGAGACATCGTTTCCGACGAACTGTTCCGGCATTTCGTGCTGCCCGTGCGGGTCAACAACGAGAATCTGGACGAGAGCCGCATGGTCTTTTATGAAGAATTGAAAGACCGGGTGAAGGGCTTGTCCTTGTATGACGCCGTGCTGGAAGTGAACCATTGGTGCCACGAGAAAGTGATCTATACGCCGTCGGACGCCCGGACGAGTTCGCCTTTGGCATCCGTGAAGACCGCTTACGGGCGTTGTGGCGAAGAGTCGACGTTTACCGTAGCCGCCCTTCGTTCGGTCGGCATACCAGCCCGTCAGGTCTATACTCCGCGTTGGGCGCATACCGACGACAACCATGCTTGGGTGGAAGCTTGGGTAAACGGTAAATGGTATTTCCTCGGAGCCTGTGAACCGGAACCGGTACTTAACTTGGGGTGGTTCAACGGACCGGCTTACCGTGGTATGCTGATGCACACGAAAGTATTCGGCAAATACAACGGACCGGAAGAAGTCATGGACGTAACCGACGGTTACACCGAGATCAACGTGATCGACAATTATGCCCCGACGGCCAAAGCAACGATCACCATTGTGGATGAAAACGGCCAGCTGGCTGCCGGAGCCGATGTCGAGTTCAAAATATATAACTATGCCGAGTTCTATTCCGTAGCCAATAAGAAGGCGGATGCTGAAGGGAAGGCATTCCTTTCCGCCGGTAAAGGTGATATGCTGGTATGGGCGACTAAGGACGGCAAGTTCGGATATAGCAAGGTGTCGTTCGGAAAAGACAATAACGTGACAATCACTCTCGACAAGAAACCGGGTGACATCGAAACCGTCACGCTTGATGTCATTCCTCCGGTAGACGGCTCTTCCGATCTTGGCGTTGGCCTCTTTCTGTTCGTTCCATTGCCGCCTGCGTGACGGACGAACAGAAAGAGGCCAACGCCAAGCGTTTGCACGAAGAGGATGTGATCCGTAATAAATATGTAGGCACTTTTTATACGGAAGAGAAAGCGGAAGCACTTGCCAAAGAATTAGGTATCGACCCGCTGAAAACAGCCGATTTCATGATCGGCAGCCGGGGAAACTGGCGTGAGATCGAGAAGTTCCTTCGCGATGCGCCTGCCGACAAACGTCCGATGGCGATGGATTTGCTGAATGTTATCTCTGCCAAGGACTTGCGTGATACGCCGGCCTCCGTGTTAGCAGACCATCTGAACAATGCCCAGGCTGTGCAAAGTTCCCTGTTTACCGAATATATCCTCAATCCGCGTGTGGCAAACGAGTTCCTGACGCCGTACAGGAAGTTTTTCGCCGCCAACGTCGATTCGGCATTAGTGAAGAAGGCTAAAGCTGATCCGCAATTAATTGTAGACTGGGTGAAGGAAAATATCAGTATCAATGACAGCCTGAATCCGCAACGCATTCCGATTATGCCGATGGGCGTATGGAAATCGCGCGTGGCCGATAAAGGTTCCCGCGATATATTCTTCGTCGCTGTATGTCGTAGCATCGGTATTCCGGCACGTATCGAACCAGTGGCGGGAAAAGTGCAATATGCGAAAGGTCTGAACTGGGTGGATGTAGACTTTGAAGCTGCCGAGCAGACGGTTGCCAAGCAAGGTAAGGTCGTCGCTTCTTACCAGCCGATCAAAGCATTGCAGGACCCGAAATATTACAGTCATTTCACGATTGCGAAAGTGTTGCCGACCGGCAAGTTGCAGACACTTAACTTCGAATCGGGCGATGTGGATATGGGGGGCGGTGATACTTGGAGTGCTCTGTTGAAAAAGCCGCTTTCTATGGATGAGGGCCATTATATGCTGGTAACCGGAACACGTATGGCAAACGGTAGCGTACTGGCCGAAATGTCTTTCTTCAACGTAGAACCAGGCAAGACAAGTGATATCAAACTGGAGATGCGTGAGAGCCAGGACGATGTACAAGTCATCGGCAACTTCAACTCCGAAAACAAATTCAAACGGGCTGATAACGGCGAGGAAACGAGTCTGTTGGCTACCACCGGCCGCGGCTATTATGTTGTCGCTGTCCTCGGAGCGCGCCAGGAACCGACCAACCATGCCATGCGTGACATCGCTGCCGTAAAGAAGGACCTTGAAGAATGGGGCCGCGGCATGGTTTTGTTGTTCCCCGATGAAAAAGGCTTCCAGAACTTCGATCCGAAGGAGTTCGGAGAGTTGCCAACTACCATCACATATGGCATAGATATCGACAAAACAATTCAGAAGGAGATCGCCGCAGCTATGAAGTTGCAGAACGCCAACACACTGCCAATCTTCATCATTGCCGACACTTTCAACCGTGTAGTGTTCGTTTCACAAGGCTACACAATCGGCTTGGGAGATCAGTTGATGAAGGTGATACATAAGTTGTAATCCCTCTTCGACGAAACATAAAAGAGGCGTAGATTAGCAGATGTCATTCGAGTCATCACTAATCTACGCCTCTTTTATGTTTTGGATATTGTAGAGGTAATTACCGGCGACGGCGTACGCTGCGGACCGGAGCGCTTTTCTGGGCTTTTGGAGCTTTGATTTTGACCTCTTTTTGTTTGCTCTCTTTTGCGGCTTCCGTCTTTCTGCCACGGGCGGAAACGGTTGCGTTTTTAGATTTCTTGCCTTTTGTATCAGCTGCCAACTGAGCTGTGTCCGGTTGCAGATAGAGAGATTTTTCGAAAGTAATCAGCTGGTTCTCGATACGTTCCTGCTCGCGTTTCATCGAATCGGGTGTTGGGCAGTAGGCTTGCAGAGGTTGGTTCATCAGATTCTGCGTCTTGAAGATATCGCCCTGGAACATCCGGCGACGGAAATAGTCGTCGAGCGTGAAAGTCATGGCGTTGTTGATGTTGGACGTCATGATATAGGCGGTATTGATATAGGGACGCAAATTTTCATAAGGAATCCAGAACATCGGCATGGTGTTCTGTCCCATATCGTCCACGATTGTCAGAATCGGACAGATCGCCAATGTCTTGACATCGAATACGGAGTTGTTCTGGTCGAAATACCACGCTTCCTTTATGTAATAGGAGCGGACATCGCCGGAAGGAATATCGCTTTCGTTCACGACGAAACCGGCAGGTTCGTTGTCTTTGCCTGGCGTCTCTTCGTAGAAGATACGGCAACGGTCCAGCATGACTTTCAAGTCGAGCTTGCGGTTGTCGCTGAAATCCTCGTAACCGTCCAGGTATTCATAGGCGGACAACTTGCCTTCGCATACCAGCTGGAAGATGATCGAGAACAAGTTCATCTGCCCGTTCATCGGTTGGGTGGGATAGTATAGAGGAGCATTCTGTTCTTTCGTAAGGTCGATCTGGCGGTAGATGACACGCATCCAGCGAGCGTTGCCGATATGCTGCGTCATTCGCTCGTTCATATCCTGTGCTCGGACGGTCAGTTCGGGCATGCCGTTCTCTTTCTTCTCTTCTTCACGGGCGCCACGGCTTGCTTCGGGACCGCGACGCCTCTGCTGCTGTTGCTGTGTATTGCCGGCCTCTTCCTGTGCCTGTATGGGGAGGGAGGCGAACAGGGCGATGGCGAGGGTTGCTATGTAATATAAACGTTTCATATATCTTTATACATTACGGGACGAGCAGACCTCGTCCCTACGTTATGTTAATTGACGATTACTTCGACGGTCGGAATGATACGTTCCTTATTGTCCGGACCTAATACTTTCACATGGGTGATGTAGAAGCGTTTGCCTCTTGCCAGACGGCGGATATAATCTTTCTGACGCTGCGAGAATTGGTTGCCTTGCGTGACTTCCGGAATGATGTTGCCCATCGAATCGTAGAAAGTCAGCTCGAAACTCAACACCTTGAACGGCACGTTCAGCAGGTCGTCGTCGATAGCCGCCTGGATGCCGTCGGCTTCCACCAAATTGCGTTTGGAGAACTGACCGCCACGGAACTTGCGCATATTGCCGTTCTGGTCCTTATATTCGATAAAAGGCATCGGGTCGGGCAGGGCACGTACGCGGAAAGTCGTTTTCGCCATTTCGACGTTGCGCCCATCTGCCATTTTAGCATGGACGGAAACGATGGCATCCGTTCCGACCGTTGCGGGACGGGCTTCCCATTGGTCGCCTTTGCGGACCAGTGTCCCGTTCGTCATCGTTGCCGTCACGTTGCCGCTGGGCACACCCGGCACGGCGATACGGATCGGGTTGGCGATTCCGGCATACAACACATTCATCAGCATCGGCGCTACCGTCGCACTCGGTTCCGTCACGAAGTATTCGCTTTCGAACTCGCGGCGCATCACGCTGCCGTCGCTGCCCGGCATTTCGATATATCCTTTGACCGGATAAGTGCCCGGAGTACCGGCTACAGCCGTAAACATGCCGTTTGCATCATAAGGCAATTCCTTGCCGTTCACATAGACGGTCGGACGTTTCGTCGAGTCGACAGCCGATAAGACGATATTGGCCTTGTACTGGCTGCCGCGCATGACGATCTGGCTTTCCGGAATCACCTGTGCCGTGATCTGGTTCACACGATAGTCGCGCATGTCGACGCTGCTCAGCAGGTTGGACAACACTTCACCTTCGGCATAGCGGATATCGCTTTGCAATTTCGTCAGCAAGGTAACAGCCGCCGCCACCGGCATATTCTCGAACAAAGCCTCTTCCCAAGTGCGGGTATTGATACCGGCCTTGTGAGGCGGCGTTGTCGACAGGCTGGCTTCGATGATGCGCGTCTTGGCCGAGTCTTCCACCATCTCGCCCATCAGTGTCCGGTATTTTTCGATGCTCTGGCGCAATTTCTTGCCTTCGCCCGAAACGGGAGACAGCATCACGCGGGAAGCCGCTTCGAGGTCGTCCTTATGATCGATATTATTGACATCGGCATCCTTACCATCGGCAATCTGCGCGATACGCACTTTCAGATCCTGCACGTAATTGTACAGGCTGTCGGAAGCCTCCTTCACCTTTGTCCCCTTTTCGTACCATTCACGTACTTTTTCGGGATTTGTCTGATAATAAGCCTTCAGTTCCTCTGTAACGATCTCATTACGGGTCGAGGTATTATCGATAGAAGTACGCAAGCTGCCTTCCACCAGTTCGAAACCGTCGAGTACCTCCGACGACACGTTGAGTGCCATCATGGCGATGAACACCAGATACATCAGGTTGATCATCTTCTGACGGGGCGAATTGGGATTATTTGCTATTCCTGCCATATCCGATTACTTCATTGGGTTGTTTGTATACGGAGCCTGCTGCTGATATCCGTACGGTTGCTGATAGGCCTGCTGGTAATTCTGCTGCTGTGCGGGCTGCGGTTGCTGCTGGTAAACAGGTTGTGCGGGCTGCGCCGGTTGCTGGTATCCCATATTGACCGTCATAGCCTGCAACAGGCGGCTGTATACCTGGTTCAATTCGGCCAACTGTCGCGTCATCTTTTCCGTTTCGTTGCGGAACACGGAACTGTCGACAACGGAGCCGTCATACATTTCGCGAATGCGGCTCAAGCCACTGTTGATATGTTCGATCGATTCGATCTGCGAGCTGATGCTCTTCAACTGTATTTCGTAGATCGTGTTCAAGCCGGAGATGTTGCGGTTCAGCATTTCCATCTGCTGCACGTAACCGCGGGAATTCTGGTTGATGCCATCCGAATTATCCGTAATGCTCTTATACGAATTCAAAAGTGTGTCGGAAACGTCGGTCAGCGAATGCGTCACCTGGCTGAAACGTTCCATATTCTCGGACATACCCGAAAGCTGTTCCAGATATTTCTGCGTCGCTTCCGTCAGTTCCGCCATCTTGGAGATCTGTTCGGCGGCGGCGCTCAGTTTCTTGATACTGTCGGAAAGGTTTTTCGTATCTTCTTCGCTCACATCCAGGCCGAGATTGCCCAGTCCGGTAGCCTGCTTGCCGCCTAAGTTGATATTCAATCCGCCAGCAACCTCGTCGTCGGTCGTATTCTCAGGCGAATTGACCAGATTGGACATAGGCGTGTTGGCGAAATCCGGACGGTCGAGCGGGTTCTTCGATTTCAAAACCGGGAACACTTCTTCCCAGTGATATTCGTTGAATGGCTTTTCAAAAGCGGAGATAAAGAATACCAATGCTTCTACCGTCATGGCCACAAACAGGATCTGGTTACCATACGGCAAGTGTAACAACTTGAACAAGGCGCCTATAATAACGATGGAGGCTCCCCAGCTATAACAGAAATTCAGTACCCGCTTGCCTTTTTCACTGGCGAGGTACATTTCTACTCTGTTTTTATATCTTCTATATTTTCCCATGATATAATGTATATTCGTTAATTAGAGAGGGCGGGCGAACTCCGCCCCTGCGTTATTTTTTACCTTTTGCTCTCGAAAAACCGATTTGTGTACGGGCGCAACGGAAACCGATGTATGAACGCGTTTCGTTCTGGTATTCGAAGGTGCGCATATCCGAACGGATGAACTGTGCCACGTCTTTCCAGGAACCGCCGCGTACGACCTTCTTCTTCATGGCATACGGGTCTTCCTTCGCGGCATTGTAGCGCAGATCCGGATTCATGTCGCTCATCTGGCTCGGTCCGGATTCGGAATAAGAAGTCGATGTCCATTCCGCCACGTTGCCGGCCATGTCATAGAGGCCGAATTCGTTCGGAGCGAAAGAGCCGACACGCGAAGTGATCAGATGGCCGTCTTCCGTATAGTTACCTTTGCCCGGTTTGAAGTTGCCCAAGAAGCAACCTTTTCCGCTCACCAGCTCGTCGCCTGCCCACGGATATTTGTTTTCGTTCTTGCCTGTACGGGCCGCATATTCCCATTCGCCTTCGGTCGGCAGGCGGAACGGTTCGAGGGCCTGTCCGCTGGGGAAGTTCAGAGATTCCTTGAACAGGTTGGTGCGCCATACGCAGAATGCTGTCGCCTGTTCCCAGGAAACGCCTACCACAGGATAATCGTCATAGCCCGGATGCGAGAAATACATACGCATATAAGGTTCGTTGTAAGCATTGTTGAAATCGTTCACCCAGCAACTTTCGTCCGGATAGATATTCACGATACGGGTGTGGAGGAAATCCCACGGCCCGCTGAGCCGTCGTGTGATGGTTTCGTTCACGATCTCGCCTTCCTCGGTGATGTAGGCCGTGTCTTTGGATATCATGATCACTTCGTCAGGGTCGACCTGGATATCGGTGTTACGCACGCGGGCTGCCGGGTCCAGGTTGTGTTTGCGAAGGGCTGCTGACGTATAGTCGTACCATTCGTAGCGATAGACCATCTGTTTCGGGTCCAACGTCTTTTCGCCGGTCACCGGATTTACGGTGTAGACACTTTCGATTGCCCGTATCTCGTCTTCATTGGCACGTTTCCAAGGAATCGGGCGGCTCCAGTCCAGATGCGGAGTCACCGGTTCGCCATATTTATCTTCAGTAATCTTAAACAAGTCATTGCCGCCATAAGCCGGGTCGGCCAGACGTTCGCGGATAATGGAATCGCGCACCCAATACACGAACTGACGGTATTTGGCATTCGTCACCTCTGTCTCGTCCATCCAGAAAGCATCGAAAGAGACGCCTTTCGTTTCAGGATTGATCCCCCACAAGGAATCCTTATCTGCGGGTCCCATCTCGAATGAGCCTCTTTTGATCAGAACCATCCCGTAAGGGGCAGGTTCGTTAAACGCCACCGATCGTACCCCTGTCACTTCGCCCCCGCCACCGGAAAGGGTTTTGCCACATGAGGTAAACAGGGCTACTGCCGCAAGTACTAACAATACTTTTTTCATATACTATAATATACGTACACTTTTATGTCTATTCTTTCCTGACTTCGATTTTTTCAACTTCAACTTGTAGCTCACTACCAACTCGTGGCTTCCACTCGTGGCTTTCAAGATGGGTATGGTAGAGATCGGAAAATCATACGCATATCCTACCTGAAAACTCCCGATCTTGGCTCCTAACAACAGGATCAGCGACTCATTCACACGCCAGGAAAAACCTCCGTTAAACATCTTATTATAAAACAGCCGGGCGGTTATGTCCGCCTGGAAGCTCTGCATGTCTGTTTTCAGGAATACAGACGGCTGTAATTCATACAACGGATTTCGAAACTGAATATTGTATCCGGCTATCAAATTATATGTGCTGGCGAGATACATGGAAGAATATTCGTCCAATATGATCTCCGTCTTGTTCAAGTGCGTGACGCCCAAACCGGCATAGAGGTTCTTGCGGTGATAGTAAAGCCCGGCGTTCAAGTCGAAGCCCATTCCGCTCACCTGCGTCTTTGGAATTGCCTGGTCTTCCTGTTGGTGGAACTGGCTGGTCGGATAAAAGACCTTTTCTCCGTCAAACGACTGGTTTACCATTCCGAACTGCATTCCGATACTGAGCGTACCGCCAAACAGTTTTTGTTTATAGGCATACTGCAAATTGACATGTGTATTGACGAAAAGCCCGATTCCTTCGGTAAAGACGACCATCCCGATGCCATGATTGGTTTTCCCGATCTTCAGTGGCATATCCGCATTGATGAAAAAGGAGGTCGGCGCCCCGTCGATCCCGACATATTGCAAACGAGACAGCGCCAACATGTTCAAGTCTCCCGTAACACCCGCATACGCCGGATTATAGTAACCCAGCGCCATAAAATACTGGCTTAGCTGCGAGTCGTATTGCGCCCGCGCTCCCGTGAGGCCGGTTACCAAAAGGATAATAAGCAGGAGATATTTGTTCATATATCAAGAAACGGAATAAATCCGAATAAATTGTATAAAAAGCAAACGAGGCGGCGGGACATAGCCCTGCCACCTCGTTATTATTTCATGCCTGTACGTTTTTATCGCACATTAATATTCTTCTTCGTTGAAGAAAAAGTCTTCTTTACTTGGATAGTCGGGCCAGATATCTTCCATGCATTCATAAATCTCACCTTCGTCTTCCATTTCCTGCAAATTTTCAATCACTTCCAGTGGCGCACCAGAACGTTGTGCATAGTCAATCAGTTCATCCTTGGTTGCAGGCCAGGGTGCGTCTTCCAGTTTTGAAGCTAACTCTAATGTCCAATACATAGCTGTCAAGTATTAATAACCACCTTACGGCGGTCAGGTTCTCAAATTTTCCGCAAAAATAAAACAATATTCTTTAGATGCAAGTATAATCCCAGATAATTTCTTTGCCATTATTCCGTATGCATTCCTTACGTGCCAGAACAAACAGATAATCAGACAATCTGTTTATAAAAACCAGGACAGGTTCTTCAACCGGAATTGTCTCTGCCAAACGGTAGATCTGGCGTTCGGCCCGTCGGCAGACTGTCCGGCACACATGTGCCAAAGAGGCCGGGCGGCTTCCTCCCGGCAAAATAAAGTTGCGCATCTTGGGCAGTTCGTTATCCAGGCGGTCTATTTCCCGCTCGATACGGGTGATCGTTTCCGGCATCACCTTACTTTCTACTTTCAGTTCCGTGTTTTCCTGATCGGTTGCCAGATAGGAACCGATCGTAAACAACTTGTGCTGGATAAACAGCAGGAAGTCCTGATCCGCTTTCTCTTCAAGCGAAGTGATCAACAACCCGATAAACGAGTTCAGTTCGTCGACCGTACCATAGCTTTCGATACGTTGGTGCGCTTTCGATACCCGTTCGCCGCCAACTAAGGAAGTGGTTCCCTTGTCGCCGGTCCCTGTGTATATAATGCTCTTTTTCATATGACAATAACTTATCGTTTTATTATATAATCGCACATCCTTGCCAGATGTTGCAAAAAGGAGTACAATATTCGTCAGATTCCGGGATTTGTGCAAGGATTCGGATTATT
>ERZ773204.3230-NODE-3230-length-10307-cov-6.456886_pt1 | contig 10307 bp, 9 predicted proteins | sample MGYA00581007_ERZ773204 | MGnify/ENA primary metagenome ERZ773204 (study PRJEB29015, sample SAMEA2737757) | human gut metagenome | biome: human gut; feature: human-associated habitat; material: faeces | place: China | collected 2012 ... | reverse complement strand
TGAACGTGAAGCTATATTCCAGCCGCTGGATCATTGCGTGTACCGCAGCTTCCAGCTCGGTGTACAGCATCATGTCCTCAACGCTCCCGGCGTCCTCAAAGGACGATTTGATGGGTGTGTAGGGATAAGCTGTAAAAAGAAGCATGGATGCCCCCCAAAAAAGGAGAGCATCCATGCTTCTTGCTGTATCCGAATGGAGGAGATTGCGAAATCAGTGATTGTCCGGGCAGACGATTTCCAGCATCTGATCGAAAACCTCTTCCATCTGCCGCACCAGTGTGAACTGGGTGCGGGCACGGTCGAGGTTGTGATCCGGGCGAGCAATATGGAAATAATGGTCGCCCTCCAGATAGTCAGTCAGAAAACGGATGCCGCATTCCAGCGTCATGAGCCTTGCACCCCATGCAAGGCTCTTTTTTTCTGCCATGCTCATGGATGCCCCGGCAGTGGAGAGATACCCTTTGGCGAACACTTCGTACAGATGCAGGTCAAAATGGACTTTGCTCTGGTCAGGTTCGTCCTCAGCGCAGTCGTTGGCACCGGTGCGGATGGAATCGCCGAAGTCGTAGGCCGAAAGTCCCGGCATCACGGTGTCGAGGTCAATGACACAGATGCCTTTTCCGGTAGTGGCATCGATGAGGACATTGTTGATCTTGGTGTCATTGTGGGTGACGCGCAGAGGAATTTCGCCAGCTGCCAGCTGATCCAGCAGGACATGGCAGTCCTGCTCCCTCGCATGGATAAATTCGATTTCCGACGTGATATTTTTTGCTCGGCCCAGTGCATCGGCGGCGAGGGTTTTTTCAAAATTGGCATAGCGGTTGGGCGTGTCGTGGAAGCGGGCGATGGTTTCGTGGAGGGTGGAGGCCGGGTAATCCTCCAGCTGGTTCTGGAATTTGCCCAGTGTCTCGGCCACGGTGCGGAAGTCGGTTTCGCTGCCGACCTGCTGCAAACAGATGGTATCTTCTACAAAGTCGTAGGCACGCCATGCGCCGCCGTCTGCATCCAGATAGCAAGTCGACCCCGACAAAGTTGGGATGACATTCAGCGTTTCCCGTGCTGGGTCGCCGCCCTCGGCAAGAATTTTCGCCCGCAGATGCCGGGTCACGCCGCAGACATTCTCCATCAGGCCCACCGGGTTAGTAAAGGTATCTGTGTTGATGCGCTGCAAAATAAAGCGTTTGGAATGATCTTCCCGCCAGACCACAAAGGTGTCGTTGATATGCCCCTCACCATAGTGGTGAGCATCGCAGAGCACAGGCCCGCCAAAATCAAAGGCATTTGCAGCAGACTGGAGCAGAGAAAGGGTAACGGATTTCATCATAAATTCCTCGTTTTCGTTATACTTCATGCCGTTTTGTCGGGGCGGGGCGTTTTCCCTGCCGCGTCTGACGGCGGTATTCGTTGGGGGTCATGCCCTCCGCCTTGCGGAAGCACTGGGAGAAATAGCTGGGAGAGGAAAAGCCCATCAGCTCGCTGATCTGCGCCAGACTGTAACCGGTGTTGCCCAGCATATGCTTGCTCTCCTCAATGCGGCGGCGGTTCAGGTAAGTAATGGGGGAAATTCCGTACTCCCGCTGGAAGGTGTGGGCCAGATAGTATTTGTTCAGGTGGGCAAGCTCTGCCAGCAGGTCCAGCGAGATATCCTCGCGGTAGTTGGTGTCCAGATACCGCTTGATCTCGGCGCACTCCCGGTTCTCGGTCGGGGCAGCCTCCTCCAGCTGCAGCGAAATGGTGGTGCAGCGCACCAGCCAGATCAGCAGTACCTCCAGCAGGTCCTGACAAACGGTCTCGCAGCCGTCTAAGCTGCGGTCGGCCTCGGCCAGCAGCATGTGCAGCAACGTGACCATCCGCTCCCGGTTCTCCCGGCAATTGAAGATGGCGTAGTTCGTATCCGCCTTGCTGAACAAAAACTCCATGCTGGCAACGCCCAGCACGATATACTCCAAGGGCGAGGCGTTCAGGCTAAGCTCGGTATGCTCCACCTGCGGGTTCACAATGACCATATCGTCCGGCTTTACCGGGAACAGCTGCCCGGCAAGGTAGAACTGTCCCTCGCCGCTGAGGCAGTAGAACAGCTCCGTGCAGGAGTGGGTGTGGGTGGTACTGTTCCAATCGCCGCCAAACCGGCTCTTGCTGATGTACAGCAGACGGAAGGATTCCCGCGGGGCGGGCGCGTGGCGGATATCAAAGCGCTGGGTACTCATAAATGGCTCCTTTTGAGGCAAAGAACAAAAAACATAAAAACAAAAGCAAGATACTAAAAATACGAGCCTAAAAACGATGCGTTGCTTCGTATGTTTTTTCTTATTATAGAGGCAATGAAGAAAAAATGCAAGCCCTGATTTTAGGCTAATTTTTATATTTTTGTTTCTCAAGTCCCTTCGGAATATGTCAAAATGGTTACAGGTTTGGGATTATGCTGAAACTTTTAAAAGATTTTTAGCACTTTTGCTGGAAGAATTTTTCAAAAAGCAATATCTATAAAAAATGAAACAACAAACCTCTTGAGCAAGGAAGCGAAAGAATTTATATTGGAGGCAGAAAAACACACAGCCCTTCGGGCAAAGCCTGTTTGCCCGGCTGTGTTTGAACGGAACAAAATGATGGAGGCAACACAGTATGAATCGTATTTCTCGTCGTAATTTCCTGAAGGCGGCCGGCGTTGGCGCCGCTGCACTGGGTCTGGCTGCCTGCGGCGGCTCTTCCAGCTCCACCGCATCCAGCGTGGCATCCTCCACCGCCGCTTCTTCCGCAGCGGCGGCTGCAGACGTTACCATCAAGGTAGCCGCCATCGAGACCGGCTACGGCGCTGATATGTGGAAGAAGGTCGCCGAGGCCTTTACCGCACAGACCGGCATCAAGGTGGACCTGACCACCGACAAAAAGCTGGAGGACGTCATCGGCCCCTCCATGCAGGGCGGCGACTACCCCGACGTGGTCCATCTGGCCACCGGCCGTGAAGCTGCCCTGACCGAGCAGTTCATCAAGGGCAACCTGATCGCCGACATCACCGATGTGCTGAGCGGTTTGTCTGACATCGGCAGAACACATCTGAGTGCCCTTGAGCGTGGTGAGCGCAAGCCGACACTGGAAACTCTGTATCGCATCAGCAATGCGCTGGATATGCCCATGAGCGTGATTGTTGCAGAAATCGAAAAGGAAATTCGTGAAAATTCGTAAAAATACGGTTGAAGCAACTGCCGGTTTACGCAAAACCCGTGCAATCTGCCGTGATAACGCCGCGACTATGCGTAAAACGCGAGTCGATACCGTTCCTTTATGCGAGTTACTTACGAAGTAGGGCCGTAAGGCCCGTTCGCGAGGCTGCTGAGGGAAAGGCAGGAGTTCAAAGAGGGAGATGCACTCATTTAATCCGCGCACGGCGCGGGTTAGATGTTTAGCAGTCTACGGGCAAAACCGTAGGTTGTCTATCCTCTTAGGCGCCCGCGCCGCGTAGGCGGCACCCGTTCCCGCCGTCCGCAGGCGGCGAAACTCCCCAGCCCGGAAACGGCGTATCGCTCACGCAACTCGTCTGCACCAGAGAAGGATTTCCGAGAAGTAGAAAATCAAAATTTTCTACGTCAAAAACGGTGGTTTTTGAACCGTGTTTTTTGTACGCCGAGTCTAACTCGACCACTGGACGGATGCACAAAAATATGCTACAATTTCGTTAGTAAAAAAACACGGAGGTGTCGTGCGATGCACAGTACCAGAAAGATCAAGGAAGATCTCATTTATGTTGGCGGCAGCGACCGCCGCCTGAGCCGATTTGAAAACCTTTTCCCCATTCCGCGCGGGGTGTCCTACAACAGCTATGTCCTGCTCGATGACAAGACCGTGCTGTTCGATACGGCGGACGAGTCCATCAGCCGTCAGTTCATCGAGAACGTCGTTCATGCGCTGGACGGCCGTCCGCTCGACTACATGATCGTGCAGCACATGGAGCCGGACCACTGCGCCATGATCGACACCATCATGAGCCGCTACCCGGAGGCCAAGCTGGTCTGCACCGCCAAGGCTGCGCAGATGTTCGCGCAGTTCTACGACCTTGACGTTTCCGAGCGCACGCTCGTGGTCAAGGAGGGCGACAAGCTCTCGACCGGCGAGCATACGCTGCACTTCGTCCTCGCGCCGATGGTGCACTGGCCGGAAGTCATGGTGACTTATGACGAAAAGGACAAGATCCTGTTCTCGGCGGACGCATTCGGCACGTTCGGTGCGCTGGCCGGCAACATTTTCGACGACGAAATCACGTTCGACGACGTATGGATGAACGACGCACGCCGCTACTACACCAACATCGTCGGCAAGTACGGCGTTCAGGTGCAGGCAGTCCTCAAGAAGGCGGCGGCCCTCGACATCGAAACCATCTGCCCGCTGCACGGCCCGATCTGGCGCGAAAACCTCGGTGCGCTCATCGAGAAGTACCAGAAGTGGAGCACCTACGAGCCGGAGGACAAGACGGTCATGATCGCCTACGCGACCATGTACGGCAACACCGAGAACGCGGTGAACGTCCTTGCGACCATGCTCGCGGACAAGGGCGTGAAGAACATCGCCATGTACGACGTTTCCGAGACCGATGTTTCCGAGCTTGTTGCGGAGAGCTTCCGTTGCAGCCATATCGTGCTCGCCGCGCCGACCTACAACGGCGGCGTTCAGCCGAAAATGGAAGCATATCTGTCTGACATCAAGGCGCTTGCGCTCCAGAACCGCACGGTTGCCATCATCGACAACGGCACGTGGGCGCCGACCGCCGGCAAGCAGATGCGCGCGGTCATCGACACCATGAAGAACATGACGGTTCTCGAAAACCCGATCACCATCAAGTCCGCCCTCGCGGCAAATCAGCTTGCGTCCCTCGATGCGCTGGCTGAGGAGCTGGCAAAGCAGGTCAACGGCTAAACCGCATACCAAACGGCTTCTTCGGAAACGGAGGGGCCGTTTTTCTGTTCTGCGAGAAGGTTCCGCCGCATATGATGATGCAGAAGCGGAGGGACGTCTGATGATCGTATTTGCGGCGAAAATATCGGTGAAGAAAATTCTGGCGTGCGTGCTGGCGGCGGGCACGGTTTTCGTGGGGGCGGCGGCGCTCCGGCCGCAGGGGGACGCGCAGACCGCCTCGGCCTCGGCGGCGGCAAGCCTTGATGTCAAGCTGCGCACGAACGAGCAGCGCATCGCCCTGCTGCGGGACTGCGGCTGGGAGGTCTCGGAGGAGCCGCGCGGCGAGCGCGAGGTGCAGATTCCGGAGGAATTTGACGAGGTGTACGACAGCTACAATCAAATCCAGCAGGCGCAGGGACTCGACCTCGCGCCCTACAAGGGCAAACGCGCGACGCTCTTCACCTACGAGGTCGCAAACCACCCGAGCGGCGAGCAGGGCGTGACGGCAAATCTACTCATCCGGCGCGGAAAACTGATTGCGGCAGATATTTCCTCGCCGCAGGCGGACGGTTTCGTGCACGGTCTGCGCGAGCGTCCGGCGGAATGACGGGAAGCTGTGCTCCTGCGGCACGGCAATGTGCATAATAGGCCGAAAACTGTGCAATTCAACGAAAACAAGTTCGACATATTAGCGTATGTATGGAACATTTTCGGGGGATTGCACTTTTTTTATATTTCCCTATTGTGCAAAATGCAAAAAAGCGTTATACTATAACCAGCATTCGATTGGCGGGGGAAGCGAAATGCCGAAGATGCGATTGGACAAGCTGCTGAGTCACCTGAACTGCGGCAGCCGGAAAGAAGTGCAGAGCTACATCCGTGCGGGCCGCGTGGCGGTCTGCGGCACGGTCGAGCGCGACCCTGCGGCCAAGGTCGATCCCGACACGGACAGCGTGTCGCTTGACGGGCGCGAGCAGACCTACCGCGAGCAGCGGTACTATATGCTCAACAAGCCGGCGGGCGTCATCACGGCGAGCCGGGACGAGCGCCACGATACCGTGCTTGAGCTGTTCCCCGAAAAGCTGCGGCGCGGCCTGTTTGCGGTCGGGCGGCTGGACAAGGACACCGAGGGACTGCTTCTCGTGACCGACGACGGTGCGCTCAGCCATGCGCTGATGAGCCCGACACGGCACGTTTCCAAGGTCTACGAGGCGGAAATCGACGGCGAGCTTGTGCCCGATGCGGCCGAGCGGTTCGCGTCCGGTCTTACCCTGCGCGACGGCACGGAATGCCGGCCGGCGACTCTCGAACAGCTGCCGGACGGGCGCGTGCGTGTGACCCTGCACGAGGGCAAGTACCATCAGGTCAAGCGCATGATCGCGGCGTGCGGCGCGACGGTGACGTATCTCAAGCGCGTGCAGCTCGGAAATGTGCGTCTCGATGAGAGCCTTGCGCCGGGCGAGTTCCGCGAACTTGCAGCGGAAGAGCTGGCGTCTCTCCGCCCTCCGGACGCATGAAAATAAAGGAAAAATGTCCGATAACGAAAAAGTGACAAAATATTTTTAATTTTTTGTACAAAAATGCAGACACATGTGATATAATGTCTTAAAATGCACAGGAAAGAGAGAACGTTCTTGTAGAGAATGTTCATAACAAGAGGAACGGCGGTGCGGGAGAGCGCCGTCTGCATGACAGAAGAAGTTGAAAAAGACGGGAAAGGTGATGGAAATGGCTTCGAGATTGTTCCAGTCGATTGTTTTACAGATGAAGGACACGGTGAATCGCACCATTGGTATTGTGGATGCGAGCGGCGCGGTTGTCGCGTGCACCGATCTGCCCCGTATCGGTGAAATGCGCGAAGAGGCGATCACTGAGCTGGGTTTCGCAGGGGAGATCGTTCGTTTCGGCGGTTATACCTACCATATTACAGGAGACCGTTCTTCGCGTCTGGAATACGCCGTATTCGTACAGGGCGAGGATGAACTGGCCCGCAGCATCTGTTCGCTGGTGGCTGTATCCATCAACAACATCAAGACGCTTTACGACGAGAAGCACGACAAGGCGACCTTCGTCAAGAATATCATTCTGGACAACATCCTGCCGGGCGATATTTACATCAAGTCCCGCGAGCTGCACTTCGGCAACGATGTGCCGCGCGTGGTATTCCTCATTCGTCAGCAGGAGCCGGCCGATGTCGCGGCGATCGACGTTGTGACCGGTATGTTCCCGGACAAGCAGAAGGATTTCGTTCTGCATATCTCGGAGAGCGACATCGTAGTGGTCAAGGAAGTCAAGGCGGGCAGCGACTCGAAGGAGCTCGTCAAGCTCGCGTCCTCCATTGAGGAGACCCTCATGAGCGAGCTTTCGGTCAAGTGCCTCATCGGCATCGGCTCGATCTCCTCGCAGATGAAGGACATCGCAAAGTCCTTCAAGGAAGCGACCACCGCCATCGAGGTCGGCGCGGTATTCGATACCGAGAAGAACATCATCAGCTTTGAGAACCTCGGCATCGGCCGACTGATCTATCAGCTGCCGATCACGCTCTGCGAAATGTTCCTGAGCGAGGTATTCAAGAAGGGTTCGATCGACTCGCTCGACCAGGAAACGCTCTTTACCATTCAGAAGTTCTTCGAGAACAACCTGAACGTTTCCGAAACCTCGCGCAAGCTGTTCGTACACCGCAACACGCTGGTCTACCGCCTGGAGAAGATCAAGAAGCTGACCGGTCTGGACCTTCGCGAGTTCGACCACGCCATCGTTTTCAAGGTCGCGCTCATGGTCCGCAAGTATCTCGCAAGCCGCGAGGAAGCCGTCCGCTGACCTCCAAAATGGACAAAAATCGGCATAAGTTCACAAAACTTTCACGAAAAATCGTCATTCTGCGCAGAATATGCTGTATTTCGCTTCTTGCGCAGGAGGGATTTATCTGCTATAATTATCAGAGGTGTGTGGGAAATGCACACCTCTGTATTTTTTTGTTTTTATTTGCAGCTATGTGAGTCATCTAAGGAGGAAAGCCTTTGATCCGGATGAACGATGTCACCGCGGTATACGACAACGGTATCCGCGCGGTGAATAAGGCCAGCCTGCGTGTGGACGAGGGAGAGTTTGTCTTTCTGGTCGGCGCGTCCGGCTCGGGCAAAACGACCATCATCAAGCTCCTGACGGCCGAGGTGCGGCCGACCGAGGGAAAGGTTCTGGTCAACAACTACAACATCGGCGAGATGAAAAAGAGCCGTATCCCGTATCTGCGCCGCACGCTCGGCGTAGTCTATCAGGATTTCCGGCTCATCAAGACCAAGACCGTGTACGAAAACGTCGCCTTCGCGATGCGCACCATCGGCGCGAAGAACAAGACCATCAAGCAGCGCGTGCCCTACGTGCTCGACCTCGTGGGCCTCGCCAACAAGGCGAAGGAGAAGCCGATGAACCTTTCGGGCGGCGAACAGCAGCGCGTGGCCATCGCGCGTGCGCTCGTCAACAACCCGCGCCTCATTATCGCGGACGAGCCGACCGGCAACCTTGACCCGGCGCGCTCGCTCGAGCTGATGACGCTGTTCGAGAAGATCAACGAGCTGGGCACCACGGTCCTTATCGTCACGCACGAAAAGGGGTTGGTGGACGAGTTTGAAAAACGAGTCGTCATGATCGACAAGGGTTCGGTCGTCAGCGACCAGACAGGTGGGTACTATCAGGCATGAGACATTTTTGTTACTATTGGAAAGAGGGCCTGCGCAACATCTTCAAGCACGGGTTCATGTCGGTCGCAGCTATCGTTATCATGGTGGCCTGCCTGATTCTGACCGGCACGGTGACGCTCATCGCGTACAACATCGACCTGAGCATCGTTGACTTGCAGCAGTCCAACGAAATCGTGGTTTGGATCGACGAAAACCTCACGACACGCGAGGCGAAGGATCTTCAGCCGCAGTTCGAAAAGATAGAGAACACCGCGACCGTGGAGTTTGAGGACCGCGACGTCGCGCTCGAAAAATACCGCAAGGAGCTGGGCGATGACGCGGGCATTCTGGACGACTATAATTCCTCGAACAATCCGCTGCGCAACAGCTACATCCTGACCCTCAAGGACTCGACCAAGGCCGAGGAAACCATTGCGGACATCGGCATGATCGAGGGCGTGGCAAGCGTCCGCGCGGACGAGGCGGTCATCGGCAAGCTCATTCAGATTCAGCACGTATTCAACATCATCGCGTTGGCGATGGTCGCGGGTCTGGCTGTTATCTCGATTTTCATTATCTCGAACACGGTAAAGCTCGCCATGTTCGCGCGCCGCGAGGAAATCTCCATTCAGAAGATAGTCGGCGCGACCAACTGGTTCATCCGCTGGCCGTTCGTCATCGAGGGCATGATCATCGGCCTCATCGCCGGCGGACTCGCGTTCCTCGCGGAATGGGCGCTCTACACCGAGCTGTTCAACGTCGCGGGCGGCGTTATCCCGTATTTCGAAATCCTGCCGTTTGACAGCCTGAAATGGCTCGTTCTCGCGGTTTTCGCGGGCGCAGGCGCACTGTTCGGCATCGGCGGCTCGGTAACGAGCATCCGCAAGTTCATGGATGTCTGAGGACAAGGAGAACATACCTATGATGAAAAAGAAAACCGTTCGTCTGGTATCCGGTATCGTGGCCGGCATACTGGTCGGCGCAATGCTCGTGTCGGTCGTCGCGTCCGGCATCGTCTACGCAGGCGCGGCTTCGAGCGCGGAGCTGAAAGACAAGCTCTCCTCGCTCGAGGAGCAGAAGACCGAAATCAAGAAGGAGCTCGACTCGACCGCGAGCAAGGTCAGCGACGTAGAAGCGACCCGTGCGGCGCTCCAGAAGGAGATCGCGCTCACGAAAGAGGAAATCGACACCGTAAAGGCGTATATCGCCCGTCTTCAGGACCAGATCGATGTAAAGAGCACCGAGCTTGAGGCCGCGCAGCAGGCGCTCGCGGAGAAGGAGGACACCTTCGCCGAGACCGTCCGCACGACCTACGAGGAGGGCGAAATCAGCTACCTTGAGGTGCTGCTCAACTCGTCGAGCTTCTCCGACCTGCTCAACCGCATCGAAATCGTTTCGAGCATCATGGACGACAACAAGAAGATCGTAGCGGAGTACACCGCGGCCAAGGAGGACATCCAGCAGAAGCGCGACGACCTCCAGAAAACGCAGGACGAGCAGGTGCAGTATCAGGATAACCTGAACTACAAGTCCGAGGAGCTGAAGTCCAGCGAGGCACAGCAGGCGGCACTTCAGGAGAGCCTGGAAGCCTACCAGAAGGAGCAGAAGGCCGAGTACGAGCGTATTTCGAACGAAATGGACTCCGTAAGCGACCAGATCGCTGAGCAGTCGCGCAAGGAAGCGGCGGCGGCAGCCGCAGCAGCAGAGACCGAAACGGCACCGGCGGACGATCTTCCGGCC
>ERZ773204.3225-NODE-3225-length-10323-cov-3.619303_pt1 | contig 10323 bp, 8 predicted proteins | sample MGYA00581007_ERZ773204 | MGnify/ENA primary metagenome ERZ773204 (study PRJEB29015, sample SAMEA2737757) | human gut metagenome | biome: human gut; feature: human-associated habitat; material: faeces | place: China | collected 2012 ... | reverse complement strand
TACTCTGTTTTAATGCATCTATTCCACTTTCACTTTGGTCGATTTGTTTATTAGTCGAATAAATAGGTATATTCCCAATTCTTCCCGTCAAAGGCAAAAATTCTCCTCCGCTTCTATGAACCGTTGCAGGAAGCAACATAACAGATAACGGGTCTGGAATATCATCTGCTTTTCTAATAATAAAGTTTTTATCATCATCCGAAAGGCTGCCTTCCTCTGTACTTTCTACTCCTTTGCTATCCAATATTTCGTCAGCCAATTTAATATACTTCCAAAGAAATAACGGATTTAACGGGGTTGGCATAGCATGAAAATTATTTTCACCTTCTACAAATATGTTGTCCATAGAAATAATGGTGTTTACAATTTCCTTTGCATTTGAAGGTGCTATTTGCCAAATCTTTGAAAAGTCGCTATTTATTGAAATCAGAAGCTTCTCATATGCAACCAAATACTCTGTAAATGCTTCTTTATCTGCAAGAGCAGGAAACATAGGTGCATCCTGAAGTCTCATTCGATACTTATTAATTTTCTTACGTGCATCGAGATAATTCCTTAAAGCTTGAGAAATGCTTTCTCCCTCTGCCACTAAATCCCCAATTTTTCGAAGACTTTCCCAAACTCTATCCAAAAGATTTTCTGTAAATGGCAAATACTCATATTTATCAATATCTGCTATTGCTTCATCAGGAGACTGAACATCGGCATAAATAATACCACCGTAATCTGTTTCATCCGTCAGTTCTGTTGCGATACGCTCTGTAACGGGCTCCGCTTTAATCTGCACTTTTGTGCCATCTACTTCTATATCAACCCTCTCACGCTTTCCATTATTGCTTCTATTATCAACCTTTTGTTCGAGTTGCTCTAAAACATCATGAATCTGCTGTGCGTTTCCCTCAAAAATCATTTGTGATGCCATAGATGTTGGATTAACGGTATTGGTTTTGTTCTTTGGCTTCGGTGGATTGCCCGGCTTCTTTTTTGCGGCCTTTAAACATTCTTCAACCTCGCTAAGCTCCATTTGATTCAATAACTGCAAATCTTTTTTAGCATAATACTGCAAAATCAATCTCGGAACAGACTTGTTTCCTTCTCCATTGGCATAATAGTTTGTTATACTCTGCCTTTCTGCCTGCTCAAGGTTACCGATTCTTTCAACAATTCTATGGTTCTTTTTCATCCTTGATACAATATCTTCTGTTGAAGGGTTTCCAGCATCAAGAGAATTATCCCTAAGCAGTCCTAGCTTATAATATGAATCCTTAATCCTATTTGGTAAATCCTCTAATGGGGCATACATTAACTCCTGCAAATATTCCAGAACTCTCTCAAAGCCCAAAACATCTCTTATAGATTTTCTTTTTAAAGCATGTATCAGTGAATTAATTACAGAATTTGTTTCTTTAAGCTCGTCCAACACATATTGACAGCTTTGGTTATACACCATATCTACTGTCACCTCATGAAACCACCTTAAGGAGGAAAGCTTTTCAATTTCTGCTCTCTTAATCACTAAAACTCTAAAGATATCTTCGTTACCACTGTTTCTTGATTCTTCAGCATCCTCTATACTAAAAGAATAGGATACATTTTCAATTATTGGCAGTATACCCTTTAAGGAGTTTTCATCCTCATAAGTAAATCCCAGAAAAAAGACTTGTTTTCCTTTATCACCCTTTAAGTTCTGCACAAATTCTGCATATTCAAAATGAGGCAAATTTAATATTGAAACACCATAGGCTCCAGCCTTTTCCTTATTATTTACAATTCTTGTTACAACCTGTGTTAATAATTTAGCTGCCATTTACTGTCTCCTTCCTATAAGTGTTACACCATCTGCATACCTATGTGCCAAGCCCAGTGCTATATAGAGATCAGCTAATTTCTGTGCATTTATTGCTAAATCACCCCGTAAATCTCCCGGAGTCGATTGCGCTATATTAACCTCTTCTAATACTCGGTACTCATTATCAACATCAGCACCTAATAATATACAATATGCATCTAAAGCTTTTTTGCTCAATTCACGCAACTCCAGCCCATCTTCAATATCATCATCTGACAACAGACTATATGTAATAGTTTCGAGGGTAAAGCTATTGACCAAATACCGTTTCTTTGCCGCATTGCCTCTTGGTCCGGCCAATCCACATCTTGTTCCAAGTACTCTACAAAACTCAGAAGGTGAATTGTTTTTATAGTCAAAAGTATATAAAATAATCTGTATGGCATGAGCAAGTGCATGTATTGGCTCATCCTCATCCTCACAAAAGCTTTCAAAGTAACTGTTTATTGCACTGGTTATTTCCTCTTCCCTTGTTTGCGACGAAAAGTTCATCCTTTTAATCCATTCCAAGCATGCTTCTTTGCTATTATGTGCAATCTCCGTGTGCAAAATACTATTTATAGATTCAATAAAATAATCCTCCACCGCTGTTTTTGCATAGGCAAAGCACTGCTCGCTTGCTTTTTTTATTGATTCCATATTTTCACCCGAATCAATAAGTATTGGGATTCTTTTGCCTCCATAAACTGCTGAATGCGCATTAACCAAATATAAAAAAGCTGAAAAGCATGAGAAATTTGTTATTCTTTCTAATACAAGCAAGGAATTCCTATCGTCTCCTACCTTTACCATTGTGTTCGCAAGGTTATCAAAACCTTTTCTGATAGTATCCTTACAACTATCCCATTTAACTTCGCTGTCTTCCGGGTAATTTACACCATTAAGTGTTCTTTTCTCTTTATCAGAAGGAAATACTATAATCGGCTTTAAAATCCTTGTAAGGTCATCATCATCAATCTCCAATGATTTTTTTAACAGTTCAAGTATTGGCGACATTTTTCCATCAATTTTTTTCGACAGAATTTCAAAAATATATCTTCCTATTCTCGCCTCAGATGGAACACTCTTCTTAACCAACCAATGAGAGCTAATATTTACGACCGAATGGTCATAATTCGGATATACCGTATGATCCGGATTAAAGATCTCTTCAAATAAAAATCTAACTTGCTTAATGTTCGAAGTATTCTCATTCGTTCCCTTTAAAAGAATTTCATCATATTTCTTTACAATTTCCTCTGAACTAATTGCATCCTTTCGTCTTTCACTTACTATCCATTCATGCACATCTCTAAAATCACAAATCTCTCCGGTACATTCTCTGAACAAGCCATTTGCAATATGAGGAGGCTTTGTTGAATTTGAGGTCGGGGTAAATCCTAAAAAGTCCCTGCAAACTTCATCGCCTAGGCTGTTTATCTTATCGTTCTTTGCCATTAGTCTTCCTCCTCAAAACTGTACTTATTATCAATCACATAAATAGATTTTTTGTAGCTCTTCTTTCTGTTTGCTATAATAATTTCTCCGTCATCGTTATCTTCCGTCAGGTTATAATCGTCCAATTGTCGCAAAAACCTAGCTGCGGTCTGCTCATACTGAGGTGCTAAGAGACCTATCGGATATCCTGCTTCAACCGCATCAAGTGTTCTTAAAAAATCCACATCTAATATCAAGACTGGATTCTCTTGTTCACGTGGCTTCAGCAATACATGATTTGGGACATATTCCATTCCCTCCATCCAATCATTAGGCTTTGGCATCTTAATCTCCAATTCACTTGCATCTATATATCTACTAGAGATTGCCACTCCTGCATCGACACTTAAATCATATCTATGTGTTGTCCAAATTCTCAATAGCTTCTTATCATCACTGGACAGCAAAAAAAGCTTATTTAAGCCTCTAATAATACGTTCCTTGATTTGTTTTTTCTGTGTTTCAAATGAAGTAAATATTTCCGTACATCTTTTGATTTCATCCGGTTGTAGCACAGATAAATTAACACCGTCTTCGTTCTCAAAATAATACTTCCTTTTAATTGATTTAAAGCATTCAACAGCTCCTTCGACATTCTCTTCGTATTTTTCAGCACTAGGCCATTCTGTTGGTGAATCAAGAAGCCATTTTCCCTTTATTTCACCATTCCACAATGCTTCGTCCATCACAGAATGAGACAAATAAATTGGGTCAAACTGTTTTACTGTTTCCAATAAAGGATTTGTACTTTCAAAAACAGCGTCATAATATGGCATACCTTCATATTCTTCTAAGGTACACGCTGTTAAAATAAATGAAACTGCCCCTAAGATATCCCTGACTGCATAATGCTCACAGCTTGTAGTTGCCAGTTCTATTATCTTAATCAACTGGCTTCTGATTTCCTTTTTCTCTATTGCAGCTAGATTTTTTTTAAGCTGTGCATTCTGAATATCTTCTGCCTTCAAGAGGCTACAAATTTTGTCTATAACCTCCTCTGTTAATGCTCTATCCTTATCTAGTAAGCTTCTTTCATTTAGATCAACAATTACAATCCTCTTAATTGAAACATTAGGAATATCATAAATAATGCAATCCTTTTTAACGTTCATCGTTTCAGTGTATATATTATTGTTAATCCTCTTCATAATCTTACACAACTGATAAAACTGATATTCGTTAACCGCAACAATTGCTGGTGTCTCTTTCTCATAGCATTCAACAAGCTTATTAGCAACCTCTTCATAATTTGCAACTCTGTTCAAATCTGTTTCAATATATGTGTTTAATGCTTTGATTTTTTCAAGCTGTCTCTTTATTAAGAATGTTTTTCCATCTCCCGGGTTTCCGGTTAAAAACACAATTTTCCCCGACTCCAACAACTCTAGTATCATATCCTCTACTTTTGAATGTATATGAATAAGTTCGAGTTCCTCGTCGCTCATATGATCAGAATAGCAATTCTTACCATTATATAATTTTTTTATAAAATCCAAATTGCCCATAACTGCCCTCCTAGCATTTAGTGCTTAACAAAACTTCCATAATATCGAATGCTTCGAGTCTCTTCTCAATATCTACAGATGTTATTCTCATTTCAAGCCATCTTTTATACCAATAATCAATTAGGTATTGTGTATGCGCTTGAACATCCTGATCATCCTCAATATTAAAGCCGTACTCTACATCTTGGTCTATTCCTAAGAGAAAATCATTTGTATTATTTGCAAGATTTATCGAATAAACAATTCTTGGTGAATAGTGCTTCAAAAAAGCATCCGCTCTAATACCAATAGCCTTCAACCCTCTACTATCATTCGAAATCTCGGGCTCGTACCTTCGCCAAATACGTGATTTATTTTCTTACCACCATCAATAATTTCTAATATTCGAGAAAACAGGGAAGAGGTATCATTTGAAAAATACACTGTTCCAAATCCTTCCGTTATTCCCATTTTTGCATACTCAAGCTTCGAACCATTTTGTAGAGGGACCTTTATCCGATTATATTGACTACTCCCTATTGCATAAAGGCTTGTAGTTCCTAAATATACCAACCTACTATCTCTTACCACACGCTTTCCCTTCATTCGGGATGCTATTTCACTTACCTGTTGCGCATACCTATGCGTATAATCCCTTATAACCGTTGGACTGCACGCTAAGATACTAACCAATTTGCCTCCCAACAATTCATTGTACGGCGGAATAGAACCACAAACAATTATATCCATCATATTAGAACCAATCTTACATTTTCTGTTTGCTATCAAAGCAGTATTTATTGCCTGTCGTCCCTCCTCCTTTGATAATAGAAATTGGAGTTTCTCTGTATTATCCTCATATGGAGCCTCTACAAATATCTTTTTCGCCTTTAGTAGCTTTGCCAATTCAGTAGCTCTCTTTTTCTTGAATAATGGTTTCTGTGTTTCCTCAATCCAATTTGGATTTTTTTCATTATTCTTATTGTTAATTGACAAGGCCTCTAACTCAATTGCTTGGCTAATAAGAGTTTCTATGTACTCCGCCTTCGGGTATTTTGTATTCCTATGATACCCCAAATCCTTTGTGTATATATCATCTATTGCGTCATCAATGTTTTGGATTAGTAGCGGCATTATTTTATTTGAATACTTTTGGATACGAAGAGCATATTCCTCATCTGTTTCCAATGACTTTACTATCTTCGCCTTTATCTTTCCACCATCTGTTCCTGACACCTCTTGTTCGCAAAAAGAAATATCCACCTTTTGCTGCATATTTCTTTTTATTGCCTCGACAGTCCATCCTATATCTTCATCTCTTACTGAAAGATTTAAAACCGAGTTACCCAATGCAAATATACCTATAATCGGATGATATTTCTGGGCACGATCTCTAACCAAGTAAAAAAGATTTCTTCCTGGCATTGTCTTATATGGGATAGCCCAAGTATATCTGAAATATCTCCAGATATCGGATAATTCAATTCCCGTATGCTCATCCTTTCTTTGTGTTACTAACTGAATGTATGGGTCACAAATCTTACCTTCTTCACGGATGCGCTGAATCAGCATATCCTTATTTCCTATCAGGTTTTTAATTGAAACTTCCTCACCTTTGAACAATCGTGGAGTTTCCATCTTGATGATAAATTTTTTAATACTCTCCGTCTTAAATTGAGCATTTCTTTCTGCACTAAGTCTATAGCGTATATGTGCCTTATCATCCAAATTATCTTCATTCATAAACAAATGCAGTTTCCCCGATTCGGCTCTGAACTGCCAGCCCTGTAATGACAAATCTTTGAGTAAACTAATACTTGCCATATACTTAAGCAAATCAATATCTGCACATTCAGAAACACCATCAATTCCTACACTTTTTAATTCCTCTTCTAACAAATAATTCCTGTTATGCGGTAATGCACTTCCAAGCTTTTCAACCAATGCTGTAAATCTAGTCTGATACTTCTCAGACAAATCCGGCACATATTCCTCTATTGCAACAGTACTATCTGCTATCTTACTGTTCTTCACGTACTGCTCCTCCATTCATATCAGTAGTTTCGTCTTCAGCAACTTTTACAAGTTCAATAATCTCATCAAATGTACAATCCAAGCTATCACATATTCTTACCAATACATCCATTGATACATATTGATTCTTTGATAGCTTAGCTAAAGTTGTTTGACTAATATCTGCCATCTTTGCCAACTCTGTCTTCTTAATCCCTTTATCTATCATTAGTTTAAAAAGTCTATTGTAGCTTATTAATCTCATAGTTAATCTCCTCTTTAAAGATGGTGAACATACTCTCACATGTAAATTATATCATAGATGCACGCAAAATCAAAGATATCTTTGCCTTTCTTTAGTTTTTCTCCAACTATACGTACTAATCTTAGGTAATGCAAAGCAGAAGCTGAATTGGAAAACTGACTGCAAAGCAGAAAAAGGGCGAAAAAGGGCGAAGCCATAGCCGCCAATAGCCACAACTTCGCCCATTTTCTAATCTACTTATCTCACATTTTCACTTTTCTTCTTATTATCCTTATCTGCTTTTTCATCATTTTCACGAATTTCTGATTTCTTTTCTTTCAGTTTTTTTCGAACAGATGCCTTTTGGTATTTCTCTTCTAGATACTTCTCCACACCGGGCAAATACTCTTCCAGCGTTCCGCTCTTGTACTTGGTAATCGGATTAATATCTACCGGCACTCCTCCGATTTTGAAGTTATCTTCATGAAACAGATTAAACAAATCATCTTCGCTTTCGTCTCCGGACAGTTCCACCACCACATCCAAATCAGAAGCCTTTCCTTCCAGTCCTCTACATCTGCTTCCGGAGATTACTACTCCACGTCCAGATGCATCGAAGTCATTTTCAGAAAGCTTGGAAGTTACATATTCCTCCACCAGTTCTTCAATCTCGGTTGCCCCAAGTCCATCAATTGGCTGAAAGCATTCTTCTGTCTTTGCTTTGAATTCCATTATCACACGGCTACTATAAACTGCAGGTCCTGCCATATTTGCAATGTCTGCCTGCTCCGCAACCTCATCATAATTAAGTGGAATCAATTTGGATTCTTTCGTAATATTCCCCTTTGCTCCGTTAGTATCAGGATTCTCTTTCAGTTCCTCCACAATACTAAGCAGCACAAAGTTAATATCTACCGCCGGATCGTCATACACTCCACCATCTATCTCCCGATAGTGTTCATCCATTATGGAATAATCATATCCACCGTCACACTCCTGAATGCTGATAATTCTATCCGCAATCTTAAATGCAAGCTCTGTTTCTCTTGGTTCTTCGTACAACATACTGAGTCCTCCCCTAACGAAATGGCATCTCTGCTTCCATTTCCTCCGGGATATTTCCGAAACCCGAATCGCCACTGCCTCCTGCATTCTTGCTTTCTGCAAACTCGATATTCTCCACAACAATATCTGTTGTGTAAATCTTTACTCCGTCCTTGTTGGTATAGCTGCCGGTTTGGATTCGTCCTTCCACAATGAACTTCACACCCTTATGACCAAACTTCTCCAAGAACTCTGCAGTCTTGCCAAATGCCACACAGTTGATAAAATCTGCTGTCTGTTCCTCTCCATCCTTTTTAAATCTGCGGTCTACCGCAAGTGAAAACCTTGCAAAGATACTGTCGCTCTCTCCACGTCTAACCTCTGCATCCCTTGTCATTCTTCCTAATAAAATCACTTTATTCATATATTAAATCCTCCGTTTTTTGTTATTTTTAAAGTTGCGCTGTACCGACATATCCTGGAATGCCTATGTAGTAAAAAGAAAGTGGCCAGCAGTGCATTTGTAGGACAAATGCTCTTTGCTGGTTGGATGGCAATGCCCCCAATCCCCTTAAACTGTCATCTGCGCTGACAGGCTACGCCCGAATTCTCGTGCTGATTAGCGAAGACCTTGCTGACGGTCTTTTCGGTTTTGCGGATGTTGCATCTCCTGCTCCATCTGCTGAAAGAGGTCGATGTTTTTCTTCGCCTCTACTAAATCTTTCATTTCCTGCTTACAGGCTTTGTACTCGCTGTAAGCCTTTCTCTTCTTTGCCAAAAGTTCCGCATATTCCGCATTCAAAGCTTTCACTTTGGGAATAGGTCCTCCCAACTGCTTGAATGCTTCCTTTGCTGCTTTATGAAGCGTAATCTCTTCTCGATGCGCTTCAAAGAATTTCTTACTGTACCCGGCTTTGCGGTAAGCCACATATACATCTCTTGTTTTGGAATAGTTGATGATATGAGTTCGAAGGGTACTAATCTCTGCCATCCTCTTTTCTGCAGACTTAATCGTATCTGACAATTCTGAAAATCTACCGGATGTAGCCTCTGCTCTTTTTGCCAAATCATCATATCCACGGATACCTTTTTCGTCCAGATAAAGAAGAGTTTTCATAATCGCTTTATTATTAAAACGTTGCCCCCATCTTACATACCCGGCTCCCTTCCCTTGGCGAAGCTTCTCCTGAATATTAATTAGCATATCGAAATCTCGCTTCACATACTTTGGTTCACTCTTCTTGTGTTCCGCAGTTCCCTCTATTACTTCTCGAAGCTCTTCCTCGGAATATCCGACTCCCAAGGATTTCAAACGAATGAAATTTTTACGTTCTTTAGCTTTGAGAGCAATATATTTTCCCTTCTTAATCTCATACTCATCTTCCATAAGCATCTGCAGAAACTGTTGAAAGGTTTGAGGCTTTTGCTCCAATATCTTATCAATCTCTTCTCTGACTTCCTGTCGATAGGTCTTCTCAAACTTTGGCTTGCTTCTGCCTCCTTGGAAGGGCTTGATAACAGACATTCCATGCTCAAGGCAAATCAGATCACTTAATCTTCTAAGTCCTAATGCACAAAACCAAGAATCCCGAAACTTCTTGTCACAGTCCAAATTGATGGAATTGTAAACGATATGATTGTGAATATGCTTTTTGTCCGTATGCGTGGCAACAATAAAAGCATGTTCCCCTTTAGTAAATCGCATTGCTGTTTCATATCCGATTTGATTGGCTTCCTCCGGCGTGATTTCCCCCGGCTTGAAGGACTGGCGAATCTGATATGCAATGATATCTCCCTTATACACTCTTCCTGTTTTCTGCAGATATTCTCTGCGAGCCTCCATGAATTCCTTGTCCACAATTTCCTTGTTGCAGGCATAAGAAGATACAACGGTTCCGTTCTCCGTCTTCTCGTCATTTAAGGCATATTTGGTTCTGTCCTCCAAGCACTTTGCAACAGTTCTTCCTTTGTCCTGATGCATTGCAATTAATCTGGTTGCTGCCAATCCTCTCACCTCTATTCTTATTCAACCGCATTTAATCTGTCTAAAATTTCCCCAAGCAGTTCAATTACCCGGGCATGGGATTTTTGTAGTTCCTTAATGTCAGACAAGTAGATACTGCCTGTCTCATTTGCTCTTCTGGCATACTGATTTAAGTTAACCTGTTGTGCTAGATAAAATAATATAAAGAAACTTCAACAAAATGTGCTAT
>ERZ773204.3224-NODE-3224-length-10324-cov-2.579803_pt1 | contig 10324 bp, 8 predicted proteins | sample MGYA00581007_ERZ773204 | MGnify/ENA primary metagenome ERZ773204 (study PRJEB29015, sample SAMEA2737757) | human gut metagenome | biome: human gut; feature: human-associated habitat; material: faeces | place: China | collected 2012 ... | reverse complement strand
TCCGGGCGGATACCGCCGTGGGGGGCAACTTCGGCGCCTTCACCACCAACCGGCCCGCCCACGCCGCCGCCGCCCTGGGCTGCGGCTGGACGCTGATCGGCCACTGTGAGGAGCGCAACGACAAGGCGGGCATCCTGGCGGAAGCCGGCGTCACCGACACCGCCGCCGTCAACCGCCTGCTGAACCAGGAGATCAAGTGCGCCCAGGCCGCGGGGCTCAAGGTGCTCTACTGCATCGGCGAGAAGAGCGAGGAGCAGGAGCAGTGGCAGCAGGTGCTGGGCGACCAGCTCTCCATCGGCCTGGACGGGGTGGACAAGAGCAGGGTGGTCATCGCCTATGAGCCCATCTGGTCCATCGGGCCGGGCAAGACCCCCGCCGACAAGCCCTACATCGAGAAGATCGCCCGCTTCGTCAAGGAGCAGACCGGCGGCCTGTACGGCGGCGGGCTCAAGGCGGACAACGCCGCCATGCTGGCCTCCATCGCCGACATCGACGGCGGCCTGATCGCCCTCACCCGCTTCAGCGGGGAGATCGGCTTCTACCCCGACGAGTATCTGGAGATCATTCGCCTTTACTTAGGGCATTAAGGAGGAATACACCCGATGAAACTGGAATTTGAGTACGGGCAGGGCCTGCTGGGCGCGGAGCTGCCCGACAGCACGGACATCTTCATCCCCGGGGAGACGGTAGCGGATCCGCCCTGTCTGCCCCAGGACTGGGACAGCCTGTACGCCGCCACCCTGGCGTCCATCCGCAACCCCATCGGCATGCCCCCGCTGAAGGAGCTGGCCGGGCCGGGCAAGTCGGTGGTCATCGTCATTCCGGACATCGTCAAGGGGGGCAACCAGCCCACCAGCCACCGGAAGGTGGCCATCCGTGCCTGCCTGGACGAGCTGTACGCCGCCGGGGTGGAGCAGAAGGACGTGCTGCTGCTGTTCTCCAACGGCCTGCACCCCCGGGCCACCGTGGCCGAGATGCAGACCATCCTGGGCCCCGAGCTGTTCGGCGAGTTCTACCCCACCGGCCAGATCACCAGCCACGACAGCGAGGACTACGACCACCTGGTGGACCTGGGCTACACCGCCCAGGGGGACCACGTGATCATGAACAAGTACGTCTACGACGCGGACGTGGCGGTGCTCATCGGGCACACCCAGGGCAACCCCTACGGCGGCTACTCCGGCGGCTACAAGCACTGCGCCACCGGCATCTCCCACTGGCGGAGCATCTCTGCCCACCACGTGCCCCAGGTGATGCACCGGCAGGACTTCGTGCCCGTGTCCACGAACAGCGAGATGCGGCACAAGTTCGACCAGCAGGGCATGCGGATGGAGGAGAAGATGGGCAAGAAATTCTTCTGCTGCGACGCCGTGCTGGACACCAAGAGCCGCCAGATCGAGATCAATTCCGGCTGGGCCAGGGAGATGCAGCCCGTGTCCTGGAAGACGGCGGACAAGCGCACCTACGTCCACTGGGCGGAGAAGAAGTACGACATCATCGTCTTCGGCATGCCCACCAACTTCCACTACGGCAACGGCATGGGCACCACGGTGATCCTCTATGGTCGCGACGTCTACGCCGCAGCGCGGGTGGCGCAGATCATGCTGTACGCCGGGGTCAAAGACGTGCGCCTGCTTGACGGCGGCTGGCAGACCTGGTCCGACGCCGGGCTGCCGGTAGAGCGCGGCATGCCGCCGGCGCAGCAGCCGGCGCCTGATTTCGGCGCGCCGATCCCCGGCCAGCCGCAGCTGATGCTGGATACCGAACAAGCCCGCGGGCTGCTGCATCGTCAGGACGCCTCGCTGGTCAGCGTCCGCTCATGGCCGGAGTTTATCGGCACCACCAGCGGCTACAGCTATATCAAGCCGAAGGGCGACATCGCTGGCGCCCGCTGGGGCCACGCCGGGAGCGACTCCACGCACATGGAGGATTTCCATAACCCGGACGGCACCATGCGCAGCGCCGACGATATCGCTGCCCTGTGGCGCCAGTGGAACATTCTGCCGAGCCAGCAAGTGGCGTTCTATTGCGGGACCGGCTGGCGGGCCTCGGAAACCTTCATGTATGCCCGGGCCATGGGCTGGCCGCACGTCGCTGTCTATGACGGCGGCTGGTACGAATGGAGCAGCAACCCGCACAATCCGGTCGCCCGCGGCGAGCGCGGCCCGGAAAGCAGTCAGTAACACACCCCACCAGCGCGCGTCCCCAGCCGGCGACGCGCGCTTTCCCGCTCACGCCACCCGCTTTAAGGTCTCGTAGCCGCTGGCGATACGCGTCGCCGTCGTCAGCCAGCACAGCGCGCCAAACAGCCACGCCAGCCAGGCGAAATGCGCCGGAAACAGGCAGCCGAGGACAAACAACAGGATGGTCTCCGTCCCCTCCGTCAGTCCCCCGAGATAGTACAGCGATTTATGGGCGTAGCCGGGATTGGCGATCTGGTGCCTGGCCGCCAGGGCGGCAAAAGCGAGAAAGCTGCTGCCGGTGCCGATAAAGGCAAACAGCAGCCAGCCGCCCGCCAGGGCATTGTTCAGCGGATCCGCCAGAATAAAGCCGAACGGCACCAGGGCGTAAAAGAGAAAATCCAGCGCAATATCGAGAAAGCCGCCCGCGTCCGTGAGCCCGCGCCGCCGCGCCAGAGCGCCGTCCAGGCCATCCAGCAGGCGGTTAAGGAGAATGGCCGCCAGCGCCGCGCCATACCACCCCAGCGCCAGAAAGGGCAGAGCCAGCACGCCGATGGCAAAACCAACCAGCGTCAGCCCGTCCGGTGAGATGCCGGGGCGGTCAAGGGCGCCGGCGACAGCGTTAAGCAGGGGTTTAAGGCGCGGATGCAGGTGGCTATCAAGCACGAAGGTCTCCAGCAGGGTTGGCGGTTGTCAGTTACGGTCTATGGCGGTGATAATAGGCCATATTCGTCTTATTAACCTTGATGCTTATGCTAAAAATGATTGATGTTGTCGCCGCCATTATTGAACAGGATGGCCAGATTCTGCTGGCGCAGCGTCCGCCCCACGCCGACCAGCCGGGGATGTGGGAGTTCGCCGGCGGCAAAGTGGAGCCGGGTGAAAGCCAGCCGCAGGCGCTGGTCCGCGAACTGCAGGAGGAGATGGGCATCATCGCCCGCCCGGCTTGCTATATCGCTAGCCATCAGCGGGAGGTCTCCGGCCGCCGGATCCATCTGCACGCCTGGTGGGTGCCGCACTTTCAGGGCACGCCGCTGGCCCACTATCACACTCAGCTGCGCTGGTGCCTTCCCACAGAAGCGCTGGCCCTCGATCTCGCCCCGGCCGATATTCCTCTGCTGCACGCCTTTATCGCCCAGCGCCCCACCCTTTCCGTCCGCTGATCCGCCCGCCGCCTCGTCATCGCTTTTAGTTATGACGAGCGGGCAATTATAAATTTTGTTGTCGGCTCAATTTTTCCTTGCTTGCCTAAGGATTAGCGGTGTTATAGTCGGAAAATCGGTTTTTTCAAGGACCGAATCATAATAAATACATGCAACCACAACCATAAGGGGAACTGATATCTATGGATCAGACGTGCACTCTGGAAGGCTTTCTCACCCGCGTTCAACAGCGCGATCCTCATCAAACCGAATTTGCTCAAGCCGTCCGGGAGGTGATGACCACCCTGTGGCCTTTCCTTGAGGAAAATCCGCGCTATCGTCAGCTTGCTTTGCTGGAACGTCTGGTGGAACCGGAGCGCGTGATCCAGTTCCGCGTGGTGTGGGTGGACGACCGCAATCAGGTCCAGGTCAACCGCGCGTGGCGCGTGCAGTTCAACTCGGCCATCGGCCCGTATAAAGGCGGGATGCGTTTTCACCCGTCGGTTAACCTGTCGATTCTCAAATTCCTTGGCTTCGAGCAGACCTTCAAAAACGCCCTGACCACTCTGCCGATGGGCGGCGGGAAAGGCGGCAGCGATTTCGATCCTAAAGGCAAGAGCGATGGCGAAGTGATGCGTTTCTGCCAGGCGCTGATGACCGAACTCTATCGCCACCTTGGCCCGGATACCGACGTACCGGCGGGCGATATCGGCGTCGGCGGTCGCGAAGTCGGCTTTATGGCCGGAATGATGCGCAAGCTCTCCAACAACAGCGCCTGCGTCTTCACCGGTAAAGGACTCTCCTTTGGCGGCAGCTTGATCCGTCCGGAAGCCACTGGTTACGGCCTGATCTACTTCACCGAAGCGATGCTCAAACGTCACGGCCTCGGCTTCGAAGGCGCTCGCGTGGCGGTCTCCGGCTCCGGCAACGTCGCGCAATACGCCATTGAGAAAGCGATGGAGCTTGGCGCGCGGGTGGTGACGGCCTCCGACTCCAACGGCACCGTCGTTGACGAAGCGGGCTTCACCAAAGAAAAACTGGCCCGCCTGATCGACATTAAAGAGCGTGCCCACGGCCGCGTGGCCGATTACGCCCGCGAATTTGGCCTCACCTATCTTGAAGGCCAGCAGCCGTGGTCAGTGCCGGTGGATATTGCCCTGCCTTGCGCGACCCAGAACGAACTGGACGTCGATGCCGCCCGCCAGCTGATTGCCAATGGCGTCAAGGCCGTGGCGGAAGGCGCCAACATGCCGACCACCATCGCCGCAACCGACCTGTTCCTGGAAGCTGGCGTGCTGTTTGCCCCGGGCAAAGCGGCCAACGCCGGCGGCGTGGCGACTTCCGGTCTGGAGATGGCGCAGAACGCCGCGCGCATGGGCTGGAAAGCGGAAAAAGTGGATGCCCGTCTGCATCACATCATGCTGGATATCCACCACGCCTGCGTGCAGTACGGCGGCGAAGCGAAGCAGACCAACTACGTGCGCGGCGCGAATATCGCCGGTTTCGTGAAGGTTGCGGATGCTATGCTGGCCCAGGGCGTGATTTAACTACCCCTAACTCCATCCCGGCGGCAGCCCGCCGGGATGCGTCTCACGACGTCATCGTGATCACCACTTTCCCCAGATGCTGACCACTGTCCAGACAGGCATGGGCCTCGGCAATCTCCGCCATCGGGTAGCTGGCGTAGATCATCGGCTTGCATTTCCCTGCCTCAAGCAGCGGCCAGACGTGGCGGCGCAGCGCCTCGGCAATCTGTTGTTTCTCCGCCGCCGTCCGGCCGCGCATGGTCGAGCCGGTGACGGTGGCTCGCTTGAGCATCAGAGTCTGAATATCAACCTCATGAGCGATTCGCCCGCCCATAAAGCCGATGATGACCAGTCGTCCATCCTTTTTCAGTAGCCCAAGGTTGCGGTTAAAGTAAGGGCCGCCAACAATATCCAGAATGACGTCCACCCCTTCATCGTTGGTCAGCTGGCCGATTTTCTCGGCAAAATCATCGGTTTTGTAGTTAATCGCCGTAGCATAGGGACGTAGCGCAGCAATTTTTTCGTCCTGGCCGACGGTGGCATAGACGGTCATCCCCAGCGCGTGGCACAGCAGGACCGCGGTGGTGCCAATCCCGCTGGCGCCGCCGTGGACCAGAATGCTTTCGCCAGGCTGCAGCTTACCCAGCTGGAAGACGTTCGCCCAGACGGTGAAGAAGGTTTCCGGAATGGCGGCCGCTTCGCTAAAGCTGAGGCCCGCCGGGATCGGCAACGTCTGTCCTGCCGGCACGGCGCAGTATTCGGCATAGCCGCCGCCGTTGGTCAGCGCGCAAACGCGATCGCCGGGCGTAAACGCTGTGACCTGCGCGCCGACCTTAACAACCACGCCCGCCACCTCGAGGCCGGGCACGGGGGTGACGCCCTCAGGCATGGGATACAGACCCTGGCGCTGCAGAATATCCGGCCGGTTGACGCCCGCCGCCTTCACCTCAATGAGCACCTCATTCTCCCCAATAGCAGGGATTTCTCCTTCGCGGATCTGCAATACCTCCGGGCCGCCCGGTTGGCTGATAGCAATATATTTCACGGGTCCTCCTTATCGCCTGTGAGAGAAATGGGGCATCGGCATCAGGAAAAGCGCAGCGGGCATCCCCTGCTCAGGGGCCCCGCGTCCAGGCTCTTCCCGGCTGTTTAGTGTAGACCATTGGCCTGACTGGCGGAGAAGCGGTGGCCGCGGGGTAACGCATCCTCGCGACCACCGGCGGGTTACTGCGGCGGCGGCGCGGTATCGTCTGCCGCTTTTTTGCCTTTCGGCTTCCCTTTACCTTTGCTGAACGACTTCTTCGCCCCGCCCGGCGCCACCAGGCCGCGGAACTGACGCACCGGCGTGCTGCGCGCCTGATCGATCAGTTGATACAGCGTCCCCACCAGCGGCTGCATAAAGTCCTGATAGCGGCACTGTTTCTCGCTGATCTGCGTCAACACCGACTCCCAGTGGGCGGTCATGTCCGGTCGCCCGGCCATCTCCGGCAGGGAATGAATGAGCGCCCTGCCGGCCTCCGAAGAGTGGATATAGCGCCCCTTTTTGCTCAGGAAACCACGCTTGAACAGCAGCTCGATAATCCCTGCGCGGGTCGCTTCCGTGCCGAGGCCGTCGGTGGCGCGGAGGATCTTCTTCAGATCTTTATCCTGCACGAAGCGGGCAATCCCGGTCATCGCCGACAGCAGCGTGGCGTCGGTAAAGTGGCGCGGCGGCTGGGTCTGACGCTCCACCACCTCACCCCTCTCGCACAGCAGTTCATCGCCTTTGGCCACCACCGGCAGCGGCGTGCCGTCGTTCTCTTCATCGCGCTCTTTGCTGCCAAGCAGCGTCCGCCAGCCCGCCTCGGCCAGAAAACGCGCCTTGGCGACAAACTTGCCGTTGGCGATCTCAAGATCAATCTGGCATTTGCGGAACACTGCGTCAGGGCAGAACTGCATCAGATACTGGCGGGCGATCAGGGTGTACACCTTCGCTTCGTTATCGGTGAGCTTCACCTGGCTGCTGCGGGCGGTTGGGATCAGATACAAAATCTTGCGGTTTCGTTCTTTCAGTTCACCAATATCTGCTTTGGCTACTTCCATGGTTGGGATAATCGCATGGTGCGCGTCGACCTTTTTATCATCCCAGCAGCGGTTGCGGATCTCCGGATCCACTACCGGCTGCGGCAGCAGGTCCGCCGCATGGACGGCAATCGCATTCAACACCGCATGGCGGCCAGCGAAGTGCTCTTCCGGCAGATAGCGGCTGTCCGAACGCGGATAGGTGATGAGTTTGTGGGTTTCGTACAGCTTCTGACAGATATCCAGCACGTTCTGCGCGCTGAAGCCGAAACGTTTGGCCGCCTCAATCTGCAGCGCCGACAGCGAGAACGGCAGTGGCGCGGGTTCGGAATCGCGCTTATCGTTATAGCCGGTCACGATTGCCGGCTGGCCTTCGATGCGCTTAACCACATGCTCGGCCAGCGGACGATGCAGCAGGCGCCCTTCTTCATCCTGGTAAGGTTCGCAGGCTTCGCTCGGCACCCAGGTGGCGACAAAACGCTCCTCCTGCGGCGTGACGATATGCGCCTTCACGTCGAAGAAATCTTTGGCGATGAAATTTTCAATCTCTTCATCGCGACGGACCACCAGGCCAAGTACCGGGGTCTGCACCCGCCCCACCGAGAGCACCCCCTGATAGCCGGCGTTGCGCCCCAGCAGGGTGTAGGCGCGGGTCATATTGATGCCGTACAGCCAGTCGGCGCGGGCCCGCGCCAGCGCCGACACGCAGAGCGGCACGAACTCGCTGTTGGCGCGCAGACGGTTGATCGCCCGCTCCACCGCCTGCGGGTTGAGATCGTTAATCAGACAGCGCTGCACCTGCTGACGCTTCTCCGGCGCCAGCTGCAGGTAGTCGAGTACTTCGTCCACCAGCAGCTGCCCTTCTCTGTCCGGGTCGCCGGCGTGGATAACCTCCTCGGCGTCGCCGAGCAGGCGCTTGATGACATTCAGCTGTTTGGTGACCGAGGGCTTTGGCTGCAGCTGCCATTTCTCCGGCACAATCGGCAGATCGTTGAGATTCCACCGGGCATAGCGGCTGTCGTAGATGTCCGGCTGCGCCTGCTCCAGCAGGTGGCCGATACACCAGGTGACCACCTGCCCGTTGCCGCACTCAATATAGCCATCGCCTTTGCGGTGCGGTTTAGGCAACACATCGGCGATAGCCCGACCGAGACTCGGTTTTTCTGCAATAAACAACCGCATCGAATCAACGGATCTCGATCATGGGTCGCCCGCCGCGGGCGGTCACCAGCTCGCCGATGGCGGCAAGCTTAATTCCGAACTCTTCGGCTGCGGCACGCACTTCGGCTTCCGCTTCCGGCGTCACCGCCAGCAGCAGACCGCCGGAGGTCTGCGGATCGCACAGCAGATCCCGCCACTCCGTCGGCATCTCGCCCATGAGATGGCCGTAGCTGGCAAAGTTGCGCCCGGTGCCGCCCGGCACCGCGCCGGCGGCGATATAGTCCTCCACCCCCGGCAGTTTTGGGATATCGGCATAGCGCAGCTGCGCCTGCACGCCGGCCCCGCGGCACACCTCGCTGAGATGGCCGAGCAGGCCAAAGCCGGTGACGTCGGTCATCGCCTTCACCCCGTCGATGGCGGCAAACGCGGCGCCGGCGAGGTTCATCTGGCACATGGTCTCCGTCGCTAACCCTTGATGCTCTGGCTTGAGCAGCGATTTTTTCTCTGCAGTGGTCAGTACGCCGATCCCCAGCGGTTTAGTAAGATACAGTTTGCAACCCGCCTGGGCGGTGCTGTTTTTCTTGATGCGCTCGGTGGGCACCACGCCGGTGACCGCCAGACCGAAGATCGGCTCCGGGGCGTCAATGGAGTGGCCGCCCGCCAGCGCGATCCCCGCCTGCTGGCAGGCAAAGCGCCCGCCCTCCACCACTTCGCGAGCGATTTCCGGCGCCAGGGTGTTGATCGGCCAGCCGAGGATGGCAATCGCCATAATCGGTTTCCCGCCCATAGCGAAAATATCGCTGATGGCGTTGGTAGCGGCGATGCGGCCAAAGTCGAACGGGTTATCGACAATCGGCATAAAGAAATCGGTGGTGCTGACGATCGAGGTGCCATTACCGAGATCGTAAACGGCGGCATCATCGCTGGTTTCGTTGCCGACAAGCAGGTTTGGGTCGACAAACTTCGCCTGCTCGCTATGCAGGATGGTTTCCAGCACTTTCGGGGAAATTTTACAACCACAACCGGCTCCGTGGCTGTATTGCGTTAAACGAATGGCTTGCTCGCTCATGGACATCTCCTGTCATTGCAATCCCGCTATGTTAGCGCCCAAACGCCAGGGTGGTAAGTACGACAGTCTGAAATCGCGTATGGTTGCTCATTAAGCAGACAAAAAGCCGTTTTTGCGAGACACGGCAATTTTTTCCCGACCATTTTCACTTTTACTTAAAGATGACAGAAATGTGACAGCACAGGACTGTCTTCTCTGGAATGATTATGACGTAAGGAAATTCTAATGAAAAAGCGTGTTCTTGCCCTTTGCCTGGCCAGTTTCTTCTCCGTTAACGCCTTTGCTCTGGTTCCCCCCGGGAACGATGTCACCACCAAGCCCGATCTCTACTATCTGACCAATGCCCAGGCCATCGACAGCCTGGCGCTGTTGCCACCACCGCCGGCGGTGGGCAGTATCGCATTTTTAAACGATCAGGCGATGTATGAGCAAGGACGTCTGCTGCGCAATACCGAGCGCGGGAAGCTGGCGGCAGAGGATGCCAACCTCAGCGCGGGCGGCGTGGCCAACGCCTTCTCCAGCGCCTTTGGTTCGCCGATCACCGAGAAAGACGCGCCGCAGCTTCACAAACTGCTGACCAATATGATTGAAGACGCCGGCGACCTGGCGACCCGCAGCGCGAAAGAGAAATACATGCGCATTCGCCCGTTTGCGTTCTATGGCGTCTCCACCTGCAATACCACCGAACAGGACAAGCTGGCGAAAAACGGCTCTTACCCGTCCGGGCATACCTCTATCGGCTGGGCCACCGCCCTGGTGCTGGCGGAGATCAACCCGCAGCGGCAAAACGAAATTTTGAAGCGCGGCTATGAGCTCGGCGAGAGCCGGGTGATCTGCGGCTATCACTGGCAGAGCGATGTCGATGCGGCGCGCATCGTCGGCTCCGCGGTGGTCGCTACGCTGCACACCAACCCGGCCTTCCAGCAGCAGTTGCAGAAAGCCAAAGATGAATTCGCGAAAAGGCAGAAGTAACGTCATCGCCGTTGCATTCCCGGATGCGGCGCCTGGCGCGCCTTGTCCGGGCTACAAAAACCGCGATTGATTCGAATGGTAGGGGTTGTAGGCCGGGTCAGGCGCGAGCCGCCACCCTGCATAGATGCGGCTCCGAGCCTGCTGCCATCGCCCGGCGGCGCTGCGCTTGCGCGGCCAGCCGGACGGTTCCCTCTCCCTCCGGGAGAGGGCCAG
>ERZ773204.3221-NODE-3221-length-10336-cov-3.913141_pt1 | contig 10336 bp, 8 predicted proteins | sample MGYA00581007_ERZ773204 | MGnify/ENA primary metagenome ERZ773204 (study PRJEB29015, sample SAMEA2737757) | human gut metagenome | biome: human gut; feature: human-associated habitat; material: faeces | place: China | collected 2012 ... | reverse complement strand
TGAGTGTTTGTCTGAAGCAATGAAATGCCGTACCTGTCAAGAGGTGACTGCATGGAGCTTCTCACAGGGGGTTGCACAGATTCCACAACTTGACTGAGGCAGCATCCTGCTGTTGAAAGAAAATGTGCTGCGGGAGTTCTTTGCCGAACTTCCGCATTTTTTATTGCACGATTTCCAAAGGATGTGAAGGAATGGATCTTCTGCAACTGTGTGCCCAGAAATACGCAGAGCTTTGCTATTATACATATGATTGCACCATGGCCCGGATAATCGCCTGGCGCAGTCCCACTGCCGTGATCACGATAAACAGTACGCCTGAAATAAACACGATTGTCAGGGTCTGATGATAGGTATAGCCCATTCCCAGTACAACCGTATAGGCAAAAAATGCATTCAGGCCCATAGCAGGCGCAAGTGCGACCGGCAGGTTGGCAAACAGGCCCATCAGGATGCTACCAAATGCAGCAATAAGGCAGGTGGTAACAAAGACAGCGCTGGTATCCATGCCAGCCACGCCAAGAATTTGCGGGTTAACAAAAACGATATACACCATCGTCAGGAACGTGGTGAAACCGGCGATGGCTTCGGTGCGCACCGTGGTGCCGTGCTCGCGCAGCTTAAATACGCGCTCCAGCAGACCCTGGCCAGAAGACTGGCTGGTTTGTTGTTGACTCATTATCGGTTTCCGAACGTAAGGAGGGAAAATTCGAGGCTATCCTATACCAAATTACGGCACCAGGCGCGGTTGTATGGTAATTTTTTTCATTTATTTTGCTTATACGGCAACGATTGCGTCGCGGCATTGAGCATTACGAAAACGTTAAACTTGTTAATATGGAAAGGCTATGACTCAACCAGAAGCAGTATTTTTTGACTGTGACGGCACGCTGGTCGACAGCGAGGTGATTTGCTCCCGCGCCTACGTTCACATGTTTCAGGAATTCGGCATTACGCTGGACCTCGCCGAGATTTTTAAGCGCTTCAAAGGTGTGAAGCTGTACGAAATTATCGACACCATCAACGCTGAGTATGGCGTTAATCTGCAAAAGGCCACCCTGGAGCCGATTTACCGGGCGGAGGTCGCTCGCCTGTTCGATAGCGAGCTGGAGGTGATTCCCGGAGCCCAGGCGCTGCTGGATGCGGTAAGCGTCCCGATGTGCGTGGTTTCCAATGGCCCGGTCAGTAAGATGCAGCACTCGCTCGGACGCACCGGCCTGCTGCGCCATTTCACTGACCGCTTGTACAGCGGCTACGATATTCAGCGCTGGAAGCCCGACCCGGCGCTGATGTTTCATGCGGCAGAGGCCATGCAGGTAAAAGCCGAAAACTGTATTCTGGTGGATGACTCCAGCGCCGGCGCTCAGTCGGGGATTGCCGCCGGCATGGAAGTGTTTTATTTCTGCGCCGATCCGCACAACCAGCCGATCGATCATCCCAAAGTGACGACCTTTACCGATCTGGCAGAGCTGCCGGCATTGTGGCAGGCGCGCGGCTGGGATATCACGCGTTAAGGGCCTGGTGAGCGGCACGTTGGCATCGATGAACCCCCGCTATGCGTCTGCGTAAGCGGGGAATAGAACTAGCGGCTTTTTATTGCTGCAACTCCGCCGCCGCCGCTTTATCGGCAATAATCACCAGTGAAGGGTGCAATTTGAGCACTGAAGCCGGCACCTGCACGCTGACCGGACCTTCCACCACTTGCTTTAACGCGTGCGCTTTTGCCGCACCGCTGACAATTAGCAATAAATTTTTCGCCGCCATCACGCTTCTCGGCCCCATGGTGACATAGCTGTCTGGTACTGCCGAGATATCCCCGCCCATCTCGCTGTTAGCGATAAGAGCAATCATTTCCCCATGAATCGGCACTTCGACCGTCTGATCATGAAAGCGGGTGGTATTCGGCAGGTTGCCGCAAAAATGGCCGTCGGCCCCCAGCCCCAGCACCATCAGATCCAGACCGCCAGCCTCTTCCAGCTGGCGATCGTGCTGAGCGGCGTTGTCCAGCGTCAGCTTGTGAATGTTCTCTTCTTTGATCTGCGCCGGGGTAAAAAACAGCTGGCGCAAATTAGATATCGTGACGCCTTCTCGCGACTGGCCGCGAAAAGGGATCTCATCGAAGTTGTAATAGTGCACCCGATCATAGAATGCTTTGCCTTTCACGGCGGCGGTCAAATGCTCATACATCCGCTTTGGCGTGCTCCCCGCCGTCACCGCCAGATTCACCCGCCGCGGCGCCGTGATATAGCCCAGAACATGATGGCTGGCGACCAGGCTCATCTCTTCATAATCTTCGGTCACAATCATTTTCATCTTGTCGTCCTTCACAAGCACAAAACGGGGGCTGAAGGCCCCCTAAAGGTTATTTAAACAGTTTTTGCACAAACTCGGCGTAGGCCGGGCGCCAGACGTCCATTTCATGGTTCAGGCCGGGATACTGGTGGTAATCAAATTTAATCTGCTGTTTTTCCAGCTCGCTTTTCAGACCAGCAATGTCTTTACCGGTCACAGAATCTTTTTCCCCGACGACCACGGTAAAGTTACGCAGCTGCTTATTGATCGCGTCAGGCTGCTTCAGCTGCGCTTCCACGCCGGCATTCGGCACCGTGGTAGTCGTAACGCCGCTAAAGGTGGCGAGCCAGCCAAAGCTCTCCAGATGATTCATTCCGGAAACCAGCGCCTGATAACCGCCCTGCGAGAGGCCCGCCAGCGCCCGACCGTCGGCATCTTTACGCACGTTAAATCGGGCATCGATCAGCGGAATAATATCCTGCATGAGCTCTTTATCCGCCGCCTGCGCATTAAGTGGATAGAAGGTTTTGCGCCGCTCCTGCGGCGGGAAGTCTTCCGCTACCGCTTCCGGGATATCGGTTTCGGTATCCGGGACCACCACCAGCATCGGCTTAATCTTGCCCTCCGCCAGCAGGTTATCCATGATTTGCGGGATCCGCCCCTGATCGATGGCCGACAGGCCGCTGTCGCCAAAGCCATGATAGAAATAGAGCACCGGCAGCGGATCGCCGGTTCCGCTATAGCCCGGCGGCGTCCAGACATAGAGACGACGTTCGGCGTTCAGAGCCTTCGAGTGATAGGTGAGGGTGCGCAGATCGCCATGCGCAACCTCCCGATCGTCAAGAATACTGCCCGGCACCAGAATCAAACTGGTGTTCACCTGGCGCTGCGGCTTCTGATAGCGGCTGCCGGTATCTACCGAGCGGAAGCCATCCACATCGAAATAGTATTCATAGAGATTGGGCTTCATCGGCTCGCTTTTCCATGTCCAGACTCCGTCCGCTGCTTTGGTCATGTCGTGCGAGACAAAGGAGTCCGGCGTGGCGCCAGTCACTATCGAGACCCGCCGGGCATCAGGGGCAAACAAGCGGTAAGTGATACTCTTATCCGCGTTAACCTGGGTGATAAAGTGGCTCACCGGCAGGCTTGGGTCCGGCATCGCGGGTAATGGCGCCGCCTGGAGGGTAAACGCCGCGCCCGCCAGCGCCAGGGCGAAATAAATTGCATGTCGTTTCATCGTTGTTCCTCTTTCGTTGTGTCCGTTCAGTTATCGTCTCACCACCAGATTTCCGCCTGCGCCCCCACGGCAAACTGATCGTTCTTCCCGTCTTCAAAAATGCTGGTGGTATTATTCGCGGCCTTATCCAGGTCAATATCCTTCGCTTTAATATAGGTGGCATAGAAACGAATTTCCGGGCGCGAGGTCAGCATACTGGTATTGACTTTGAAGGTATGGAACAGCGTGGTCTTGTAGCCGGACTCGTTATATTTCTTGCCGGTAACATCTTTGTTTTGCTGTTTGAAATACCCCAGCTCGACGCCGGTCTGGTTATATTTATCCCAGATATAAGCCGGTCGCAGAACCGTACGGATAGATTCAAAATCGGAGTGGGCTCCGGTTTCGTAGCTATAGACGTCGTTACCAAAAGAGTAGACGATGGCATTCGCCATAATAACGTCATCGCGTAAATAGGTTTCCCCCTGCGAGGTTAAGCGCACGGCGGTGCCATTGGTATGATCGCCATAATAGCGGCCATTAAAGGTGGTATAGGGGCTGGATCCGGCATAGCGTGAGAAGCTGCTGGCAATAGAGTTATTGGCCAGTAAAAAAGAGAATTCGTTAAAGCCGCCGTTAGCAAATTTCTGCGTTAACGAGGTACCAGCCATCCAGGTATCTTTCCACGGATAATAACCTTCATTGCCCTCTTTATATTTCTCTGATGAACTTTGGTTGGCGGCGACATAGCGTCCGCTAACCATCAGGCTGGCTTTATCCCACAGCGGAATCTCTTTGTAGCGAACGTCCAGGGTGTTGGTGTTAATTTGCTGCTTATTGCTTAAAGAACGGTCATAATCATCGACATCTTCGCGAATCAACGCGATATCGAATTTCCCGGCGCCCACCTGCCAGTTTTCCAGCCCTACGCCGGCCGCCGCATCGGTTCTCTGCGTTTTCCAGTCCAGCATCTGGATTTCAATTTTTGGCGCCCCGTGTTTGCCGACCCAGAAATCGGCTTCTGGCGCAAACGGCAGGAACCCTTTGGTGTTAACATACATATCCGAGAATTGAATGTAGTTTTCGCCGCCGGCATTGTCACCAAACCAGCCAGTGGAATACTGCTGGCCGACGTTCCCGTCGAGCATCACGATGGCGTCGACGCGTTTATCGCCTTCCTGAAACACCCGCTGCTTCAGCTGCAGATCGAACCAGCCGGAATATTCATTGCCCAGGCGGCCAAGCGAACCGATCGCCCATGATTTTGGCGAGCCGTGCGAGGCGGTCCCCCAGCCGGAACGGAAGTAGCCGTTATAGCTAAAGCCAATTTCATCTTTGACGAACCTGCTAAAATCTTTCAGCGTCATCGCGCTGTAGGCTGGCGCGCCATCCGTGGCAGGTTGTTGATTTTTAACCAGCACCGCATCCGGTTTAACCGCCGTTTTCGGCCCGGCGGTCGCCCCCCCGGTCTTGCGCTTCTGACCTTCCGCAGGAGGAGACCATGAGGCCCAAATCTGGTCTCTTTTTCTTTCCTGGTCCTGATATTTTTTGAGCTCTTTTTGCGTGTCTTTGAGCGCTTTTTCCAGCAGCTCAAGCCGTTGTTCCACCGTCAGCTGGCTCGCTAGCAGATTAGTTGAATAACAAAGTGGCGCCAGCAAGACTATCGCCGAAGCGATCCTGTTTTTTCTCATCATAATATTCCCTTATATAATCATTGGCGTAAATAAAACACGACAACAACCCTATTCCGTGCCGGTGCTAATAGCCGTATCCATACCGTTTGACGTCGCGGCGGCTGTTATTTTTGCGGTTAGACAAAAACAAAAAAACCTGAAGAAGACCATCTGCCTTGACAGATAATCCTCTTCAGGTTTTGCCCGCGCATCGCGGTAGCAACCCTCATTCAGCCATTATTGGCCCGCATAAAACAAAAAACCTGATATCGCCCCCAGGAGCAATATCAGGTTTTGCCTGCTGTCGCAGTCACAATCCGTTTAAACCATCCTGAGCGTTAAAACTCAGTGAGTGGCAGCTGATTGTTACGCGATAAAATGAATAACTCAAACGGGCAGATTGTTAATTGTGACGATAATCTCAGCAATCTCGCTGCCGCGGGGTAAAACATATCTAATTCTGATAAATCCATTTACCAGAATTAGACAGAATGATTATTACTCTTTCGGATCTTTGCCAGCGAGCAGTTTATCCAGCTCATCGCCGCCAACGTGACGGAAATCCTGACCTTTGACGAAGTAGAAAATATATTCGCAGATATTCTGGCAGCGGTCGCCGATACGCTCGATGGAGCGCGCGCAGAACAGCGCGGTCAGGACGCTGGGGATAGTGCGCGAGTCTTCCATCATGTAGGTCATCAGCTGACGCACGATGCCTTCATACTCCTGGTCGACTTTCTTATCTTCGCGATAGATACGTACCGCTTCGTCGAGATCCATACGCGCAAACGCATCCAGTACGTCATGCAGCATCTGCACCGTGTGGCGGCCCAGCGATTCGAGGCTCACCAGCAGCGGCTGGTGCTGCTGGGAAAACTTCTCCAGCGCGGTGCGGCAGATTTTATCCGCCACGTCGCCAATGCGTTCCAGCTCAGCGATAGTCTTGATGATCGCCATCACCAGGCGCAGGTCGCTGGCGGTCGGCTGGCGCTTGGCGATGATGCGCACGCACGCTTCATCGATAGCCACTTCCATCATGTTGACCTGCTTGTCGCCGTCGATGACGCGTTTCGCCAGATCGCTGTCCTGGTTATGCATGGCGGTGATGGCATCAGAGAGCTGCTGTTCCACCAGCCCACCCATGGTCATCACCTGGGTGCGGATATACTCCAGTTCAGCGTTGAACTGGCCGGAAATATGTTTGTTAAGATTTAGGTTGTCCATGGTGTCTCCTGATTGCCCAACTGGTGAGAGCCTGAAAGCACAAGGGCAAATCAACCGTAGCGGCCAGTAATATAATCTTCAGTTTGTTTCTTCGCGGGCTTAGTGAACAGGTCATCCGTGTTGCTGAACTCAATCAGCTCGCCAAGATACATAAATGCCGTATGGTCGGAGCAACGCGCAGCCTGCTGCATGTTGTGAGTCACGATAACGACGGTGTAGTCCTGTTTCAGCTCGGTGATCAGCTCTTCGATACGCCCGGTGGAGATCGGGTCCAGCGCGGAGCACGGCTCATCAAGCAGCAGCACTTCCGGGCGGATCGCGATACCGCGGGCAATGCACAGACGCTGCTGCTGACCACCGGAGAGAGAATACCCGCTCTGGTGCAGTTTATCTTTGGTTTCGTTCCATAATGCGGCTTTGGTCAGCGCCCACTGCACGCGCTCGTCCATATCGGCACGGGACAGCTTTTCAAACAGGCGCACGCCGAAGGCGATATTGTCGTATATGGACATCGGGAACGGCGTTGGTTTCTGGAACACCATGCCAACCTTAGCGCGCAGCAGGGCGATATCCTGGGTGTTAGTCAGAATGTTGTCGCCATCCAGCAGGATCTCACCTTCCGCGCGCTGCTCCGGATACAGTTCAAACATCTTGTTGAACGTGCGCAGCAGGGTGGATTTACCACAGCCTGACGGACCGATAAACGCCGTCACCTGGTTTTTGGTGATATCCAGGTTGATGTTCTTCAGGGCATGGAATTTGCCGTAGTAGAAGTTCAGGTTACGAACTGAAATCTTACCCGGAGCTGTATTCACCATACTCATCTCAATCTCTTCCTCATTCAGCGCAGCAGTTGCTGCGCCGCAAAAAATTAACCGTGTTTCTTCTTGGCGAAGATAACGCGCGCCAGGATGTTCAGCAGCAAGACGCACAGGGTGATAATCAACACCCCGGCCCATGCCAGTTGCTGCCACTCCGCAAACGGACTCATGGCAAATTTGAAAATGGTCACCGGCAGGTTAGCAATCGGCTGCATCATGTCGGTGCTCCAGAACTGGTTGGACAGCGCGGTGAACAGCAGCGGCGCCGTTTCCCCGGCGATACGGGCGATAGCCAGCAGGATCCCGGTCATAATCCCTGAGACGGAGGCTTTCAGGGTGATCGCCGAGATCATCTTCCACTTCGGCGTCCCCAGCGCATAGGCCGCTTCACGCAGGCTATCCGGCACCAGCTTCAGCATGTTTTCGGTGGTACGAATAACGATAGGCACCTGCAGCAGCGCCAGCGCGATAACGCCCGCCCAGCCCGAGAAGTGCTGCATCTGCGCCACCACGATGGTGTAGACGAACAGACCCACCACGATAGACGGCGCGGAAAGCAGAATGTCGTTGATAAAGCGGATGATTTCCGCCAGCACCGACTTGCGGCCATACTCCGCCAGATAAATTCCGGCGAGGATACCCAGCGGCGTACCAAATACGGTTGCCCACAGGATCAGCAGGCCGCTGCCGGCGAGGGCGTTAGCCAGTCCACCGCCCGCCGTATTCGGCGGCGGCGTCATTTCGGTGAACAGCGCCAGACTCATGCCGTCGAAACCGCGGGTTATCGTCGCCATCAGGATCCAGATAAGCCAGAACAAACCAAACGCCATGGTCGCCATCGACAGCGCCAGAGCGATACGGTTCTTCATGCGGCGTTTGGCCTGCATCTTGCGACGGGACTCCGCCAGTTCGGCGGTAGTTTGCAATTCAATGGTCGCCATTAGCGTGCCCCCTCATTCTTCGCGAGGCGCATAATCATAAACTTCGACGCGGCCAGAACGATAAAGGTGATAACGAACAGGATCAGGCCCAGCTCCATCAGCGCCGCCACGTGCAGGCCGGTTTCCGCTTCGGCGAACTCATTAGCCAGCGCGGAGGTAATACTGTTCCCCGGCATATACAACGAGATGCTGTCGAGCTGGTAGGTGTTGCCGATGATAAAGGTGACCGCCATGGTTTCACCCAGCGCGCGGCCCAGACCGAGCATCACCCCGCCGATCACCCCATTCTTGGTGAACGGTAAGACAATGCGCCAGATCACCTCCCAGGTGGTGCAGCCGATGCCATAGGCCGACTCTTTCATCATCACCGGGGTCTGTTCGAAAACATCGCGCATGACCGCGGCGATGTAAGGGATGATCATGATGGCCAGAATGACGCCAGCGGCGAGAATACCGATACCAAACGCCGGGCCGGCAAACAGCGCACCGACGAACGGGATGGTCGACAGAACGTTGCCGACCGGCTCCTGGAAGTAAGTCGCAAACAGCGGGGCGAAAATAAACAGGCCCCACATGCCGTACACGATGCTCGGGATTGCCGCCAGCAGCTCAATCGCAATGCCCAGCGGACGCTTGAGCCAGGCGGGGGACAATTCTGTCAGAAACAGCGCGATGCCGAAGCTCACCGGAACGGCGATCAGCAGCGCGATAAAAGAGGTGACCAGGGTTCCGTAAATCGGGACCAGCGCGCCGAAGATCTCGTTAGGCGCATCCCACTCTTTGGTCCACAAAAAGGCAAAGCCAAACTTTTGAATGCTCGGCCAGGAAGAGATGATCAGGGAAACGATGATGCCGCCCAGCATCAATAGCACAATCAGCGCAGCCAGTTTTACCAGCGCACTGAAAATCATGTCACCCTTTTTCCCCGGAGGGGTAAATGCAGGCTTGGTTGCAGCCATAGATTACTCTTTACGTATTAAAACTTGTTCGAATAAATGCCCGGTGGCGTTGGCTCCCGGGCCTACAGTCTGAACCGTAGGGCGGGCAGCGCCTGAACGCCCCCGCCATCTTCGTCAAAAATCTACTGTTAGTACAGCGCTTTACCGCTGCTGTCTTTGACGTTGGTTTTCCATGCCGCGCGAACCTGCTCTACCACGCTTTCCGGCAGCGTCGCGTAATCCAGCGCATTCGCTTCTTTCCCGCCGTTTTTATACGCCCAGTCGAAGAACTTCAGCACTTCAGCGGTCTGTTCCGGCTTGTTGGTCGCCTTATGCACCAGGATGAAGGTGGTTGAGGTGATCGGCCATGCATTTTCGCCTTTCTGGTTGGTCAGGTCCTGAGCGAAAGACTTGCTCCAGTCAACGCCTTTTGCGGCGTTAGCGAAGTTGTCTTCAGTCGGGCTAACCGGCTTGCCGTCGGCAGAGACCAGTTTGGTGTAGGCCAGGTTGTTTTGCTTAGCGTAAGCGTATTCGACGTAACCAATCGAGCCCGGCAGACGCTGAACAAAGGCGGCGATACCATCGTTGCCTTTACCGCCCAGACCGGTTGGCCAGTTTACGGTAGAGCCGGCGCCGATTTTCGATTTCCACTCTTCATTCACTTTGGACAGGTAGCTGGTGAAAACGAATGAGGTGCCTGAACCATCGGCGCGGCGGACCACGGCGATGTTCTGCGACGGCAGCTTCAGGCCCGGGTTGAGCTTAGCGATCGCTTCGTCATCCCATTTTTTAATTTTACCCAGGTAGATATCACCGAGGGTTTTGCCATCCAGCACCAGCTCGCCGGATTTCACGCCAGGCAGGTTAACCGCCAGTACCACGCCGCCAATCAACAATTGCCAGCCGGTCAGCGCCACCACCGGTAGCGAAATCGCCCAGCGGCGAGACAGCCAGGTCCCCAGCGCCATGCTGACCGCGCCTGCAAACGCCGCCATGATCCCCAGCGGATCCAACACCGTATGCGGCGACAGCAGCAGCAGCGCCATGCCGATAATGCCAGTGACTGCCGAGAGCACCGCCACCCACGGCGAGCGCTGCCTGTCGACACCCCACGCCAGCATCATGACCAGCAGCGGCTGAATTGCCCCAATCACTGCAGCCAGCCCGCCGGGTAACCGGTAAGCGGCAATAAACAGCAGCGCCTGAAAAGCGCCGATATTGAGGATCCCGGTAA
>ERZ773204.3201-NODE-3201-length-10395-cov-3.588104_pt1 | contig 10395 bp, 9 predicted proteins | sample MGYA00581007_ERZ773204 | MGnify/ENA primary metagenome ERZ773204 (study PRJEB29015, sample SAMEA2737757) | human gut metagenome | biome: human gut; feature: human-associated habitat; material: faeces | place: China | collected 2012 ... | reverse complement strand
TGTTTAAATACATATATTCCTCCAACAAAAAAAGACAGATCATATCGACCTGCCTATAATAAAATTTAACTTTACTTATTGTTTCTTTTAATAAACCATAACAATATAATTCCTACTAATAAACTAATTGCGAATCCAATCGCCATCAATTGATAATTAAAATATGAATATGTTGATTGATCAATAATCTTTGTAACAGGATTCATACTTGCTATTAGCCAACTGAATACACATCCTATTAGTACAACAAATACTGGAACTTTTTTCATAACAATCACTCCTCACTTGTTTTTAACATATTTCCTTCATTGTTTATTTTCATTAAAATGATAAATGTAATACATGGTACAAAAAGAATAATTAAATTCACAATCATCAAAACACTTAACGCTCTTTCTATAATTATACTTGCCAAGACATGATATTGTAAGTAGAAAATACCCATTACTGAAACTTGCGCTAAAACAATAGATAGTAAACAATAATTAATCCTTTCTTTTAAAATAAGTTTTAAACATTGTTTTTTATTGAATCCATTGACAAGCAACAATGCGTATTGATAACGCCTTGTGACAACATCAAATATTCCGATGATAAAACATGAAAGTACAAAGAGTATAAATATGATCTTTGAAAAATTGTAAATCATTTCAAAACCAAATGATGTTGTTTGACTTAGAATTGAAGAAGATACTGGATTGTAAACTTTAATTTGTTGATCATGTTTTTTAATAAAATCTGTGACTGCCTGGATATTCTTATAAGAATCTATTTTTAAGATATAGACATTTGATTGATACGTGGCATCAGGTATACATTGATTGATGATTTTTTGATATAGATTTTGTGAAATATAAATAATATTTTCAGTTGATTTCGTATAGCGATTACCAATATCCTTATCAACAGTATCTGCATTTGAAAGTTCAAAAGGAATTTCAACAAATTCAAATTCATTGTTTTTTAGCACCTGCATTGTTCCAGTCAAATGAATATGACCTTTTATTTTTTGATAAAGTGAATAAGAAATATAAATCTTGTCTGTATTTATTTTTTGTTTATCAATTGAAAATACAGGATTGCTGTTTTTTTTGACTGTTTTCATTTTCTTATAATAGGGTTGTATGACCACTGTTTCTTTAAAAGATGAATCATTAACCGTCATATGAGCTACATTCCATTCAAAAAAGGGAGAAATATTTTGAATCATATTATTTTGTGATAAATCTTGTACAAGTGTTCTAGAAACAGGTGTTCCAGCCATATCATAAGCATTTCCACCATCCTTATAAGAAATTCTTAATTCATTATTGATTGCTTTATTTATCATTCTTTCTGTTTCTTTTTGATAATAGGCTTGAAAACACATCATATAGGCCATAATGATCATCAAAAAGGAAATGATGATATTTCTTTTATAATGGATTTTATTTGATTTTTGTGCATGTAAATAATAATTAAGTGGAAATGTTTGAATTGTTTTTCTTGCAATCAAATTCTTATTTTCTTTAATGCTATTTTTCTTTAATAGAATTTGTTGACTTTCAATATGATAGTGTTTATCTGCAATCTCTAACATATCTAAATCATGAGAAGCAATGACAACTGTCTTATGATATTTATAGCATAAATCATAAATGATTTTTCTCATACGTCTTCTGTTTTCATCATCTAAATACGCTGTCGGTTCATCTAAAAAAATGATTTCTGGATCTTTCATCATACAGCATAAAATCAATAGCCTTTGTTTTTGTCCTCCTGATAAAACTTTTACTTCTCCATTTAAATCAATATTTAAATCAAGTTCATCTAACAAATTCATCATTTTATCTTTCTTAAATTCAACTTGACCAAGTTGACTAAAGAATTCAATATTTTGAATGACTGATAGATCATTAAAAAGTCGACAGTCTTGAAAAACAAATGCGATTTTTCTTCTAAATGATTCTTCATCTAAATCAGACATTTTTTCATTTTCATAAATATATTCCTTATTTGCATAATCTGTAAGTCGTGCAAGTTCAAATAATAGAGTCGATTTACCCGAACCACTCTCTCCTGTAATTAATGTGATTTTTCCTGAACCAATTTTAATTTCTTGATCAGTAAATAAATCTTTATCCCTAAAAGATAAATTAATATGTTTCATTTCAATCATAGTTTCACCTTCTTAACAAAATACTTACTGTAGAATAAATACAAGATGTAAATAATGATAGAAACAGCTATTTGAATACTAAAGAAAAGTAATAAACTGATGATTAAACTTTGATCATTGACTGCAAAAAATCCCATCTTTTTTGCGATAAAGAAGCCCGGTATACCGAATATGATTGTCAATAATAATTGAACAAAGCCATTTTCATTAATCAACGAATGAACATTCTTATCATTTAGTCCATAAAGCTTTAATAGTTTTACTTCATTTTTACGATCATCAAGTGCATTGATTTGTACCATTGCATAAAGTACAATGGCGACAAGAACCACCATAACCATGTAGATATATCTTCCTTTTCTTTCTTCTTTATAGACATCCGTTGTATCAATGACTGAATTATATTGATCATATGTTACAAGATTTTTAGAAATCTTTGTTATTTCTTTCTCTACTGTTTTTAAATTACTTATACGATCTACTTCTACAACATAGTTCTTACTGTGATAAGGTGTAATTGTTGCATTTAATTCTTTAGCGTCTAATAAACTATCTGGTGTCTGATTATTGTATTGATTCAATAAACTATAAAATGATTTTTCTGGCATTAAAATAGTATATCCTGCACTCAAAAACTCATTATAGTAATCATCGACAGAAATGATATGGTCTACTTCTAAATCAAGTTTTACTTTTTTAGTAAGGACTTGCGACATCTCGGCCTTTAGCCCTGATTCATTCATTTCTCCTTGATAACTGTATTGTTGGACAGGTATATAGACCTCTACAGAAATCTTAAAATTCTTTTCATTCTTATCTATTCCTAGCTTATTAGCCAATGACTGACTGATAGCATTTCCTTTTAGCTTTTTACCATTTGATTTGATATTTTGAAAAGAATAATAAGGAGCTACCAGTGGACTGCCACTTTTAAAATAATCAAAATTTACTTTATCCTCCTCACAATAGACACTTGTCGTTGTAACATTTTGCATCTGATTGATCGTATCAAAAACATCGAAAGGATAAACACCTTTAACATGTTTGATTGCTTTCATTTGTGCGAGTTCATCATCACTAATATCAAGATTATCTTCTTGATTAGCTATATAATAACCATCATTTCCTAAAAAAGCATCATTCACTTTTCCTGTATAGACTTCTGCTTTATTTGCTCTTTCTATACCGTTTGCAAGATGATTTTCCTGTAAAATACTGTCACTTATATTGGTAGAAATAAAAACTGTCATAATAAATCCCAGTAACATCACCAATATAAATTGAAACCATTGTCTTTGATTTTTATAGAAAAAATACTTTTTTATTCTTTGATGTTTTGTATTTTCTATTTTTAAATCCTGTTGAACTTCTTTTATTTCCTGATGACAGTAAAGCTGCTTATTTTCTATTTCATAAACAATATCCAAATGTTCAATCAAAAAATCATCATGTGTCGTAATAATAATATATTTATTGTCTTTTTTTAGCTTTTGTAAAATATTTAAAATAATTTCTTTATTTTCTTGATCTAAAGATGCTGTTGGTTCATCAATGATAACGATTGATGCATCTTTATACATCGCCAATGCTATTAAAAATCTTTTTCTTTGTCCTATGGATAAAGAAGAAGGAAAGTAGGATAGATCTATATTATCTAATCCTACTAAATGAAGCACTTCTAACATTTTATCTTGATCAAACTCTTGTTTTCTTAATTGACTTATAAATTCAAAATGTTCACGTATTTTCATATTTTCGAAGAATGTACCAAATTGATCAATATAGCTGACACAATTCAATAAATAATCTTCCTTGTTTTTTTCAGTGATTGTTTGCTTATCTATAGAAAGTGTTTGATTACTGTATTGATAGATTAACGCTTTTAAGAATGTTGTTTTTCCACATCCACTTTTTCCTATGATACCTGTTATTTTTCCTGGACATGTTTTAAAATTGGCATTCTTAAATATTATTTGGTTATCAAATCTGATATCTAAATGCTTCATTTCAATCATAGTATTTCGCCTCTTTCTTTATATTATTTAAAATCTAATTGTTGAAGTTTTTGTTTGTTTTGCATTTCCTAATTGTCCAGTAATTTTCACTTTTGCAATTTTTCCTGAATCTAAATTACTTACTTTTTGTGTTCCACCTGTAACTAAATACTTTGTTGAAACAGTACTTGTTGCTTTAGAATTTGTACAAGTTGCTTTATGTTCATTTATACAAATAACTATTCCTGATGTATCACTAGTTGTATAAACAACAACATTTCTTGTTTGTGTAGCTGCACTTACACATCCTAAAGAAAACATAAAAATAAATGCTAAACTTAAAATTGATGTAATGACTTTTTTGTTTTTCATAATAACTTTCCTCCGTTTTACTATGATTATTTCCTTCTGATTACATTGTAACAAGCTTTAAAAAAATAATAATACTTTTAGGACGTTTGACCATTTTATGAGGATAATTGACATAAAAAATACCTGTCATCGACTGACAGGTATTAATAGTGAAATGTTTATATTTTGATTTTCATGAATAATTTTTATACTTCCCTGATATCTTTTTAGAATTAATTTTAATGTATCGTATTTCACACGATCAATATTTTCAATTCCCTGACTAATAAATATTGCAATTTCAAATACACATTCATCTTGAATAGCTTTTATTTCTAACTCATTATTTTGAATACAATTCATTGCAATATCAAAAAGATAACTAATGATAATATTTAAATGTTCATCATCAATAAAAGAAATATCTTGAATTGAAACAATCATTGTTGGTGTAATATGTTCTAGTTTTAATTGTTCTAATTTCATGTTTACAAATGCATCAAATAATTTATTTCCTGAAGTAATTATCATTTCTTCTTGATCAAGAGATGCTACCTTTTGATCAATCATTTGATTTACTGTTTCAAATTCTTTCCTTTTAACATATTCTTTCATTTGTAAATATTCATATTTTAAATCATGTTTTAATTTATTTAATTCATTATTTTTCTTTTCAATAAATGCATAATTTTGTTGATCGTTCTTAAAATAATTTACAGCTTGATTGAGTAACTGTTGTTCATGATAAAGTTTTGTATATCTAAAAAATAGATAATAAGAAAAAATGATTGTTAGTACTAAAGTTATTAGAATAATTAGATTTCGATTTACGCCCAACACATCTAAAAAATCATAATAAAGGATGTGATATACACATAACGTGCTTATCGAAATAAGCATTAATAATCCCCAATACATATTTTGATTATCTATAGGATAAAAATGTTTTATATATATCATCAAAGCAATAATAATCATGAAAACAATAAATGAAATAGCTTCATAAAATGGTAATAAAAGCACTATATCTTTTATAACCAATGAAAATGAAAGATAAAATAAAATTTCCGTTATATTCCTATCTAGAAAATAAAAAAGAAAAAAACATATAACTTCTAAAAACAAAACATCTTGTAACAATAAGGTTGATGCAATAGCGTTTATTAAACTATTTGATAACAGACAAACAATTAAATATTTCTTAAAAAATTCTTTTGGAACATCCAAAAGATAAATCAGCGCAATTTCAATACAACAAAAATATAAAAAAGTAATCATTGTAAGTATCTCCTATATGCATGATATTTTTCTACAATATCTTTTGATTGTCTAGAAACATTGAATGTTTGTTTATTAGAAAGTGTCACACTTTGACTATTGATTTTCGTTACATATTTAAAATTAATAATTGTATAAGAATTTATTTTATAAAAAGCAATATTCTTACATAATGTTTCTGAACATCTTTTTAAAGTTATATACTGTTGGTACTCATGATCTATTGTAAAAAAAGTACACATATTTCTATGAGATTGAATATAACAAATATCTACATAACGGATATATTGATTATTTTTTTCATCCACCAAATATTGTTTATTACTTTCTGCTTCATCTTTTTCTATTTTAGTAAGTAATCTTTTAAAATCATCTTCATAAAATGCTTTCCTTATAAAAAAATAAAGATGTATATCAAAGCAATCATAAACAAGTGCTTCATTATTAGAAATAAATATAATTTTTGTTGTTTTATTGTTTACTTTTTTTGCTAAAGAAATTCCATCATCTTGCGCTAAAATAATATCAATAAATAAAAAATCATAATTTTCTATATCAATTGTTTGAAAATCATCATTATAAATATCTATATCATTTCCACAAAAATAATTACTATTCTCTATTTTTTTTTTTAATATATTACTAAATGCAAGATCATCATCAATAATTCCTATTTTCATAAATGCTTACTCCTTTTTTTTAAAATCAAGTAAATAATTACTTTTTTTCTATATTTGAAAAAAGAAATTCGCAGGTTATTGCTTTATATAAAAGAGCAGAACATGAAATCAGAGCATCTCAAAATACATTAAAGTGTATTATCAATAAGGAAAATGGTAATCTTGTAAAAAATGTAAGTGATGGTTTGCAGGATATATTAGACGGCATAAAAAATAATTCCTATGATAGTATTTATGGTGGAATAATAAGCATTGGAAATGAGTTTGGGATGACAGAAAATGATTTTAAAAAGGATTTAATAACTAAAGATAATATTTTTTCAGGTTCAGATGAAACAATAATATTAGAATAGGGGGGATTATTATTACGAGTGAAGTGCTTTTGGGAATATTGTTCGCACAACAGATTAACAAATCAGCTAAGTTAGATAAAGAGGCGACAAAGAAGAATATAAAAGCGTTTACAAAGATAGCAGATGCAAATGCCAAGCTGGAAAAATGTCAAAGCGACCTTTTAAATCAGTTGCAAATAAATGCAAAAAGAAAAAATGGATTAATAACATACCATTTGAGTATGTTTCAGGAACAATATAGTATTATAAGAAAGATTCAGTTCGGTAAAGGAAGAGGTATTGAAGAAATTGAAAAAATAGATGCGATACAAAATCAAATCAAACAATATGTTGAATTGCCGGCAGTAACAAGCGGAATGATAATGAAAAATTCACAGTATGCTATATCGTTTGCACTTATGGGAATTGGAGGCGTAATGATAAAAGAGTCGAAAATGAATTTAAAAACCGCTTCTAAAAATACAGCAATGGCAAGTGCAGTGACTGCTCAAATTGATTCAATATGTATAGCGTTAGAGGGGATTACACAGCATACTATGATAATTACAGAACTGCTGGAAAAACTTGGAATGTTGTATATGAAGTCAATAAAAAATATAAGTATTATTTTAAAAAATAATGGCTTGGATTCAGAAAATTATTCAGAAGATGATATTAATGCATTAAATGTATCATTGTCATTAACAAAGTTAATTTATAGAATAATAAATACTCCATTATTAGATGAAAATGGAAATATTGAAAAAGAGTCCATTAAAGTAATACAGCAGGGAAGAGATATGTTAAAACAGATACAGTAGAGGAGAATGAATATGAGAGGAAGCTTAAAAATTAACAGCAATTGTGTCGGTTGTGGAAGTTGTTTGGGACTTGGATATAATTTTTTGGAAACATCATCAAACGGAGATCTGAATGTAAAATCCGGAACGATTCTTGATGATGTCAGCGAAGAATTTAGAAATTTAAGTGAGATATGTCCCGTAAAAGCATTTGAATTAGATGAGGCAGATAACGAAGAGAAAGTATTAAGTGATTTGATTAAGCAGTTAAAAGAGTACAAAGGTTTGGAAAATCCAAACGAAAAGCAGCTTAAATTTGATAAAAATGAATATACGATTCCGATACCGGCAGCGTCAGGAGAATACAGATATGATTATTCAAGTGACGGAGCGGCTGAGAGTGCAGCATTGCGTGAGTTCGAGAGAGCAATGTACTCGCAGGTAGACAGTATAATTTTAAATATTATCACTGAATACAGAGTAATTCATTTGAAGCCATATTATACAGAAAATCCTGAAGAGGGAAGTGTATATGCACAGTGCAATGAAAGAGTAAGCAAAATACTGGAAGGAATAAAAACAATACTTGGGGACAGGCTGCCGCAGGATTTTGTAAATGTTGATGTATTTCCAAACAGGGATACAACATGGAAAATGTTGAAAAAGGGCGAACTTGTTTCAGATGAACTTATTTCAGGTGTGAAATCAGAATTTGACTACCCGGCTTCACAGTATGACTGTTATTGGGATACGGATGATATGGAAGTGGAATGTGGAAGTGACTGGAGAGGAAATCCAAAATATAAAGACAGGTATTGTTACCAGAATATCAGAGCGGCATTTCAGGAATTAGCAAAAGATTTATTGACATCATGCGGTTATGCATCAGATAGGATAGAAAAACAGGCAAAAGATGCTGTTGAATGGCTGGTTAAATTATATAATGACGAATTGAAAAAGGTTATAGCAGATAAAATTAACCAGATAGAAAAAGCGGATAGTTGAAGATGCAGGGATAAGGGGATCACTTAATCGGTATATGCTCAAAGAGCAAAATATATGGCTGGGTAGATGGAAAATATGTAAAAAAATTATAGTGCAGGAAAAGGCAATTATCGCAATAACATAACAGTTGTGATAGTTGCCTTTTGTATTTGCTGTCTTTACTTTGTTTTAATGTAATGTTATCATAATTACATTAAAGTGATTTCGTGAATAAAAATAAATATGAATGAAAAATAAAAATGTGTTAGAGTTGTATTGGAGGGATACTATGAAAAAAATAGCAATAGGGAAACAAAGTTTTGAGGATATAAGGAAAAAAGATTGTTTTTATATAGATAAGACAAATTTTATAAAAGATTGGTGGGAATCTGCTGATGATGTGACACTTATCACCCGTCCGCGCCGTTTTGGAAAAACATTAAATATGGATATGTTAAAGTGTTTTTTCTCAAATCAATATGAGGGAAGAAAAGAGCTGTTTGAGGGACTTGGTATTTGGAAAGACGAGGAGTATAGGAAGTTGCAGGGGACATATCCTGTGATATTTTTGAGTTTTGCGGATATTAAAGGAAATACTTTTGAAATGGCACGCCAGCAGATATGTATAAAAATATTGGATTTATATGAAGAAAACGAGTATTTACTAGAGGGTGATATATTAGGTGAAAGTGAGAGCGTGCTAAGAAAGGCGGATTGCCCTAAAATCACTTTCTGGGCAATCCTATAGGTTATTTCAAATATGAATAAAACGAATGGCCTATTCACGTCCTCCGCCTAAGGCTTGATAGAGGTTAATAACCCCTTGGATTTCCGTGAAACGATTAGCCACTTGGGTTAGTTGGGCATTTAATAATCCTTGTTGTGCTGTGAGTACTTCTAGATAGGTTGTCGTTCCGTGCTGCATAAGTAGGGAGGTACTTTTATAGGCTCTTTCGAGAGACTCTATCTGTTTTTCAAAGTACACAGCCTTGTCACGTGCTGTATGATATTGCACCAAAGCATCGTTAACCTCGGTTCCTGCGTTCAGTAAAGCTTGCTCAAAACTCAACCGGGCCTCTTCTTGTTGCGCTTTGGTGATTTTCAGTTGTCCTAGAAGTTGTCCTCTGGCAAAAAGTGGCTGGGTGAGTGAGCCTACTGCCGAGGCCAGAAACTTACCCGGATTGGTGATGACTGCACCTGCCGAGTTAGTCCAGCCGGCCGAACCACTTAGGGTAATAGAGGGATAAAAAGCGGAACGGGCTTGATTAGTGGCGTAAAATGCACTTTCCAGAGCATGTTCCGCTGCCCTTACATCAGGGCGGTTTGATAATAAATAGACGGGTATGCCTACTGAGAAATGTTTCGGCAGTTGCTGGTTTTCCAATTCACCTCTTTGTATGGTATGAGGTGTATCAGCCAGTAACAATACAAGGCTGTTCTCTACCTGATTGATTTGTTCTTTCAGGTCGAGGATGGATGTACAGATGCTGTAGTACGTAGCTTCCATTTGGGAAACAGCTGTTTCGTTTACTATGCCTGCATTCATTAAGGCACGGGTGGAATTGACCGTCTCTTTCCAGGAGGAAGCGGTTTGCTCTGAGATCTTCAACTGAGCATCCAGCATAAGCAGGGAATAATAAGTATTAGCTATTCCGGCGATTAGCTGTGTACGTACCGCTTGCCGATAATCTTGACTTTGTGCGTAAAGAGCTTGCGCCTGCTTTTTGGCATTGCGCATTTTACCAAATATATCCAGTTCCCAACTGGCTGTTATCGGAATCGAATAAGTCTGTGTAGCCTTATGGGAGTCGAAACTGC
>ERZ773204.3184-NODE-3184-length-10427-cov-3.580216_pt1 | contig 10427 bp, 10 predicted proteins | sample MGYA00581007_ERZ773204 | MGnify/ENA primary metagenome ERZ773204 (study PRJEB29015, sample SAMEA2737757) | human gut metagenome | biome: human gut; feature: human-associated habitat; material: faeces | place: China | collected 2012 ... | reverse complement strand
TGCCGAACGACAGGATGGCCGTGCCCAGCAGGATCATAGCGATCCGTTTGGCGGTGAACCGGCCCAGCGCGCGGCGGATTTTTTGTTGAAGCGTTTGTTTTGGCATAGTGTACCTCTTGACAGTGATATACCCAGTATACCACATGGCGTCAAGTGGCCGGAAACAGCCCCCGTAGGGGCCGGGCATGCCCGGCCCGCGGCCTGCCCGTCAGCAGGAGCCCCCGGAAAGCCGCGGGCCGCACAGGTGCGTCCTCTACAGGGTAATGCCTTTTACACCACCGCCTCCGCCCGGGTATTCGTCACAAACTCCACCGCCAGCCCGGCGATCATGTTCATCTCGGGCTGCAAAGAGTACAGCAGGTACTCGTACCCCTCCCGCGTCCACGATATACCGGTGATGCGCCCGGCGTTCTGGCGCTGGGTCACGGTGACACCGTCAATGTCGTACTGCTGTACATCCTCAAATGCCAGGTCAAAAAAGCCGACGGGGTAAAGCATCTGCCCGGTCCTGGCCGTGCGCAGGCTCATGCGGCGGCCCGGCACAATGTCGTAGTCGATCTCCGAGACCTGCCCCTCAATGAGCCAGTAGCGGTAGGGCATGATGATTTCATTGCTGGGTGCGGACGAGACGCGGAACCCGCCGGTCTGCCCATAGTTGGGCTGTAGATACTCGGTGCGGGTCTCGCGTCCGCCGTGCGCTTCCTCCCGCCGCAGGACCAGCACAAGCACCAGCGCCACCGACACCACGGCCAGCAGCACCAGCGCAAGGACAAACCACAGGGAATCTACCATAAAAATCCCTCCTTTTCCGTATGCTATGCCGCGGCGGTGCGCCGTGTGAAAAATTTACCGGTTTGCCGCCGTGCATACCCGCCCATACTCCCGGTAAATAAAAACTGGGGGTCAGCAGGATGTATGCAGGAAAAGTAGAGCTCTGCGGTGTGGATACGGCGCGTCTGCCCGTGTTGAGCGAGGCCGAAAAAAGCCGCCTCATCAAGGCGGCCCGGGCGGGGGACAGGCAAGCCCGGCAGGAGATGGTGCAGGGCAATCTGCGGCTGGTGTTAAGCGTTGTACAGCGGTTTGCGGGCCGCGGCGAGAACATGGACGACCTGTTTCAGGTGGGGTGCATCGGGCTCATCAAGGCCATCGACAACTTTGACCCGGCGCAGAACGTGCGGTTCTCGACCTACGGCGTGCCGATGATCGTCGGCGAGGTCAAGCGCTACCTGCGGGACAACAACGCCGTACGGGTCAGCCGCTCCATCCGCGACCTGGCCTACCATTCGATGCAGGCGCGGGAGGAACTGCAAAAGCAGAACGGGCGCGAGCCGAAGCTCTCCGAAATCGCCGCCCGGGTCGGCCAGAGCCCGGAGAACGTCGCTATGGCGCTGGAATCCGCTGTGACGCCGACGAGCCTGTATGAGCCGGTCTACTCCGACGGCGAGGACAGCTTTGCCCTTCTGGACCAGCTGCGCGACGCCACAGGCGAGGAAAGCTGGATCAGCGACATGATGTTCCGCGACACGGTCAGGGCACTCACACCGCGGGAGCGCCGCATTATTGCCCTGCGCTATCTGAACGGCAAGACCCAGACGCAGGTGGCAAAGGAGATCGGCATCAGCCAGGCCCAGGTCAGCCGCCTGGAAAAGGCCGCGCTCAACCATATCAAGGAGCAGATCTGCGCGAACTGAGCTTTAATTATCAAAAATGCTTTGTAGGGGCGAACATTGTTCGCCCGCTGAAGCCTTGCGGCAGTACGGATCTTCCGGGTCGATGGCGAGCATCGACCCCTACAACGTAGGGGCGGATTCCATATCCGCCCGGGAGTTTGGCCACTGCCGCACATGACCTGCGGGCGAACAATGCTCGCCCCTGCATTCTCTGCACACAAAAACGGCAGCCCATCCGGACTGCCGTTTTACATTCTGCTATTCCACCTCGATCCCGCAGGCTCCCAGTGCGCGGGTGAAGGACTTCGGGTTCTTGTACAAAATGCCGGTGATCCCCAGATTGTACGCAGCCTGGGCGTTGGCCTTGTTGTCGTCAACAAAAATCGACTCATCGTAGGCCAGGTGGCAGGTCTGCATCAGCGTTGTAAAAATCTCCGGCTCCGGCTTGCACAGGTGTACATCGCACGAGGCAATGCCGCCGTCAAACAGCGAGAACCACTCCCGCTGACGCAGCTCGTCCATAACGTCCGTCGGGATGTTCGTCAGGTAGTACAGGCGGTACCCGGCGGCCTTCAGCTTGCGCATGATCTGCACGGTGGTCTTATTGGTTTCCAGCATCGTGAACCACTCGTCAAGGCAGGTCTGCACCTCAAACACGCGGTTGGCGTGGGCGGCCTTCTCCAGCATGATCTTATTGGCTTCCTCGCGGGTGATGATGCCGCGGTCCAGATCCTGCCACTCCTGGCTGCCAAAGACGATGTCGTAGGTCTCCTCCTCGGCGCGGCGGTTCATGAAGTGGTCCATCAGAAAATCCTTGGGATTAAAATTGACGACAACGCCGCCGAAATCAAAAATAATATTCTTGTACATAAAAACCTCCCTGCGGGGCAGTGTGTGTTGCCTTTATTATACACGCCCCGGGGCGATAGGGCAAGGCAACAATTTCACTTTCCCGGCATAGAATAGACCGGAAATACCGGAAAGGGAGGCACGCCATGACTCTGCGCGATCTGTCAGCCAAGGACGTCATCCAGCTGAAAACCGGGGAGAACCTGGGCCGCATCGACGATGTGGTCTTTGACGAGCACGGCGGCCAGCTGCAATCGGTCATTCTGCGCGGGCGGGCGCACTGCTTCGGTTTGCTGGGCTGCGACGATGACCTGATCCTCCCGTGGGAGAGCATCCGCACCATCGGCACCGACGTCATCATGGTCGATGCCGGGCCGCTGCCCGGCGCGCGCCGCCGCTGATGTCTGCAAATCGTATATTTTGTGTAAAATTCCGCAAAAATCGGCTGTATTTTTTGGGATACTATGCTATAATTAAAATTCAACAGGCGGAAAGTGAGGAATCGGCCATGCAGACCACGCGCAGACTGGCAGTGCTGACCGTGCTGGCCGCGGTGCTCATCGCGGCGGGGGCGCTGTTCCTCATTGCCCCGGTCTGGCAGCCGCAGCGCCCTGCCGCTGCGTATGTCCCGGCGGCGGTACACACTGCCGCGCCGGAGGCACCGACCCTCATCGACATCAACACGGCCACGGCGGAGGCACTGACCGCCCTGCCGGGCCTTGGCCCCCGGAAGGCCGCTGCGCTCGTAGCCTACCGCGAGGCGCACGGCCCGTTTGCCACGCTGGCGGACGCCGCTGCGGTCAAGGGCATATCCCTGCGCATGACAGAAAGCTGGGCGGGCTTGGCCGCTGCCAATCATTAGGAGGAGATACACTTGGAAAAAAAGCCGGAAAGCATCTTCATCAACCGTGAACTCAGCTGGCTTGACTTCGACAGCCGCGTGCTGGCCCTTGCCAAGGAAAAGACCGTGCCGCTGGGCGAACGCATCAAGTTTGCTGCTATCTTCGGCAGCAATATGGACGAGTTCTTCATGGTTCGCGTCGGCTCGCTCTACGACCAGACGCTGCTCAAAAACAATAAGACCGACAACGTCACCCACATGACGGCGGCGGAGCAGATCGCTGCCATCACGCCGCGCGTGGCGGAATTGCAGGCAAAATGCGACAAATACTTTCAGCACCTTGTCTCGGCGCTGGCGCAGGAGGGCTACAAAAAGGTAGACTTCGCCAAGCTCGCCAAGCCGCAGGAGCATTTCTGGAAAACTTACTTCCAGCGCGAGCTGCTGCCGCTGCTCAGCCCGCAGATCGTCGATTCCCGCCACCCGTTCCCATTCCTGAACAACAAGGACATTTACTATATTGCCCAGCTCCACTCCAAAAATGAGGGCATCAGCTACGGCATCGTGCCGGTCAGCAGCCAGTTTGAGCGGGTGCTCTTTGTCAAGGACGGCGAGACGACCTGCTTTGCCTTTGTGGAGGAGCTGATCGCCCACTATGCCGCGACGATTTTCAGCGCCAGCACGGTGCAGAAGCAGTGCCTGTTCCGCGTGACCCGCAACGCGGACATCACGGTGGACGAGGGCATGATGGATCACGACGTCGACTTCCGCGATGTCATGAGCGAGCTGCTGAAAAAGCGCCGTAAGCTCGCGGCTGTGCGCCTGCAATTCTGGCCGGACGCCCCGCAGGAGATCGTCAAATTCCTGCGGGACAAGCTCGTCGTGCCCGCGGATCGCTGCTATACCCAGACGTCGCCGCTCGACTCCGGCTCGCTGTTCAAGCTGGCCGGGCGCATCTCCGGCGACGGCGGCCACACGGCGCTGTTCTATCCCGCCGCAGCCCATGCTTTGGCAATCGCCATGCCTTCGCCTTTCGGGTCGTTTTCCGGGTGTACCGCGATAAGCGTCGGTACGCCGAAACCGCGTTTGTACTCTTCACGCACTTCGGTACCCGGGCACTTCGGCGCCACCATCACCACGGTGATGTCTTTACGGATCTGCTCGCCCACTTCCACGATGTTGAAGCCGTGGGAGTAACCCAGCGCTGCGCCGTCTTTCATCAGCGGCTGTACGGAGCGCACAACGTCTGAGTGCTGTTTGTCCGGCGTCAGGTTAACCACCAGGTCGGCCTGCGGGATCAGCTCTTCATAAGTGCCGACTTTGAAGCCGTTTTCAGTCGCTTTACGCCAGGAGGCGCGCTTCTCAGCGATCGCTTCTTTACGCAGCGCATAGGAGATATCCAGGCCGGAGTCACGCATGTTCAGACCCTGGTTCAGACCCTGCGCGCCGCAGCCGACGATGACCACTTTTTTACCCTGAAGGTAGCTTGCGCCATCGGCGAATTCGTCGCGCGCCATAAAGCGGCATTTGCCCAGCTGTGCCAGCTGCTGGCGCAGGTTCAGTGTATTAAAGTAGTTAGCCATGTCTGTAACTCCGTGATGTTGTGTCGTGCTTATTGTTCGGTTCGCTTTTGCGAGAATGAACTTACTATATGACAGGAATTTTATTGCGGAAATTGATATATTCACAACGTCACGTTGCATTTTATGAAATACAAAACCGGGGAGTACGCGCCGTGGATTTACGCGATCTGAAAACCTTTCTGCATCTGGCGGAAAGCCGCCATTTTGGCCGCAGCGCGCGGGCCATGCACGTCAGCCCGTCGACGCTTTCGCGCCAGATCCAACGTCTGGAAGAGGACCTCGGCCAGCCGCTGTTCGTGCGAGATAATCGCACGGTGACCCTTACCGAAGCCGGGGAAGAGTTACGTACCTTTGCCCAACAGACTTTATTGCAGTATCAGCAGCTTCGTCACGTCATCGATCAGCAGGGCCCTTCGCTCTCCGGCGAGCTGCACATCTTCTGCTCTGTCACCGCCGCCTATAGCCATCTGCCGCCGATCCTCGACCGCTTTCGCGCCGCGCACCCCTCGGTGGAGATCAAGCTCTCGACCGGCGACGCCGCCGACGCTATGGAGAAGGTCGTCACCGGCGAAGCCGACCTGGCGATTGCCGGTAAGCCGGAGACTCTGCCAGGGTCGGTGGCGTTTTCGATGCTGGAGAACCTCGCCGTGGTGTTAATTGCCCCGGCCCTTCCCTGCCCGGTGCGCAACCAGGTGACCGTCGAGCGCCCCGACTGGTCGACAGTGCCCTTTATCATGGCCGACCAGGGGCCGGTACGTCGGCGCATCGAGCTGTGGTTTCGGCGGCATAAAATCAGCAATCCGTCGATCTACGCCACCGTCGGCGGGCACGAAGCGATGGTGTCGATGGTCGCCCTGGGATGCGGCGTGGCGCTGCTGCCGGAAGTGGTGCTGGAGAACAGTCCGGAGCCGGTACGCAACAGGGTGATGATCCTGGAGCGCAGCGATGAGCAAACGCCGTTTGAGCTGGGTGTTTGCGCACAAAAAAAGCGGCTGCATGAGCCGCTTATTGATGCTTTCTGGAAAATTCTTCCCAACCACTAACCCGCGAGGAAAAAGCGGAATGCCGGGTTATGCGTTTCGTCGTGGCACTCATAGCCCAGCTCATTAAGACGAGTTTCAAAGTCCGGCTCGTGCTCGCCCAACTCGAAGGCAGCCAGTACCCGACCATAGTCAGTGCCGTGGCTGCGGTAGTGGAACAGTGAAATATTCCAGTGGGTGCCTAGGGTATGCAGGAATTTCAGCAGCGCCCCCGGCGATTCCGGAAACTCGAAGCTGAACAGCCGCTCCTGCAGCGCTTTTGACGGCCGGCCGCCGACCATATAGCGCACATGCAGCTTAGCCATCTCATCATCAGAGAGATCCACCACGCTGTAGCCGCCGTCGTTCAGTAACTGGAGGATCTCTTTGCGCTCTTCCAGGCCACGACTCAGGCGTACCCCGACAAAAATACAGGCGTCTTTGGCATCGGCAAAGCGGTAGTTGAACTCCGTCACCGAGCGGCCCCCCAGTAGCTGGCAAAACTTCAAAAAGCTACCTTTCTCTTCCGGGATCGTCACCGCCAGCAGTGCTTCGCGCTGTTCCCCGAGCTCGCAGCGCTCGGACACGTAGCGCAGGCCGTGGAAGTTGACGTTGGCCCCGGACAGAATATGAGCCAGACGCTCGCCGCGGATGTTATGCTGGGCGATATACTTTTTCATCCCCGCCAGCGCCAGCGCGCCGGAAGGCTCCGCCACCGCCCGCACATCTTCGAACAGATCTTTCATCGCCGCACAGATAGCATCGCTATCGACGGTGATGATATCGTCCAGATACTCCTGGCATAAACGGAACGTTTCATCGCCGATGCGTTTGACCGCCACGCCTTCGGCAAACAAGCCGACGCGCGGCAGATCCACCGGATGGCCTGCGTCCAGCGCCGCCTTCAGGCAAGCAGAATCTTCCGCCTCCACCGCGATCACTTTGATCTGCGGCATCAGCTGCTTGATCAGCACCGCCACGCCCGCTGCCAGACCGCCGCCGCCCACCGGGACGAATACGCGGTCAATATGGGCATCCTGCTGCAGCAGCTCCAGCGCCAGGGTTCCCTGTCCGGCGATGACCATTGGGTGATCGAACGGCGGCACCCAGGTAAAACCCTGCTGTTGCGCCAGCTCAATCGCTCTCGCCTTCGCTTCGTCAAAGTTGGCGCCGTGCAGCAGCACTTCGCCGCCAAAGCCGCGAACGGCATCGACTTTGATATCGGCGGTCGCTACCGGCATCACGATCAGCGCCTTAACGCCCAGCCGCGATGCGGAAAACGCCACGCCCTGGGCATGGTTGCCCGCCGAAGCGGTGATCACCCCGTGGGATTTCTGTTCGGCAGTCAGGCTGGACATCATCGCGTAAGCGCCGCGCAGCTTAAAGCTGTGTACCGGCTGGCGATCTTCACGCTTCACCAGAATAACGTTATCCAGCCGCGACGAGAGCTTATCCATTTTTTGCAGCGGCGTTTTCTGCACCGCTTCATAAACCGGCGCGCGCAGCACTGCTCGCAGGTACTCGGCGCCCTCAGGAGCGCCGGACAAGGGTTGTGAATCCGCCATGATTAGCCACCCAGCTTGGATTTATCGCGTACCGCGCCTTTGTCGGCGCTGGTCGCCAGGCTGGCGTAGGCGCGAAGGGCAAAGGAGACCTGACGCTGGCGATTCTTCGGCGTCCACGCCTGGTCGCCACGCGCTTCCTGGGCTTCACGACGCGCCGCAATTTCCGCATCGCTCAGCTGCAGCTGGATGCTGCGGTTCGGAATATCAATCGCGATCATGTCGCCATCTTCAATGAGCGCAATGTTGCCGCCGCTCGCCGCTTCCGGAGAGACGTGACCGATAGAGAGCCCTGAGGTGCCGCCGGAGAAACGGCCATCGGTGATCAGCGCGCACGCTTTGCCCAGCCCCATCGACTTCAGGAAGCTGGTGGGGTAAAGCATCTCCTGCATCCCCGGCCCGCCTTTCGGCCCTTCGTAGCGGATCACCACGACGTCGCCTTCCACGACTTTACCGCCGAGGATGGCCTCAACCGCATCGTCCTGGCTCTCATATACTTTCGCCGGACCGGTAAATTTCAGGATGCTGTCGTCCACGCCGGCGGTTTTCACGATACAACCGTTTTCTGCGAAATTGCCGTACAGCACCGCCAGGCCGCCGTCCTTGCTGTAAGCGTGTTCCAGAGAACGGATACAGCCTTCGGCGCGATCGTCATCCAGGGTATCCCAGCGGCAGTCTTGCGAGAACGCCTGGGTGGTACGGATGCCCGCCGGGCCGGCGCGGAACATTTTTTTCACCGCATCGTCCTGGGTCACCATCACATCGTACTGTTCCAGGGTCTGCGGCAGCGTCAGGCCAAGGACGTTTTTGACCTCGCGATTCAGCAGCCCGGCGCGGTCCAGCTCGCCCAGAATGCCCAGCACGCCGCCGGCGCGATGCACATCTTCCATATGGTATTTCTGCGTGCTCGGCGCCACCTTACACAGCTGCGGCACTTTGCGGGAGAGCTTATCGATATCGCTCATGGTGAAGTCGATTTCAGCTTCCTGCGCCGCCGCCAGCAGGTGCAGAACGGTATTGGTGGAGCCGCCCATGGCGATATCCAGCGTCATAGCGTTCTCAAAGGCCGCCTTGCTGGCGATATTGCGCGGCAGCGCGGAAGCGTCATCCTGCTCGTAATAGCGTTTGGTCAGCTCCACGATACGTTTCCCGGCGTTTAGGAACAGCTCCTTACGATCGGCGTGGGTCGCCAGCAGAGAGCCGTTGCCCGGCTGCGACAGGCCCAGCGCTTCGGTCAGGCAGTTCATGGAGTTCGCCGTGAACATCCCGGAACAGGAGCCGCAGGTCGGGCAGGCGGAGCGTTCCACCTGATTACTCTGCTCGTCGGACACTTTCGGATCCGCCCCCTGAATCATCGCATCCACCAGGTCAAGCTTGATGATTTTATCTGACAGCTTGGTCTTCCCGGCTTCCATCGGGCCGCCGGACACAAAGATCACCGGAATGTTCAGGCGCAGGGAAGCCATCAGCATCCCCGGGGTAATTTTGTCGCAGTTGGAGATACAAACCATGGCATCAGCGCAGTGGGCGTTAACCATATACTCCACCGAGTCGGCGATCAGCTCGCGGGATGGCAGTGAATAGAGCATACCCCCGTGGCCCATAGCGATCCCATCATCCACTGCGATGGTGTTGAATTCTTTGGCCACGCCACCGGCGGCTTCAATCTGCTCGGCAACCAGTTTGCCGAGATCGCGCAGGTGCACGTGCCCGGGGACAAACTGGGTAAAGGAGTTAACGACGGCGATAATCGGTTTGCCGAAATCGGCATCGGTCATTCCGGTTGCGCGCCACAACGCGCGGGCGCCCGCCATATTGCGGCCATGTGTGGTGGTGGCGGAACGGTACTTAGGCATGCTCTTTTTACTCCCATCTGTGTTTATTAAATGGGACGGTGCGTGCCGTCCCATTTTTAATTACTTACTTACCGGATCCAACCAGCCCCATTTATCTTCTGTTTCACCGGTGAAGAGGCCAAAGAAGGCTTCCTGAATGCGTTTGGTTACCGGACCGCGACGGCCTGCGCCGACCTGGATGCCGTCCACGCTGCGTACCGGGGTGATTTCCGCCGCAGTGCCGGACATGAAGACTTCATCCGCCAGATACAGGGATTCACGGGACAACACCTGCTCGCGGACTTCGATACCAAGATCTTTCGCCAGCTTGATAATGGCGTCGCGGGTAATGCCCGGCAGCGCGGAAGAGGTAAACGGCGGGGTGAACAGTACACCGTCCTTCACTTCAAACAGGTTTTCCCCTGCGCCTTCGGAGATATAGCCGTTAACATCGAGGGCGATACCTTCCTGATAGCCATGGCGACGCGCTTCACTGCCAACCAGCAGCGAGGAAAGATAATTACCACCGGCTTTCGCTGCCGTCGGGATAGTGTTCGGCGCCGCGCGGTTCCAGGAAGAGACCATTGCATCGATCCCCTGCTCAAGCGCTTCTGCGCCGAGGTAGGCTCCCCATGGGAACGCCGCGATGATCACGTCAGTGTTATAACCCGGAGGCGGGTTTACCCCCATGCCGACATCGCCAACAAACACCAGCGGACGGATATAAGCGCTGGTCAGATTATTGGTTCGAATGACTTCGCGGCAGGCTTCCATCAGTTCGTCGACGCTCTGGGAGACCGGGAAACGATAAATTTTGGCTGAATCATGCAGACGCTGCATATGTTCGCGATGACGGAACACCACCGGGCCTTTGTGCGAGTCGTAGCAACGGATCCCCTCGAATACCGAGGTACCGTAGTGCAGCGCATGGGACATCACATGAACTTTCGCTTCGCCCCACGGAACCATCTCGCCATTGAACCAAATGTAATCAGCTTTTTTCGTCGTCATTTTTCTTCCTTTTGCGCTCAGGCGCGGATTTGTTGTGATGTGGTTGTGCTCTGGCAGATG
>ERZ773204.3180-NODE-3180-length-10437-cov-3.385379_pt1 | contig 10437 bp, 8 predicted proteins | sample MGYA00581007_ERZ773204 | MGnify/ENA primary metagenome ERZ773204 (study PRJEB29015, sample SAMEA2737757) | human gut metagenome | biome: human gut; feature: human-associated habitat; material: faeces | place: China | collected 2012 ... | reverse complement strand
CCTGCTTTGCGTAATCCATAAAACATTTCATGGGTCGTGTGAGATGACGCTGCTTATTGTATCCAATACAAACCTGCTGAAAATCAGGTGTTTCCAGTTGGCAATAAAGGGGATTCTCAATATACATGGGTGAAACACAGGCAGAGATATACCCCACAAACGCACAGCCAACATTAGCAGCTACAAGAAAATGGGCAAGACCGGGATTAGAGGTTTCCAGTACAATATTCGGTTGGCAGTTATGTTTCTCAAACAGGTTTTGCGTATACTTTCGCAGGTAGCCGGTTTTACCAACTATAAAGGGAAGCGAACAAATATCCTCAAATTTCAGCATGGGGAACGAATGACCATTAGGCTCGCGTTGGTAAGGTATGTGAATCTGTGATGGAACGGCCAGCAAAATTTGTTCCTGGTAAATGTTCGTATGTGTAATTGCCGAATTGGATTCGCTATAGCAAAAACCAAGATCGACCGAACCGTTTTCCAGCAGTTCTTCTACTCCGCCGGACTCAACTTCTGTAACGGAAACCTCAATGTTCGGATACTTCTGTTTGAATCCACCTAACAGGTAGGTCAATGTAATAAACGACTTGGTTTTTGTGACCGCGAGGGATAAGTGTCCGGTTCCGGAAAAGCTCCCATTATCCTTAAGCTCTGCCATCATTGTTTGCATAGTGCGATATTCATACAGCATGTTTTGTGCGCTGTCGCGAAATCGCTCCCCGGCTTCTGTAAGGATCAGCGAATTGCCTTTTCGGTAAAACAACTTTGTGTCAAGCTCTTTTTCAAGGTGAATCAGCTGCTGGCTCAATGCTGGTTGCGTAATATAAAGTTCTGATGCGGCCTTGCTGATGCTGTTGAATTTCAATATTGTCAGGAAATATTCTAATTGTAAGAAGTTCATGCTGCCCTCCCGAAGATGCAACCCGGTAAAACTTTATAGAGTTAAAAATATATCGTCACAACGAGCATAATCGCGCAAAATCCACTACAAGAATTATAACATGTTATCAGCCCATCATCAATAAGGAAATCCCGGAAGGAGATATTCTTTATGCTTTATACAACTCTCGGAAGAACCAACCGTAAAGTCAGCAGAATTGGATTCGGAGGCTGTCCTGCAGGCGTAAAAAATTATGTTGAGACATATGATCCCGGCAAAACAGATGATTACGGCGAGGGGGTTCGCGCAGCCAGACGTGCCTACGAATTGGGTATTAACTACTTTGATACCGCCCCCGGCTATGGTAATGGCTTGAGCGAGCAGATCATCGGGGAGGCTCTTGATGGCATCCCCGGAGAGAATCTCTTTATGGCAACAAAAGTACGTTACAATGAAGAACCAGATGTTTTCAAATCGCTTGAAGGCAGCCTGACAAGACTGCGCCGGGAACATATTGATCTTTTGCAGTTACATGGCGACTACTACACAAAAGAGCTGACAGACACACTTTTACAGCCCGGCGGCATGGTAGAACAAATGTGCCGTGCCAAACAGGAAGGTCTTGTACAATATCTTGGTTTTACGGGAGAATGTCAGAATGCTGAGTTCTATCGCCTGATCGATACCGGAATCTTTGATGTCGTTCAGGTACAGTACAATGTTCTGTTTCAGCATCCGTATGATCCGTTTTTCCAATCGGGCAGTATGTATTACTGTGAAGAAAAGGGGATGGGCATTGTCACAATGCGCTCTTTGACTTCCGGTATTTTCCAAAAATGGATGCGGATGATCCAGCCGGATAATACTTTTGACTACTCAAAAGCATTGATCCAGTACGTTTTGTCCAATCCGCTGGTAGATACGGCCTTGTTAGGTATGCGATCTGTTGCACAAGTGGAAGAAAATGTTGCTGTGTGCCTAGATACCGCCCACCGTATTGACCTTGCTGAGCTTCACAAGAGGAAAGTAGACTGATCATGGTTACGTGGAAAATGATTAACCTCGGTCAAGTAAGCAGAAATCAGTTTTGGGGTGAGCCGGATGATGTTGTTCGCCGCCCCGGTATTTGCAACGGAGTCGTTCTGTTTGACACGGAACAAGTCGTACTGGTTGATCCGCCTTATTCTAACGAGGAGATGCTGCGCTGTCTGGATGCACATGCCGGATTAAAGCCAAAAGATATCGATGTTGTATACATTACACATGCTCATTCAGACCACTTCGATGGGATTCACTATTTCCCTGCCGCACGCTGGTGTACCGGGATGGAGGAACGAGACATTCTGGGGAAAATGCTGGATGCAAGGAAGTTAGACGGCAACAAGTTGGAAGGCTTGAGAGAAAAGTTGACGCCCAATATTCAAGTCGTTCCCTTGCCCGGTCATACAATGGGTTCTACAGGGCTGCTTTTTGACGGCCCGGAAGGAAAAGTCCTTGTCGCAGGTGATTCCGTAATGACGCGTGAGTTTTTTGAACATCAGAAGGGCTATTTCAAAAGCGAAAGTCAAGCTGCCTCAACAAAAACGATCCAATGGATTTTCAAACATACCGATATTGTTGTTCCCGGACACGACAACTACTTTTTTGTCAACGCATACAAATTCAATTGAAGGAGATATCAAATGAAAACTATCACATGCCCAAGCAAAGAAGTTCCTGTTATTGCAGAGACGCAGGTCTTAGTCGTAGGAAGTGGTCCTGCGGGTATTTCTGCAGCTGTTGCCAGCGCTCGCTGCGGGGCAAAAACCATGCTTGTTGAACGGTATGGCTGTTTTGGCGGCGCACTTTCTGTAGGTCAGGTCGAATCGTACACTTGGTACTTTAATAAAAACACATATACTGCACAGGGCATTTCTAAAGAAATTGAAGACCGCATGATTAAGATAGGTGGCGTACAGGATGATGACCGCGGTTGTGGGCACTTTTTGAATCCGGAAAAATACAAATATATGCTCGATTGCTGGATTCAGGAAGAAGGTATCACACCTCTGCTGCACACCCTTGTGGTTGATGTAATTATGGAGGGCAAAACCGTCAAGGGTGTTATCGTAGAGAACAAGTCTGGACGCGGTGCCATTTTGGCAGACCGCATTGTTGATGCCACAGGTGACGGAGACGTTGCGGCTCTTGCTGGAGCTGCTTATGAGAAAGGCGAAAATAACAACGGCAAGGTGCTTCCTGTCACTATGGTTTTTGGTGTGTCAGGCGTTGACACCAAAACCTTCCGTGATTATATCGAAAGCCACCCGGAGATGACGAATCCTGATACACATGGTTTGAAACTTCCGTTTCGGCGTGCAAAGGCTGACGGGAAATGGCCGGTAGAGCGTGATGGCGGTGCATGGAAAGAGCTTACCCCCACGGGTGAATTTACCAGTCTGAATCTTACGCTTGAAAACGGGATTGATGGAACCAATGTTTGGGACCTGACGCACGCAGAGATTCAGGGACGTCAGCAGGTTATGTGGGCTGTCGACGTACTGCGTAATTATGCAAAAGAAATGGGTTTTGCCAATTGCTCGTTGCGTTCGATTGCTGGTCAGATTGGCATTCGTGAAACGCGCCGTATCCAGGGTGGTTACAGCATCTGCCGCAGGGATGTGCTGGGGCATTCCGAGTTTGACGATTCAATAGGTGTATACACCACATTTATCGACGGAGAAGTTGTATCAAAAGATGATGCTCACTTCCAGCTGCCTTACCGTATGATTCTCCCCAATGGTATCGAAAATCTTAGCGTTGCCGGACGTTGCGCATCGTGTGATGATGATGCTATTCAGACTGTCCGCATGATGGTTTGTTGTGCTACCACAGGTCAGGCTGCCGGCACTGCCTCTGCGTTGTCGATAAAAGATGATGTCGTTCTGCGAGATCTCGACATCCACACTTTGCAGAACCAGCTGGTTGCCGATGGTGTACGCATCCGGTAAGGCTCGTTTATTACTTAAAAAAGAAGGAGGATACCATGGAAATTGTAGTTTTGGATGGATATACAGAAAATCCTGGTGATCTGTCTTGGGATGCGGTTAAATCCTTTGGCACCCTTACGGTTTATGACCGAACCCCGGCAGATGATGCCATTATCTGCAAACGGATTGGTAATGCCGATATTGTTATTACCAACAAAACGCCCATCAGTGCCTATGTGATTGCTTCTTGTCCTTCCATTAAATTCATCAGCGTTCTGGCAACCGGATACAATGTTGTTGATACTCATGCAGCTGCGAAAGCAGGTATTCCGGTATCCAACATTCCTACCTATGGTACAATGGCTGTTGGTCAGTTTGCTATTGCCATGCTGCTTGAAATTTGCCACCATATTGGTGCGCACAACGATGCAGTCCATCAGGGACGTTGGGGAACGAATCCTGATTGGTGCTTTTGGGACTCGCCGCTTATCGAGCTTGCGCAAAAGACAATCGGCATTATTGGTTTTGGGCGCATTGGTCAGACTACAGGACGCATCGCCAAGGCTCTTGGCATGAACGTCCTTGCATATGACAGCCATCCAAATGATGTTGGCAGAGAAATCGCCGATTATGTGGAACTTGATGAGCTTCTTCGGCGTTCTGATGTGATTTCCTTGCATTGTCCTCTGTTTCCCGAAACGAAGGGAATCATTTGCGCAGAAAACATTGCAAAGATGAAGGATGGCGTTATTGTTCTTAACAACGCACGCGGCGGTCTTATTGTGGAGGCGGATTTGGCATCCGCCTTGCACAGCGGGAAAATTTACGCTGCAGGATTGGACGTTGTCTCTACTGAGCCGATTCAATCGGATAGTCCGTTGCTTGCTGCCCCAAACTGCATAATCACGCCGCACATTTCCTGGGCACCAAAGGAATGCCGTCAGCGCATTATGGATATGACAGCTGATAATATTCGGCACTTTATCTCCAGTGCGCCAATCCATGTTGTAAACAGGTGACTGCAATGACTATGCGCGATAAAGCTGAGTGCATCATGCGCGAATCCATTCAACGAGTTATGCCCGGCCCTGCAGTGACCACAGCACTTCAAAATTGCAAATTCTCCGAGGGCAGGCTTTACCTTGTTGCTGTTGGCAAAGCGGCATGGGAAATGGCGAATAGTGCCGTTCAGTGCCTTGACAAAAAGGTGTGTGCAGGCATTGTGCTTACGAAATACGGTCATGTACAGGGGTCTATTAAAGATGTCGTTTGCTATGAGGCCGGTCATCCTGTCCCTGACGAGAACTCACTTCGAGGAACGCAGGCTATCCTTCGGATGGTAACAGGATTGGAAGAGCGAGACACCGTCCTTTTTCTTCTGTCTGGTGGAGGATCCTCTCTTTTTGAAAAACCGTTTATTCCTTTGGAAGAACTGCAGGAAATCACAGCGCAACTATTAGCCTGTGGTGCATCCATCACCGAAATCAATACCATTCGCAAGCATCTTTCTCAGGTAAAAGGTGGTCGATTTGCTGTCATGTGTAAGCCTGCTCACGTTAATTCCATCATCTTATCAGATGTGATTGGTGATCAAATCGACATGATTGCCTCAGGTCCAACCTGCGGGGATTCCTCTACACGCGCAGATGCCATTGCTATTGTTGAGAAGTACCACCTCGCTCTTTCACCATTGGCACAAAAGACGCTTCAACTTGAAACCCCGTCTGAAGTACCAAATGTTACAAACACAATCATTGGCTCTGTTTCTAAGCTTTGTGAATACGCTAAAGACGTTTGCACTACGCTGGGGTATGATGTGACAATTCTTACCGACCGTTTGACTTGTGAGGCACGTGAAGCAGGGAGGTTTCTGGGATCAATTGCACTAGCACATGCTAATACCTCTGAACATCTTGCTTTTCTTGCAGGAGGCGAAACCGTTGTCCACCTAATGGGGAAGGGTCTGGGTGGACGAAATCAAGAAATAGCACTAGCAGCTGCCAGTCAGATAGAAGGCATTCAAAACGTCGCTGTGTTCTCTTTTGGCAGTGATGGAACAGATGGTCCAACCGATGCTGCAGGCGGATATGTGGACGGGAAAACGTCCCGGTTGGTGGATATAGATGCCGCCTTGCAAGCAAGTGATTCCTATCATGCATTACAAAAGAGTGGCGGACTACTGGTGACAGGACCAACAGGAACAAATGTTAATGATTTGGCTGTGGTCTTGATTAACTAATGATTTAAACATCCTCGATTGCCTGTAGGTGGAATAACTGATTCCTTGCTCCCGGCGCCATTCCTTTTACTGGAACACCTGAATTGCGGCACTCCACAATGCGCTGTTCCCACTGCGCTCGACTTACTGCCCGTTTCATCTGACTCACTTGCATGGCTACGACTCCTCCTTGAGCCTTTTCAGGAATCCCTGACAATTACCAGGAATTCTCGGTAATTCTTGATACCCTTATTACCTCACAGGCACCGTTGCTTTCACAGGACGTCATTTATTATGCATTTGTGTTTTATTTTAACAATGTTTAAATGCGAACAACTTTATTCAATATGTTCCATATTTTTGAAGCTCGCCTTTTAGCGAAACAGCATACTTATGTGCCCGACCTAAAGCATAGTAATGATCCTGAAGATAACGGCTGATAGTTCTTGCTTTTCGCAAATATCCAAGATATTGTCCTCTATTTTTCAGGTAGAGGTTTAAATATGTCCATCCAAGAAGGGTAGTACATTGATAGTAACTCGTCTGCTGTTTCAAAATGTGAGGGGATTTCTTTTTCAATTATGCGGCCAGTGGCATCTGAAACTTGCAATTTACGTTTTTTAACTGAAAAGAAAAATATATATTCTGGTTTGTAATCATTTGTCGTTTTGTTATCAATAATATCTTGGAGAATCTGTTTTATTGTCTCTACAACAAGTGCGGTCTTCCCAACTCCACCATACCCAAATATGCAGCGAGAATGCTGTTTTCGCAAATCCCCCGGATTCCCATATATAAATGATACATTTTTTCTATTTTACTGTGTTTTACAGAGTTAGGAAGCACATCCCGAAGAAAAAATGGATCAGCTGGTGTCAACGAAGCGTTCTTTGCTAATAATGCAGTTTCCAGATCATTTGCCGAAGAATAATGTGTCATCAAAACATCAGCAATATACCCTCTGAAAGGAATCTCGAACCCCATCAATAAAGTTCGAAATTGATCATGCTGCTTGATCGATAAATACACCTGATTCACCTCATTTTCTTTATACAAAATTTTATGGTTTTATAAACTCTTCACAATCTCCATAAACATCTCAAGAGAATACGCTCATGGTGAGCCCGGATGCTTAGTCTCAAACACCCCCCCTCACAACTATCTGAATTGTCGTTTTTACCTTCCAGCGTTGGATGATGCATATAGAAAATGCTCTTCTGGCGTTCAATTTCGTCTCGCAGTTGCTCTTTGGTAGGCAGGTAGGTTAGGTATTTCGACATAAATAGGTGATTGTTGTCATGCAAAACCGAGTACCGCACAATGTCCTCACTAGTTTCACCGCACAGAAGAATTCCAATTGTCGGATTGTCACCTTCCTTGCACTTCAAATCATCATACATACGGACATACATATCAATCTGACCGACATCCTGATGGGTAATTGTACCCATCTTTAGGTCAATCAGGACGTAACATTTCAGCTCAATATTGTAGAATACAAGGTCGATATAATAGTCTTCCGTATCTGTAACAATGTGTTGCTGGCGAGCCACAAAAGCAAATCCTTTGCCCATTTCCATCAGAAAGTCTCGGATGTGGGAGAGAATTGCCGACTCCAAGTCGGATTCTGCAAAGGAATCCTCAGTGCGGAACCCTAAGAATTCAGCCACGATAGGGCTCTTTAGAAGCTCAAACTGGTGCTTCTGTTCAGCTGTTTTCTCTTTCATCTCCGCAATCACGGCTTCCTTTTTCGGCGATTGCAGAAGGCGATAGTAATACTGAGTGCCGATATTGCGATCCAAGGTACGCGCACGCTAGCTCTCATTGACAGCTTCATTCATATATCAAATGCGAGCATTTTCATCATGAACACGCAATAACGCGCGCAAATGCGACCAATTAAGATTTTGCACACGCGTGTGCAAAATCTCGGCATCAGGTAAATAGAGATAAAATCTACGGTAATAATGGAGATTACGCTTAGAATAGCCTTCACCGAACTCCTTTGTCAGTTCATCGGACAGGACTGAAATCAGTCGCTTCCCATATTCTGCACGCTCTGCACCATTCTGTTATTCCTCCACAATGCGTTTTCCGATATTCCAATAGGTCATAACCATAGCACGGTTGGCGGCATTATAGGCAACATTTTGACCTGCCGTAATCAAGGTCTTAATGTCTGATATGGAACGAGATTGTTATCCATAGGGAAGTCCCCTCCGTCTGAAGATTTTTGATGAATCATTGTCATACTTATAGCAGATGTTTCTCAACTTGTCAGCAATAAAAACTATTTTAGTTGTGGATAGATGGTTACAGGAATTGATGGTTTTAAGGAGCGGTACAAGGCAGGGAAGATGACTATGACATTTTAGAAAAATCAGGCTGAAACAGCATAAAATTGTGAACATTTTGTAAACTCTCGAACCTCCTGCGCAGATTTTCTCGGGTTAGCTGACTTCTTATAGTATAGGGGGATAAATTCCTCCTGACATAAGAATAGCGTCCTCTGTTGTACCGCATTGGGGAAGCAGCGCCAAGACCGAGATCACGCGAGCGTGCCAAGATGCGAGAGAACATACCGCACTGCCGAAAGGCGGGGCGGGGCACAGCGCCGGGAAGGGTTGCCTGTCTGGAATGGCAGAGGGAGAGAAACGCACAGCTATAACGACAGATCGTGCCGTGGAAGATGCCGAATCATCCTCTACGGCATTTTTGTGCCGTTATGGCGGGGTACATTTCACAGGGCAGAGGCAAAAAGGTAGAATACGGGTGGGAGGTCGAGTCTATGCAATACGATATCGAAAACTATAAACGCAGACCAAGAACCGTGGCGTTCTACGGACGTGTTTCGACAGAGCACGAACAGCAGCTATCCGCGCTGAGCAACCAGATGGACTGGTATATCAAGCTGGCGCAAAATAATCCGAACTGGCACGTCGTGGCCCGCTACATCGATGAGGGCATCACCGGCACGCAGATGAAAAAGCGCCCCTCTTTTATGCAGATGCTGGAGCACGCAAAGCAGGGCAGGTTTGACCTGATCGTGACCCGCGAATTGTCCCGCTTTGCCCGCAACACGGTAGATGCCCTGAACGCCACCCGTGAGCTGAAGCAATACGGCGTGGAGGTCTATTTTGTCAATGACGGCATCTGGACCATGGACGGCGACGGCGAGGTTCGCCTGACAATTATGGCAAGCATTGCGCAGGACGAGAGCCGCAAAACCAGTGAGCGCGTGAAGGCGGGGCAAAAAATCAGCCGCGAAAAAGGGGTTCTGTACGGAAACGGCAATATCCTCGGTTATGACCGAATCGGTAAGAGCTACGTTATTAACAAGGAACAGGCGGTGACGGTGCGCAGAATCTACGAACTGTATGCGGGAGGAATGGGAGAACAGGGCGTCGCTGACACCCTGATGGCAGAAGGACGCAAGGACGGCGGCGGAGGCTGCACATGGACAGCCAGCAAGGTGTCGCGTGTACTGCGCAAATCCACCTATAAAGGCTACATTACCTACAACAGGTCGCACACGGAGAATTTCCTGGACCACAAGCGCGTGAACCACGCGGAAAAGGACTACACTTTGGTAAAAGGAGACTTTGAACCCATTGTGTCGGAGGAACTGTGGAACACCTGCAATGAGCTTCGCACCAAGCGCGCAGCCTGTTTGATGGACAGCAGCGGCAGAAAACACGCGTATGGCAAATCTTTTCCCCAGAACAAGTGGACAAAACTTCTGTACTGCGACTGCGGTGCGCCAATGCGGTGCGAGGGAATTGATAAAAAGGCAAACGGCATCTTAAATATGCGGTTTATCTGCTCTGCCACCAAGAGAATCGGTAGAAAGACCGAAAAGCGCTATGGCGTGCCCTGCCCGAACCCGTATGCCTCTGAGTGGAAGTTGGAGCTGATGGCACGGGAGGTGTTTTGCACGGTATGGAAGGACCGCCGCACGGAGGTGCTGAAAACTGTGCGGGCGGTCAATACGTATCTGGGTGTCAATAAAACAGACACCGAGGCAGAGCAGCTGATGAGCCAACGCGAGATGTGGAATAGAGCCTATGATGCACTGGCGCTGGAGAGAGTGGAAAAAAGGCTGGACTTTGCCGAATTCGTGACCAAAAGCAACGAAATCGCTGCCCATATAGCGGAGATCGACAAGGCTCTCATGGAATTGTCCCACACCGCGGAACCGGTCAACAGGTTTGACGTGGAGAAGATAGAGGCGGTTCTGTCCGAGAGAATTGCGTATCCGGAAGGAAAAATTGACCCCGATGCGCTGAAAAACTACGTTGCCCGCATTATCAAAAGCAACGATCGGTAGGCTCTTTACATCCTTGCGTGATAGTTTGCGGATTGCTTTG
>ERZ773204.3174-NODE-3174-length-10454-cov-5.202135_pt1 | contig 10454 bp, 9 predicted proteins | sample MGYA00581007_ERZ773204 | MGnify/ENA primary metagenome ERZ773204 (study PRJEB29015, sample SAMEA2737757) | human gut metagenome | biome: human gut; feature: human-associated habitat; material: faeces | place: China | collected 2012 ... | reverse complement strand
TCATCCATCGTTTTAAAATTCCCAATACAATCCGCCACTTCCCAACTACACCCCCATTTCAACAAATCTCAATTGTTAATTGTGTGGTTTTGTAGTATAACTTAAATATATAATATTGAAACGGAGATGTACATTTTATGAATATTCAACTTATAGCCCTAGACCTTGACAGAACCACTCTTAATTCAAAAGGAAAGCTTTCAAAGGTTAATTATGAAGCTCTAACCCAGGCAATCCGGAATGGTGTCCATGTATGCATAGCAAGTGGAAGAGCATTTGATACACTTCCAAAGGATGTTCTTTCAGTTCCCGGAATTGAGTATGCAATTACAAGCAACGGTGCTGCTGTTTATAACATAAATACAGGTAAACGTATGCGTTCTTTTCTTCTTACAGAGCAGTCTGTTGATATTATTATGGATATAGCAGGAAAGTATCCTGTTACTTATGAAGCATTTATTAACGGTGTAGCGTATGCAGGTGAAGAGTATATAAAGAACCCTGTTAAATATGGTGCAACACCACATTCCATCGATTATGTCCAATCTACCAGAAATATCATAACCGATATTGTCGGGTTTATTTCGAAAAATAAAGACAAACTTGACTGTATGGATATAATTGTCAATGATGATGACTTAAAAAAACATATAATGAATGAAATACATAATGCAACTGATGAAGTTTATCTTACAAGCTCAATAAAGCAACTGCTTGAAATTTCCTATAAAGATGCCGGAAAAAAATCCGGACTTAAATTCTTAGCCGAATATCTCAACATTCCACGCGAAAATATTGCAGCATTTGGTGATGCTGACAATGACCTCGATATGATTGAATATGCCGGATATGGAATTGCAATGGCAAACGCCTCTGACAACCTTTTAAAAGCTGCTGATTATACTACACTTCATCACGATAAGGATGGTGTAGCCTATGCATTTAAAAATATTATTAAGGTATATTAATATCCTGTAAAAAATAATTATTATACTATATATGAGCAAATTTAAAATGTTGCACAAATTGTCTGTATTACAAATAATGAATATAAAAACACTCCGGAACATCATGTTATTTATGGCCGATTAATCAAAGTTTAAAATCTCTTGAATTTTGTCCATCGCTCATAAAATAACCTGACAGTTCCGGAGTGTATTTAATTAAATTTACATAATAACCTAATCATAAGTGAGAAATCTCTTTCCGAAGATTTTCCACTTATGATTTTCTATTATTATATCCATATAAATTAATGATGGAATAATCTCATTCCTGTAAAGCACATAGCTATATTATATTTATTACATGTCTCGATAACATTATCATCTCTTATTGAACCACCCGGCTGTGCAATATACTTAACACCGCTCTTGTTAGCTCTCTCAATATTGTCACCAAATGGGAAAAATGCATCTGAACCTAATGATACATCAGTATTCTTATCAAGCCATGCTCTCTTTTCTTCTCTTGTAAATACCTCCGGCTTTTCTGTAAATACTCTTTCCCACTCACCATCTGCTAAGATATCCATATAGTCATCACCGATATATGTATCAATTGCATTATCTCTGTCAGCTCTCTTTAAGCCGTCTTTAAATGGAAGATTAAGTACCTTAGGTGACTGGCGTAAGAACCAGTTATCTGCCTTAGAACCTGCAAGTCTTGTACAATGTACTCTTGACTGCTGGCCTGCACCGATACCGATTGCCTGTCCGCCCTTTGTATAACATACAGAGTTAGACTGTGTATACTTAAGTGTAATTAATGCAATAATAAGGTCAATCTTAGCATTTTCAGGAATCTCCTTATTGTCAGTCACAACATTTCCAAGAAGTTCCTTATCAATCTTAAACTCATTACGTCCCTGTTCAAATGTTACGCCAAATACCTGTTTTCTCTCGATTGGCTCCGGCTTATATGATGGGTCAATCTTAATAATATTATAATTGCCCTTCTTCTTAGACTTTAATATCTCAAGTGCTTCATCTTCATAACCTGGTGCAATTATACCATCTGATACTTCATGCTGGATAAGCTTTGCTGTTTTAACATCGCACACATCTGAAAGTGAGATAAAATCTCCGTATGATGACATTCTGTCTGCACCTCTTGCTCTTGAATATGCACATGCTATTGGCGAAAGTTCTCCAATGCTTTCGTCAACCCAGTAAATCTTCTTTTCAACCTCTGAAAGTGGAAGACCGACTGCTGCACCTGCCGGTGATACATGCTTAAATGATGTTGCAGCCGGAAGTCCTGTTGCCTCCTTTAATTCCTTAACAAGCTGCCAGCCATTGAATGCATCAAGGAAATTGATATATCCTGGCTTACCATTTAAAATCTCAACAGGAAGGTTACTTCCATCTGCCATAAATATTCTTGAAGGCTTCTGATTAGGGTTACATCCATACTTTAACTGTAATTCGTTCATATATAATCCTTTCTAATTTGTAATCACTACTAAATTCAAAATGTTTAATTTATAAAATATCTATTTATTCTTATTAACAATTCTTGTCTCATATCTGCCGGTCTTAATATCAATAAATCTTACAAATAATGATACCTTGTTATCTTCATCTAAGTTATTCCATACCATATCTGTAAATGAATCAATATCACCTGATATTTTAACCCATGTAGGTTCTCCCTCAAAACTTGGAAGTGGGTTGGCATCACGCATATATGTATGTATAAATCTTCCCTCACCTGCTATTGGCTTCTCATAGGCATATGTATATCTGTTGCAGGCTGCACCATTACCGTTATTGCTCTTTAATATAGACATTGCATAACTGAAATTACCATCTTCAATATGCATAATTCCTGAAATTCTAGGAGTATAATTAGGTGCATCCGGCTCAAATTCTCTCGTTCTTAAAGCCTGCTCAAATGTATACTGCTTATCCATAAGTTCGTATATTGTATCTGTCTGGTCACCGTTAGTTACTATAGTCTTGTTACCAAGTACTCTTACCGGTGCGTATATTATAAGACTTGGGTCTTCAAGCTTAGATGGGTCAAATGCCTGTGTTCTTATGCCCTCACCATCTTCGACAAATATACGGTTTCTACTATTTTCACTTCTTCCCATAATAAAATAAGCTGTAACCGCCTTAGTTCCATCCTCTGACAATCCGATAACAATTCCTCTTCCCGGATAAGTTGTTGATGATAATTCCTTTTCAAGTGACATCATTTCCATAAATAAATCCTCCATTCTAAGTATCTTTGTGAATATCTTTGCTGTAAATAAGCTAAAACTATGCACAGGCAGTTTATTCTGCTGTCAGAAGATGCCTGCCTTATTCATAAACCAATCATGTTACCTCCGGATGATTTGATATTCAAATACATTTTATATATAATTCAGACTTACATATTGCTATATAAATAAAAAAACCACCCGGGTAACCATGCTTAACAATGGTCGCCCAGGCGGTCGGCTTATCTTTAATAATCTGTACTCCCTGTGGGTATCTCCCACAACACGCAATGCGTATCTTTCCGCCAGTCGTACAGAACCTATTGACAGAATACAACATTTAATTACATTTTGCAACCCCATAATATTGAAAATCATAAACCATTTATCATTAATCTTTAAAAATCTCACATTTGCAATGCTGCTCTTATTACTAAGATATTTTTCCAATTAATTTGACGCAATGTATTCAGGTCACGGACAACAAGAGATTGTTTTTGTCCTCAGTATAAATACATTGCGTCAAATAAAGTGAAAAATGTCTTTGTAATACGGATAAATTTGTGCAGCATTTTAAATTCGCTCATATATAGTTATAATATTATAATTACATATATACATAATACCGATTAATAATTACCTAAAAGCTTAATTGAATTAGCCTCTTCTTCAATTCCTCTTAATGCATTCATCACCCTCGGGTCATCAATATTTCCCTCAAAATCAACAAAAAAACGAAATTCCCATTTACGGCCTTCCATATTACGCTCTTCAATCGGTCTTGATTCTATCTTATTCATATTAAGTCCGTTATATATAATATGGCTTAGAAGATTATAGAGTGTACCTGTCTCGTTATCTGTCTCAAATACAATACTCATTTTCTGTGCATTTTTGACAAACTTTCTTGTCTTTGTAACTATTACAAATCTCGTCGTATTATTATCTGACGTATTAATACAGCTTTGCAATACTTCAAGACCATATATCTTAGCTGCCTCTTCGCTTGCAATTGCTACATGTGTCGCATCCTTTTCTTCAATAATCTTTTTGGCACTTACTGCTGTATTAGACTGTCCTACCTGCTGCCAGTTTTTATGTTTATTTAAAAATTCATCGCATTGCATAAGTCCCTGTGGATGTGAATATACTACCTTAACCTTATCAAGGTCAGTTCCCGGAAGTCCCAATAATGCATGCTCTATCTTTACATATGTCTCCGCAATTATGTAATTATTATATTCTCTTAAAAGGTCATACACGTCTGCCACAATCCCGGCTTTTGAATTCTCTATAGGAAGAACCGCATAGTCAGCCTTTCCTGTCTTAACATCTTCCATCGCATCCCGCCATGTCGATGTATTATAACAATCCACACCTTCACCAAAATATTTCTTTGTTGCAATATGTGCATACGCTCCCGGTACTCCCTGATATACAATCTTACAGCCTGTCTTACACACCTCATCAATAGCCTCATAAGGTTCTCTTAAAGTTCCGCTTGTCTTTTCCAGAAGACGGTATTGCATCTTTCTGCTGTTAGCCATAATCTGTAAAAATAAATCATCTATCGCATGGACATTATCATTATCCTTAACAAGCTGTGATATCTTTTCTATCTTAGCCTTCTCCCTTTCGGTATCAAGTACTTTCTTGCCTGTCTCAATCTTATACTCTGCCACTTCCCTGCAAAGCTCCATTCTCTTCTCAAATAATTCAACGAGCTGCTTGTCAATACCATCAATATTATCTCTAATCTTACCTAAATCAAGTGCCATCATATCCTCCTAAAATGTATAAATATTAATTCAATTATCATAATAATGCTTATCTTATTTTCTGCTATTTCACCAATAATTTTAATATTTTGTGTTTTTATAACACTATAAATGTCTATAGCATATAATATTTTGCCCTTTAACATATCTTTATGACAAATAGCACACTTTATTGTAGCATATATTTTTTATAATATCACTAATAAAAATGCATATTATTTAAACAAAAATATATATTAATCCGATAAAGCATGATATAATAATAAAAATGTAATTTATATATTATCGTAAGCTTATAATACAAAATAGCATTCTGATTATTTTATATACTGACATGCGGATTATATTATTTTATATGATAATTCTTTATAATATTTTATGCAATATTTTACTGCAGAATGGAGGCACTTATGAATAAGTATGTTAAACGGACTATAATAATTCTGATTATTGTTCTTATTGCAGGAGGTCTTGGCTATTATAGTTATTCCCGTAATAAGTTTGATTTCAATGAAGATAATGCTACCGGCAATACTCCCGGTAATATTAATAACGGTGGACTTTTTTGTGAATCCGGCGGCAGGATATATTTTGCCAACCCTTATGATAAAGACAGACTATATGTTATGAACTCTGACTGCACCGATGCTAAGAAACTCAACGACGACTGCATTGCATATATTAATGTTTGTAATAATTATATATATTATGTTAAAAATAATTTTTCTGAGGATACTGTCGGTGCTGTATTCAGAGGACAGTTATTCGGACTGTACAGATGTGATCTTAACGGTCAGAACTGCAAAGCATTATATGATAAGCTTATAGGAAAAGTAAGTCTTTGTGGCAATTATCTGTATTACCAGCACAATGATAATAAGACACCACTTTCTCTTTATAAAGTAAGAATTGATGGAAAGAATAACAAACAGGTCTCAGCAACCCCATATAATCCGTCATGTGTTAATAATAAGAAGATTTACTTTGCTGATGATACTAATAATAACCGTATAAGAATGATTAATACTGCTAATGATTCGGTATCTCCTTATTACGATGCCAATGCTTATATGGTTGATATGGAAGGCTCTTATATGTATTACATAGACCTTGATAAAGATTATTCAATTATGCGTCTTAATACAGCTACTAATACTGTTGAGCTTGTATACGCTCCTAATAATGGAAAGATTGTAAGTATTAATGTATATGGCAATAAGATGTTCTTCCAGCTTGAAAGTGACAGTGATGATACAACCGGTCTTTATAGAATGAATACAGATGGAACTCAGATAGAATATGTAGCACATGGCAATCTTACAAAGGTTACATGCACATCCAGGTATACATTTTTCAGATATTATGAAGAACCTACAATACTTTACAGAGTTCCTACATCTGGTACGATTACAAAGGTTGAGGAGATTGTTATTAAATAGTCAATCATCATTAAAATATTACACAACAGTAGTTCTATACAAAAATTATGCAGGATATGGATTCTTAAACAGTAAAATTCTATATCCTGCATAAATTTTTTTTTGCTTTCATTGCATCAGCAACATTTTCTATTGTCTGTTAATCAGACTAAATTCTCTTTTCAGTCAGCTTTTTACTCTTTATTCAAATATATTTCTTCATCAGCTTCTTCCTGATAGCTTGATTATAATTCATCAACAACCTGAAATATATAAAACTTAAGATAAAGTGACTCATCATCAGCCCAGAGTATAGGATGATCCGGTGACTGTGTTCTATATTCTATCTGGCGCAGTCTTTTATGTACATTCCTTGCTGCTTCTGCAATAGTCTTTGTAAATAACTCCGGATTCATAAAATGCGAGCATGAACAGGTTGCAAGATAACCACCATTTTTAACAAGCTTCATTGCCCTTAAATTAATCTCACGATATCCTTTAGTTGCATTCTTAATTGAACTTCTTGACTTTGTAAATGCAGGCGGATCTAATATTACAACATCAAACTTTTCTCCCTGCTTCTCAAGCTCTGGAAGAAGTTCAAATACATCTCTGCATGTAAATTTAACTGTGTCCTCCAATCCATTAAGCCTTGCATTTTCCTCTGCCTGATTGACACCTAATTGTGAAGCATCAACACCAAGTACGCTTGCTGCTCCTGCCATACCTGCATTTAACGCAAATGAACCTGTGTGTGTAAAGCAGTCTAATACCTTAGCTCCCTTACACATAGGTCTTATAGCTGCCCTGTTATACTTCTGGTCAAGGAAAAAGCCTGTCTTTTGTCCGTCCTGTACATCGACATAGTATTTAACACCATTTTCCACTATCTCAACCTTAGTATCAAATTCTTCCCCAATAAAGCCCTTGTGTCTTTCCATTCCCTCATGCAGTCTTACTTTGGCATCACTTCTTTCATATACTCCACGGATATCAATGCTCTTTTCACGAAGGATTTCCTTCACTTTTTCGACAATAAGTGACTTAAATCTGTCAATACCTAAAGCAAGCGATTCCACAACAAGCACATCTGAGTACTTATCTATAACAAGCCCCGGCAGAAAATCTGCCTCCCCAAATATAAGACGGCAGGCAGAGGTATCTACTGTGTCAAATCTGTACTCAACCGCAGCCCTTACTCTCTCCTCAATAAATGCTTCGTCAACAACATCTGTGTGTCTTGCAAGCATTCTTACTGTAATCTTGGATTTTCTGTTAATAAATCCGATTCCCATGAAATAATCATCAAAATCAAGCACCTCAACAAGATGTCCATCAATTATTCCGTCAGACATCCATTCAATTTCGTTATCATATACCCAGGCACCGCCTGCCTTTAATGTTCTTCCTTCACCTTTTCTTAATCGTATCTTTCCGCATACGCTGAATAAATCTTCCATTCTGTTCCTTCCTGCCAGATTTTTCTGACATGTATCATAATTATTCATAATATATTAATCCGTTGACGGATTACCAAGGAAATAAAACATACATACTCCTGCAACCGTAATAAGAAGCGACACAAGCTTAATCCATGAAAATGTAGTCTTCTCACTTCCAAACAGCCCGAAAAGTCCCAGCAGATACGAAACAATTATCTGCGCAACTACAATCGTAACCTCCGCTTTAGCAATTCCAAGACCACTTATACTCTTAATAACTGTAAATGTTATAAATGCACCTATCACACCTCCAAGAAGTGTAATCTTGTTATCAACCTTAAACAGCTTCATGATATCAGGTCTTCCGTCAATTACCCACATAATCGCACAAGTCGCCAGTGCTGTCAACTGCACAAACATTGCCGTAACCCACACACTGCTCGCTTTTGTAACATTTGTATTAAATGCGCCCTGTAAACTCATAAGTGCACCTGATATTATTGCAATCAAAAATCCTGCCATTAACTAACCTCCCCATTAATCTGCATAGAATAATTATTAGTTAATAACAGGATATTTATTCATAATGTTATTTAGTACTCTGCGTACTGTTTTCATTATTATTTTTAGTTGTTTTTTCTATTGTTGTTGCAAATGTACTGTAAGCTGTATCAACATTTCCACCATCATATACCTGATGAAGCATAATCTCATATCTCATATACACTTCTCCTACTCCGATATATTTAGCTTTTACAACAGAGTCAGAATAAATCTGGTGTAACTTCTGGTAGCTTTCTGCTCTCTTAACATTTAAATCCGCCCTTGCACAGCTTTTCTTAGCCATGTTTCCAAGATAATCTGCATAATCATAAGAAATTGCTCTTGCAACAGCCTTGGATGCATCTACATTCTTAGTGTACGGATTAACTACTGCCATCGTAGTAACAGACATTGCCTTAGAATCAAGGTCATCTCCCATTGAAGGATACTCACATATTCCATAATCTACATCTGTAACATTAATCTCTGCAAGACTGTCTGCATCTAGCACCGTATAGAGCATATTTCCAGTAGAAAACAGATCCGCACATTCTTTAAGACTTACTGTATTTCTGTCAATACCAAATGCATCTTTTAACTGAGCGTACTTAGTAAGAACCTTCTTAATCTTTTCCTCATTAAGAGATACCTCAGCCCTGTTCTCTGCATTAACTCCGCCTATATTAATATAGGCTCCTGCTGCTGCATAATTAAGGAACATTGAATCAGGATTCCATTCAAACACCATTGAAACATCCTGATTCTCATCTGTAATCTGGTAATTGTCACTTATATCACGAATCTGATCTATAGTATCAACTGCTTCTGCATATTTCTTATTATATACAAGAAATGAAGTGTTGAACGACACCGGGTAACCATATAACTTACCACCATACGAACATGCAGTCATTGCAGCCTTACCATACACATTCTCATTATAGACTTCAGGATACATATCATTCTCAGAGGTAAGACCTGAAAGATAAGCCTTCTCCATCTCTTCTGATGACAAAAAATATATATCACACGCATTGTCGTTTCTGACCGATTCGTCATATATATAAGTAATATATGAATCAGCCTCAATATATACAGGCTTAACAGTCACCAGTTCATTAGATTTCTTAAATTGTCTGGCAACGAATTCAAGATAAGACTCATATGCACTGTCATTATACCAGACATTAACTGTAATAGGTCCACTAAGATTAAGCTTCTTCGCAGCCTGTGTCCTGTCATCTTTATTACCACAGCCTGCAAAGACTGTCAGCATGGTAACAATCAGCATCATACTGATAAATCTTCTTAATTTCATAAAGTAAACTCCTGATTCTAGAAGGATTTCTTAAGCTTAGCTATGCATCTACATCTGCCTTAGTGATTACAAGTGGTGGAACAAATCTTATAACATTAGTTCCTGCTGAGAACAGAATAAGTCCATTATCAAGTGCTTTGGCAATTACGTCCTTAGGATTAACTGATAACTCAAGTCCCTGCATAAGACCCATTCCTCGTCTCTCGACAACAACATCTATTGTCTCAACAAGCTCATCAAGCTTTTCTTCAAAGTAAGCAGATACTTCCTTGACATTATCTAATACATGCTGCTTCTCAAAAAGTTCGAACACCTTGGTTGCTGCTGCGCATGCAAGTGGATTACCACCATATGTTGTTCCATGGTCTCCTGGAACCAACGCCTTCGCAACTTCTTCTGTCGCTGCAAATGCGCCTACAGGAACTCCACAACCAAGAGCCTTGGCAACTGTAAGGATATCAGGCTTAACGCCATACTGCTGGAATGCGAACATACTTCCTGTTCTTCCCATTCCGCACTGAATCTCATCAAGTATAAGAAGAATTCCCTTCTCATCACATAGCTTTCTTACACCTTCAATAAATTCTTTAGTAGCAGGATAAATTCCTCCTTCACCCTGTACTGTCTCAAATATTATAGCACAAGTTTTGTCATTAACAAGTTCCTTTACACTGTCAAGGTCGTTATACTGTGCAAACTTAATTCCCGGTATCATAGGTCCAAATGCTTCCTGATAATGCTTATTAC
>ERZ773204.3171-NODE-3171-length-10464-cov-5.588529_pt1 | contig 10464 bp, 10 predicted proteins | sample MGYA00581007_ERZ773204 | MGnify/ENA primary metagenome ERZ773204 (study PRJEB29015, sample SAMEA2737757) | human gut metagenome | biome: human gut; feature: human-associated habitat; material: faeces | place: China | collected 2012 ... | reverse complement strand
TAAATGATATGGGAATGGATATTTCTTTAATAGCAAGTGCTGTAGATATGGATGAGGAAACTATAAAACAGTGGTTAGAGAAATAATGTTTTTTAATGTTAAGGCACCGATTTGGTTAATTAGTTTGCTTGAAACATTAAGCATCTACATATGTTTGCCAGGTGTGAAAGTTGGAAAAGTAACAGTTCAGCCTGTTACTTGGAAAAATTGGAAGTTGAAAGTTTTTATATACATTTATAACATGATATGTTAAAATAAAGTTATAAATCCATTTTTACAACTAAGGTCTAAAAATGGCAAAAAAATATGAACAAAGTGTGAAGAGACACAAAAACAGCAAAAAATAAGCAGATTTTGATGTTGTCAGACAATTACCTGCAAAATCGAGTCTGCAAATGCTTCATTTTAGGGCGTTCCCAGAGGGGAGCGTAGAAATGGAGAAAGCCCGATAAAGGGCATTGACACATTCCTCTTTCTCTAATATGTTCACACATTTCATCGTAGAAATGGAGAAAGCCCGATAAAGGGCATTGACACACTCTTTTCCATTCCGTGAATCCGTTTCAGGATCAGTAGAAATGGAGAAAGCCCGATAAAGGGCATTGACACGATTTAACAGATCTTCTTTTGCATTATCTGTATTTGGTAGAAATGGAGAAAGCCCGATAAAGGGCATTGACACATTGCAGCAATAATTGTTTCTCCTGCTTCGTTACCGGCGGTAGAAATGGAGAAAGCCCGATAAAGGGCATTGACACAGTATGGCGTTTCTTCAGCTCTACTGTAACCCCCGCCATGTAGAAATGGAGAAAGCCCGATAAAGGGCATTGACACGCATCCATCATAAGACTAGCTGCTGCTTTTGCAAGATGTAGAAATGGAGAAAGCCCGATAAAGGGCATTGACACCCACACATTTCACATTTAAGACAAATACCATATCCAGCGTAGAGTAGAAATGGAGAAAGCCCGATAAAGGGCATTGACACACTTGCCTGAGTTATTAAATTTTCAGCTGCATTTTTAGTAGAAATGGAGAAAGCCCGATAGAGAGCATTATTAAAAAAGTAACGCAAACAATGATAAAATCGCCATTTAAAGCAGTTAAGTGGTGATTTTTTTGTATGTTATTAACAAAGAAATCTATATAAAATAATGCATATTGCATAAGAAAATAAAAAATCTAATATTACAAAATTGTTTATAGTGTACCAAATTATATAAAATATTTCTAACAATATTCACATATTAAAAAGATAAATCGTATGTTATCATTATTTCACTTAAGAAAAACAAGCATTTTCATCTGTTTATCAGATGATAAAGTTCAGTTATGAACATATATTTCTGAAGCAAATACTGAAAGAAGGTGGAACAAGTGTCTAATAAAATACAAAATAAAGGAAAATCTAAAAAGAATAGAAAAACTGATGAAGAAGTGATACAGATAATAAGAAATCTTCGTTTGATTGACGATGTATTATTTGAGAAGTTTATGGAAGATGCAGCGGCGTGCGAAGAGTTATTACAGGTAATACTTGAAAATTCACGGCTGAAAGTTAAGCCGGAAACATTAGTTGCACAAAAGTCATTAAGAAATCTTGCAAAGAGATCAGTTCGCTTAGATGCATATATTGAAGGTGTTGAAGATAAAGTATATAATATAGAAATACAGAGATCTGATAATTGCAATCATGTAAAACGCGTGCGTTATAATGCATCAACGATAACAATTAATAAATCTGAACCGGGTGATGAATTTGAGGATGTTCAGGATGTAATAGTAATTTATATATCCGAGTTCGATATGTTTGGAGCAGGAAAAACAGTGTATCATGTAGAAAATGTTATAAGGGAAACAGGCAATCCGGTGAATGATGGTCTTATGTCAGTATATGTCAATACGGAAGTGGCAGATGATAGTCTGATAAGTGAACTCATGCAATGTTTTCTAAAAACAGATTTCAGGGATGATAAATTTCCAAATATATCAAGAAGAATGAAAGAATTAAAACATGGTGAGGAGGACGAGAAGATGTGTAAAAGTGTAGAGGAATATGCCGAGAGAAAAGCGAAAGAAGCAGCAAAAGAGGCAGCACAAAAAGCAGCTCAAAAAGCTACAGAGGAGGCTGTAAAAAAAGCTATGGCTGAGAAGAAAAAAACGGTAGAAAAATTAAATGATATGGGAATGGATATTTCTTTAATAGCAAGTGCTGTAGATATGGATGAAGAAACTATAAAACAGTGGTTAGAGAAATGATGTTTTCACAAAACGAGCATTTCCTAACGACTTGCCCTTACTATGTCTTTCGTGGTAATATAAACAACTGTACGACAAAGCAAAAAGTACAGATTCAAAAGAAAAAAATATCTAAAACTATTAAGAAGCAGAGTGGATTGCAAATATCTGCCTGACTGGTAAAATGTTTTTGTTACACGAAAGGAGTAAAAAATGAGTAATAAACAATCTTCAGCCCCTATTCAGGAAAATAAGATGGGGATTATGCCAATAGGAAAACTGGTTTTCAATATGTCACTGCCGATGATGGTTTCGATGATGGTGCAGGCATTATACAATATTGTTGACAGTATATTTGTCGCAAAATTATCGGAGAATGCTTTGACGGCGGTTTCACTTGCATTCCCTTTGCAAACGCTTCTTATTGCGGTAGCTACGGGAACCGGTGTAGGTATGAATGCACTTTTGTCTAAGTCTCTCGGGGAGAAAGATTTTAAGAAAGCTAATAAAACGGCGACAAATGCAGCATTTATATATGCGGTAAGTTATATTATTTTTCTAATACTTGGATTTACCGTAGTGAAGCCTTTTTACAGAAGTCAGGTGGGAAGTGCCGATGCTGAGATTATGACCATGGGAGTTGATTATCTTAGCACGGTCATGATTTTTTCATTTGGTATTTTCACGCAGGTGTTTTTTGAGAGACTTCTCACATCGACAGGACGCACGATTTTTAGTATGACTTCCCAGCTCAGCGGTGCGGTTACAAATATTATATTAGATCCGATTTTAATCTTCGGTATGTTTGGTGCTCCTAAAATGGGAGTGACAGGAGCTGCTGTTGCAACCGTTATCGGTCAGTGTGTTGCAGGGCTTGTTGCAGGAACCTGTAATCACAAATTTAATCATGAAGTTAGATTTCAATTTAAGGGATTTAAGCCTGATTTTAAGATTATCGGAACGATTTATGCAGTTGGAATACCTTCTATTATAATGCAGTCTATCGGCTCTGTTATGACATATTGCATGAACCGTATTCTTATTGAGTTTTCATCAACGGCTACGGCTGTTTTTGGTGTTTATTTTAAGCTGCAAAGCTTTTTCTTTATGCCTGTATTTGGTCTGAACAACGGAATTACACCCATTATTGCCTACAATTATGGTGCGAGACAGCGTAAGCGTATGGTAAAGACGATAAAAGTAAGTCTTGCGACGGCTTTTTGTCTTACATTTATTGGATTTGTTCTTTTTGAGAGTATTCCACAGGCATTGCTCGGATTGTTTAATGCCTCTGATGATATGCTTAAGATAGGTGTGCCTGCACTTAGAACGATAGGTGTACATTATCTGATTGCATGGTTCTGTATTATTGCAGGAACCGTATTTCAGGCACTTGGAAAAGCAGTGTTTAGTATGGTCGTATCAATCATGCGTCAGCTTGTAGTTCTCGTGCCGGCTGCGTATCTTCTTGCAAAATTTGGCGGACTTCATATGGTATGGTGGTCGTTTCCAATTGCAGAGGTTATGTCATTTATTGTGTCACTTACATTTCTTATAAAAATCTGGAATGACATTATAAAAGATATTCCTGAGGGACGGGAATAAGGCGGATAGCAGACATAAAAACAGGTGACCGGATAGGGTTGATGCATAAAAAGCTGTTTTGCTTCTTCCAAACCGTCAAGAAGCTGCTTGTTTACATCAAACATACTTTTTAGAAAGAGTGGAAAATCTGCATTGTGATTCCATATATACCTTTCGTCAGCAATAACAAAAGCACCATTGTCCGGATGGACATGGTGCATAAGGTAACGGTATCTTTTCTTAATCAGCGTATTTTGCTGACGGGTCAATGTTTTTTATTGACATATGTACTGCTGCGAGCGACGATGTAGAGAGAGCGTGCCAGTGGCATTATTTGTTATACATCCTCGATTGACACAGCTGTATATTACAGTTTTATTCCTTTGAGCAGCTTCGCAAAAGGACTTTCATCAGCTTTTTCTTCCTTATCTGCACGAAATTCGTCTGGAATTTCGTATGTATCTTCTTCTTCGTCAGGAATATCATTCTCAAGTGCTTTCATGCTGAGTGATATCCTGTCACCATCAAGAGCGATTATTTTTGCAGATACAGTATCACCGAGTTTAACAACTTCCTTTGGAGATTTGATAAATTTATTTGTAATCTGTGATATATGACAAAGTCCTATAAGGTCTTCGCCTATTTCAATAAATACTCCATATGATTCCATGCGCACAATCTTTCCGGAAACGGTTTCGCCAACTGCGAGTTTTGAAATTTTCTGCGAATGTTCAAGCACTGCGTTTTCTCTTGCGATTTCTTTTGCTGAGAGGACAAGTCTTTTTTCGTTTGCGTCAGCGGTAATGATAATCGCATTTAAAGTCATGCCGACATAGCTTTCAGTATCCTCAACATAGTCAAGACCGATTTTTGAAGCGGGAATAAATGCTTTAACTCCTTTGACAAAACCTGTCACACCACCTGGATTTGCTTCAGTGACCTTGAAAGCAAAAACAGTGCGGTCTGCCATATCCTTTTTAAGTTCATCCCATACAAGAAGATTGTGGGCAGCTTTTTTTGATAAGATGACAGCTCCGTTGTCACCTTCGGCATCAATTACCATTGCACGAATGGTATCGCCAATATTGCAGTCATTTTTGATTGAAAAAGAAGGATCATCGCTACATTCTTCAAGTGGAATGATACCCTCAGTATAATAGTTTAAATCGACAGTCAGCTCAGTTTCTGAAATGCCTATTACGGTAACATCTAAAATATCACCCTCTTTTATTACTTTAAAAGAACTTTCAAGTTCCTTTTCAAAATCTTTCATGCTTTCAGTCATGTTATGTACCCCCTTAGTTGATATATCTTATATTTTAGTATAGTGTGATTGAAAATACAATGATGGATTTTGTTGAGGCAGCAATGTATTCTGCATAGCATAAATATATTTATGTTTTGCTCTTTCAATATAATCAAAAAACGTAGTAGAATATCAATCAGTTTTGTTTTATGTTGTGTTATAATATTATGGGTTACTTAGAAAATGGTAAATTTGATTAAAAAAATCAAGCCAGTCGCGAAGTATTGTTGATACGATAATGTCAGTTGAAAGGATCATAGTTATGGATATTAAAATAGTAGTATGTGATGATGAGGTGGAGATATGCGCTTTATTGGAGATGATGTTGATTGATATTTTTAGGGATAAAGGTATGAGTTGTGAAGCAGAGTCATTTTATACAGGAGAAAGTCTGTGTAAAGAATTTGAACGCAGGAAATATGATTTAATCTTTTTAGATATAGAAATGGACGGAAAATCTGGGATAGATGTTGGAAGATTTTTGAGAGATGAACTGGGAAATGAAACAGTTCAGATTGTATATATATCCGCAAAGACAGAATATGCTATGGAACTTTTTGAATTTCATCCGATGAATTTTCTTGTAAAACCGATTGAGCGTTCAAAAATTGAAAAATTGGTTAATAAGTACCTGATTATTACTGAACAGAATAATAAGTTTTTTGGTTACAAAAAGAAAACGGACTATTTTAAAGTTCCGTTGTCAGATATATTATATTTTGAAAGCCATAATCGAAAGATACACATTCAAATGAAGGATAGGGAAGATGATTTTTATGGTTCAATGGATGATGTATATAAAATGGTAAAAGGACATTGCTATTTGTTTATTCACAAATCTATTATTGTAAATTATCGACAAATTAAAAAAATATTTTATGAAAAAGTTGTTATGATAGATGATACCGTATTACCGATCAGTCAGTCTAGGCGGTCTGCAATCAGGAAAATGTGTATGAAAATACGAAAAGAGGAAAAGTGATGGAAAATATATTTAACTATGCTATGGGAGGAATTGTTGATTCTTTGGAAGTATATATTATATTTCGTTATATGATGATATTTTTCGAGGATGCATATGTTAATGACAGATTAGCGTATATTGCCTATGCAGCACGCCTTTTTATTTCTCTTGCCCTGCGTTTTGCTTCCGTATCTCCAGTTATTAGTGCCGGAATTTCATACGGGAGTATTTTTTTTGTTTCGCTTTGTTATGTGACAATTATGTCAAAAAGATTGATTGTTTCTGCGTTTATTTATATGTGTTCATTTTCTTCTGAGGCAGTTGTAGCTGTGATTGTTGGAATAAGTGGTTTTGATGCTTTTGGAAATACTGAGCATATATCGGTATTCTGGAATTTGATAATAGAAATGATTTTTTGGAGCATTTCATTAATTATCAGAAAATTTAATAATATAAATGAAAAGCTCAAAGTACCGAAATCTTTTGTAACATTTATTATAGTGATTACTGTGTCTATGATATGTTTGGAGTGCATGATTTTTTCTCAGGAGAAATTGGATGAACGAATAGCGGGGATTTCACTGGTCTGTCTTATATCATCTGTTTTTATGCTGATGTATTTATATGATTCTTTGACCATAGTAATTAAGGAACATATGGAAACAGCAATTGCTAAAAAGGAAAAAGAATATTATCACAAACAATCTGAAATGCTAACAGAAAAATATGCAGAATTAAACAAATATCGTCATGATATGAAAAATCGAATGATAGCTATACAGCAGATGGTTAATAAAAAACAATATGAGTCTGTATCAAGATATACAGAGGAATTTGTTGAGAAAATAGAATTTGCTACTCCATACTGTAATACGGGAAATATTGCATTGGACAGCATTGTTAATTATAAATTAACAAAAATGACAGAATTGGGGATTTCGGTAGAAATTGATATAGTGCTTCCATCTAACCTGCCAATTAATGAGGATGATTTAGTAGTTATTGTGGGAAATCTTTTAGATAATGCAATGGACGGAACAGGCAGGATGGAAAAAGCAATAGATAGATTTGTTCAAATTGATTTTTCATATGAAAAGGGAAGTGTCTGGCTTTGTGTGAAAAACGCTTATAATGGTTGCTTACAACGACGAGGAAAGAGTTTTTTTACAAGTAAAAAAGACAAGACAATGCATGGCTTGGGCTTGCAAAATGTAAGGGAAATTGTTGAAAAGTATAACGGTTTGTTGGAATTTTCAACAGAAGATAATTTATTTGTAGTGGATATTGTTCTGCATATGTAGGTAAGAAAATTGAATTTTTGTAAAAATGTCATTGGAAAGCACAGAGGTCAAGTGGATATTCGCAATCCGCTTTGCTACTTCTTTGATAGTGCGTAAACTTTAAATTTCAACAAAAGTTTATATAGATTCATACAAATGGCCGTACAAAAGATGAATATATGGTAGCATGAATGAGTCAAGAATCAATAATACTTGTACTCTTGACTGTGAAATATGTATCATTAAGTGTATTTTGTCTGCTATTATTATTTATAATGAGTAGCATTGTGATTTTGTTGTTGGCACCTATTGATACTATTAATAAACGACTGGATGAAATTGAACACATTCATTATCGTAAAAAAGCTAGTGTAGTGTTGGCACTTGAATGTTTAATAGTAATTTTAAGTTTAGTGTTTCATAATATTCTGTTTTTGGAAAGTATTATTTTTTCGCAATTTACAATAGCGATATCGTTAATTTGTGGAGAGTTAAAAAATTATTTACAAAGTGATAGTGTGAATGGAGGAAAAATGTTATGAAAAAGATAATAAAGGTAGTATGCAGTTTTGCAATCGCAATGACAACAGCGTGTGGTGTGATTTGTGCAGTAGCATCTGCTGCAAATCCAAATTCTACAACGGGAAAATATGCTTATATGTCTGGAGTGATTGACTATTCGTCTAAAGACAAAGGGGTGGTGAGTGTTAAGAATACTTCTGGCACGACTAGATATATTTCAATTAAATCATATGTTTTAGGAAATAATGCAGGTAGTGTTGCGTCTGGAAAGTGGATTAGACAATCTAAAGAAAATGCAGGTAAATTTTCAGCATCTGCAACAATAAGAAAGAATAAATCATCAACATCGACTGTACTTGAAACTTTGAATTTAACAGTATATTAGTAGTAAAATATATCAGATTTAAAATTATAAGGAGTGACATTTTTATAAAATAAATGACACTCCTTATTTGAATAGGAGGTGCTGAATGAAATATATTTGGTTTAATATAAAAAGCTTTTTCATAAAAAAGAAATTGATATTTATTTTATCTTTTTTTTCTATAATCTGTTCGTGTATTATGATTCATTTTTCTTATGGATTATATCAAAACTATCAGTTAAAAAAACAGTATGATTTGTCAGATGAGAGAAAGATTGTATTGACTTTACAAGGGGATTTTGATGAAACATCAGATAATGAATTAAATGATGATGAAAGCTATTTTATGCCGGCTGATTCAGCAAAAAGTTATGTAACGGTGGATTTATTAAAGAAATATGTGGCGGAATTTAGTAATTCTTATACGGATAAATTGAAATACATTGAAGCGACAGCGATAGTAGACAAATTACCCTTTCATATGAACTTCTCTATAAAGGATGGATTGATTATTAAAAGTGATGAATTTGAAAAAGAAGTAGAAGATAACGCTATGTTGGAAAGTGGAAGATATTTTACGGAGGAAGAATATCGGAAAGGGGAAAAAGTTGCTATTTGTTGGGATTATTTACATTGGAATACAATGTCCTCTCCTGTCAGTAAGCGTATGGCTGTGGACAAGAAAATACTACATATTCAAGGAAAAGATTATAAAATTATTGCTTATGGAATCATTGATATTGACAGACCGGTTATACCAATTACATCTTTGGAGGATACGACGCCTTTTACCGGAGAAATAGTATTTAATTTTAAGAAACCGATTAGACAAGAGCAGTACGATATTGTGGTGGAAAAAACTGAGAAAATTTTTGGGGATAAAGCTGTTGTAGCAGCGGCAAATCTTCCAGATGATGATGCGGTATATCTGTATAACACAATTATAATGGTTACTATTTTTATTACACTTGTTTCTGCAATAAATTTTGCTGTTTTGTATCGTTATATTCTTTCCAGCAGAAAGCAGGCACTCATGGTTTACAGGATTTGTGGGTTGAGTTTTTGCAGAGTTGTATTATTGTACTTGGGAGAATGTACAGCTTTGACTATTACGGCTTACTTTATTGGCGTTTTGCTATTTGAAAATGTAATATTGAAAAAAATTTCGGGGTATTATGAATATATGAGCAGTAGCTACAGCAGTTATATTTATTTTGTATTGTTTGCTGTATATTTTTTGATTTCCTTGCTGGTATTGACTTTAATGATTATATATGCTTTGAAAACAGACATGAAGTTGAATGTAAAGGGAGGAGTTCGATGAAACTAAAATATGCACTTTATGAGCAAAAGAAAAATAAGCTTATGACTATACTGTTTTTTATTCAGACTATGATTGTTTTAATTATGATTGTCAGCATTATTTCAGCAATTTTTTCCAGATATGAAAAATACAAGCCTTTGGAAAGTTTTTTTCGTGGAGATGGTCTGAATATGCATATGACTGATTTGTTGGGGAGAAATGGGCAGAGATATCTTCCTTTTACGGAGTCATCTGATGTGGAAAAATATTTAAAGAAAGCGCATATGGTTAGTTCATATTCTATACAGATGACATTTGATATTGATAATAAAAAGAATGAGCTTGGCACATGGTCACCTGTCGTTGGATATGATGATGAATTACTCTCTGCATATACTCCTGAGATGGAAACAGGACGCTGGCTTAGGATAGAGGATGCAGATACTGATATGATTGAGATTGTGCTGGCACAGAAAGAGAATAGTCATAAAGTAGGAGATATTATAACGCTTACAACATCTGATGTAATAAAAGATTCGAGGAAGTACAAGCTGTCAAAACAGGTTAAGGCTAAGGTTGTAGGAATTCTTGCAGATGGAGCGAGCACAATTATGCGTACAAAACATTATGGAGAATATTCTGATTTTAGGGATTATTATTATCCGTTTAATAGGGACGAGGAGGAAAGGGCAGTCGTATTTGTATCAAAGAGGGATATAGAACATAACAATCGAATTAATGCTGCAACTGAACAAAAGAATTTGATAAAGGGTGAAAAATGCATATGGCCGTATATCATATCAGGGCCATGTTTTATACAATATGATAAGGGGATTTCAAAGAAGGAAAAAGAGTATAATTCAAAATATCTTGCGGTTAATGGCAGGTATGTATTTCGTCATA
>ERZ773204.3170-NODE-3170-length-10465-cov-3.865034_pt1 | contig 10465 bp, 22 predicted proteins | sample MGYA00581007_ERZ773204 | MGnify/ENA primary metagenome ERZ773204 (study PRJEB29015, sample SAMEA2737757) | human gut metagenome | biome: human gut; feature: human-associated habitat; material: faeces | place: China | collected 2012 ... | reverse complement strand
AACGAAGATTTCCAAGCCGCCGAATTTTCGGCACCTTCCGGTCAGACTAAAAAAGACCATATCATCAAACTAGATGCTGCCAAAGAAATGGCAATGCTTGAACGGAATGAAAAAGGAAAACAAGTACGCAGATATTTCATTCGGGTAGAAAAGAAATACAAAGCGGCGTCTCTTGCCACACAGGAACTCTCACCGCAGTTGCAGGTCATGATTAACTTGGAAATTGAGCAGAAGCGTCAGGCAGAGAAGCTTGAGCACGTGGAAGAACGGATTGAAAGCATCCGTGAGGTTGTTGCAATCGATACAACATCATGGAGAGATGATACCGGAAGAATCTTGAGAAAAATCGGTATGGAGTGCGGAGACAGTAAGTCCTATCAAGATGTAAGAGCGGAATCTTATCAGCTGTTGGAAAAACGCATGGGAGTGAATGTGAAGCAGAGGCTCACAAACAAACGTAGAAGAATGGCAGATGAGGGTGTTTGCAAATCCAGAAGAGACAAATTGAATTATCTTGATGTGATTGCCGATGATAAGAAGCTGATTGAGGGATATACGGCTATTGTAAAAGAGTTGGCTATTAAATACGGAGTGGCGTAGCAGGGAGGATTGACATGGAAATTGTAATAGCAAGCATCATCTGCTCGATCATAACAACAATCGTTACAAGTCTTGTGGTGACACGGGAGTCTATGAGCATTATCCAAAAAGCTGTTGATCATTTACTTGATGTCAACATGGACTTTGTCACCTCGATGACAAACATGATAATTGATAGATTTGGAACGAATCACAAATAAGAGTGGATGGACAACATGCCTCGGACAATCCATCTGGCATACATAGTAGAGAGGTGATGATTTTGATCGTAGAAACAGTAAAAGTAAAAAATGCAACAATCCGAGTGCATGATGATTGTTATGTGGATCGCACAGAAGAGGAAGTCAAAAAACTTATAGATGGATGTTGTCGGATTATTCAGGGAGCATTGATACGAAAAGAGGAAACCGCCTAGGCGGTAGAAGGGAGGACAAGCTATGAAAAGGCTAACAGTAAACAAGATCGAGAAATTTATCCAGACACTGGAATCCACAGAAAGGTTTGGTTGGTATTCTGAGGAGCAAAAGTTGCACGCAATCGCCTGTTTAAACAATTACTGCAGGGAACTGGAGTATCAAGGAAGAAAATCCGTGAAATTAAAGGAGGAAGAACATGGAAATTAAAGGAACTTATCATTGCCAGACTACTCAACAGCCCAACGCTTTAAACAGTTGGGATATCCGGTCAGTCTCCGTAGAGCTGCCAGAAGAAAAGGACAAGCCTTACTGGATCAGAGCTGGAGTGGCAGTGATCGGGTTTATCTTGGTGCTACTGGCGTGGTATCTGGTGTTTGGGTATTAAAAATGAGCACCTACAAAAAGGCTGGGGAGCCGTAGGTACTCTGACAAAAAAATCAAGAATATAGTAACAGATTTTAGGAGGATAAGCAATGGATAGAGAAAAAATACATAAACTTTTAGACTTAATTCTTGAGATTCAAGAGCGTGGAGAAGGTAGGAATGGGTATCCGTACGTAAACATTGAATTTTCGAACTACGGTAGCAGAATATTTTTAACCGCACAAGAAAACGGATTTGTTACTGATGGAGATTACGATTTGTTTGACGGTATTGCAACAGATAAGCAACTAGATAATGCAATCATTTTAGTTGGGGTATTGCTGGAAATGGCAGTGGACAAGACGGAGGAACAGTATGCTTAGCTATACAGATACCGAGCAAGAAGAAATGACGGAACGAGAAGTTGTTGAGAGTGAGAGATATTTTAAAGTACGGAGAAGACATTATCAAAATTATTGCGATTTTATGGAGTTTTTTCAAGCAGAAGACGGCATACGAGATTGATGAAGAGATTTTAAATTGTGTAGATCAGGAAACAGGAGAGATTATCGACCCGGAAAAGCTGGCACAGTTGCAGATGGATTTTGACAAAAAGGTAGAGGGAATTGCTCTCTGGATCAAAAACCTCTTATCTGATGCAGAAGCAATCAAGGCAGAGAAAAATAAGCTGGCTGACCGCCAGAAAACATGCGAAAACAAGGTAAGAAACTTGAAAGAATACCTGTCTGGTTATTTATGTGGTGAAAAATTTAAGACACCAATAGTCAGCATTTCTTATCGAAAATCAGAGAGTGTAGAAGTGCAAGACGTTTCAAAACTGGATGAAGAATACTTGAAGTTCACTGATCCAGAAGTGGACAAGACCAAGGTGAAAAAAGCCCTGAAAGATGGGGTTGAACTCTCTGGCGTTGTATTGGTGCAGAATAATAATATTCAGATTCGGTAGGGTGGAAATATGGAATTTAGGACATTAAAAGCGAATGAGATTGAATGCCGTATCGCAACGGTGAAGAGTAATGGGATATCGCTGCTACTATATAAAGACGCAAGGTGCGACATGAATATCTTGGATGAAACTGTAGGAAAGTTAAATTGGAAAAGAGAACACAGCAGAGACAACGCAAACTGCACCGTGAGTATATGGGATAACGATAAAGGCATCTGGGTTCCAAAAGAAGACACGGGAACAGAAAGCTTTACCGAAAAAGAAAAGGGTCTTGCATCTGACAGCTTTAAGAGAGCTTGCTTTAATTGGGGAATTGGGAGAGAGTTGTATACTGCCCCATTTATCTGGATTCCATCTGACTGGTGCGAAATAAAAGCTTCTGGCAGGAAAGATCAGAGAGGAAATGATGTTTTAACGTGCTACGACAAGTTTTCGGTGGAAAAAATATTATATGATGAAAATCGCTGTATTTCCGCAATTTCCATTGTTAAATTACTTAAAAATGGTGGAAAAGTCAGAGTTTTTGTTGCTGATAACAGGGAGAAAAAAATGAAATTTACAGGAAAATTAAAAGGCCGTTTGATAGATTGCCACACTATCCTATTCGAATCCGTAGAGGACTTCCGACAAGCCTACGATGAACTGAAAGATTATGAGAAATTAACGCTTGAAATAAAGCCGTACAGAGCAAAGAGAAGCCTTGACGCAAACTCTTATTTGTGGGTGTTGCTGGATAAATTAGCGGAAAAGTTGGACATCACTAGGTGGCAAGCGTACCTAAATGAATTAAAATCCCACGGCGCTTTTGAGTACATACCGCTCCGGGAAAAAGACATCTATCTGGCACAGTCAGTGTTCCGGATTGTGATAGATCGTGGAGCACAGGAAGTAAAAGACCTGCAGGGAAGAGTGGAGACGCTGCACACTTTGCAGTGTTTTAAAGGCTCAAGCAAGTACAACAGCAAGGAAATGAGCCGGCTCATCAAGGGCGTGTTGGAAGATTGCAGAGAGGTCGGTATACCGGATGCAGATCTGCTGACACCAGATGAAAAAGAAGAGCTTAAGCAGAAATGGGGAATTGAACTATGAGCATTGATTACAGTGACATGGCATTCCCTAAGCCAAAGTGCAAGAAAAAGAAAAAAGGTCATCAAAGAGCATCCGGCAGACCAAAGAAGCTGTGGAGCATATTTACAGAAGATATGGATCACTGCATGTACACCAGAGCTTACGGAGTGGAGAGGCATCACATTTTCAGCCACACATCGAAAGAAATTGAGCTTTCGGAGGATTATGGTTTTATCGCTCCATTGAGACCAGACCTGCATCCAAACGGAACAAGGGCAGGGGAGAATGCATCAAAAGTTGACCGATACTTAAGAAAACGCTGCAAAGAGTATTATTTGCAGCACTACGGAACAGAAGAGCAGTTCCGACAAGAATTTCACTATGTTAGCAAAGGGTAACCTTTCGCTATAAATTGTAACCCGTTCATGGCTGCTGCACAGTACGTCACAAATACCTTAAGTAAGCCAGATTCATTGTCTCCCGGTAATTCCGGGAGCAGAAAGGAGAATAAATGGTAATTACAATTCCGGGCAAACCGGTTGGAAAAGCAAGACCGAGATTCCGCAGAGCCGGATTTAAAGTCATTACATATACGCCACCAGAAAATAAAAAGTACGAAAAGGAAGTTGCAAGGATTTACAAGCAGAGTATAGGCGTGCTTTACACGGACATCCCTCTGAGAGTCCGAATTTTGGCGAAATTTCCGATTCCCGAGAGCTGGTCTAAGAAGAATAAGGAGAAAGCTTTAAAAGGCGAAATAAAGCCGAATAAAAAGCCGGACTTAGATAATATCGCAAAAATCATTTTAGATGGACTGAATGGAGTTGCATATACGGACGATAAGCAGGTGACAAGTCTGGAAATCGAAAAAGTGTATTCTGATGAGCCTTGCGTGGTGGTCTATATTGCGGAGGATGAGTAATGGCAGAGGTTAAGTGGATCAAGATCACAACAGATATGTTTGATAATCGCAAAATCAAGCATCTGCGGAAATTACCGGACGGGAACAATATCGTCCTGATCTGGGTAATGCTACTCACGATGGCTGGTCGGTGTAATAGTAATGGAATGGTATTTTTAACGCAAAACATCCCGTACACGCCTAAAATGCTGGCAGATGAGCTGGACTTTGAAGAGAATACCGTGAAATTAGCCTTACAATCACTGGAGCAGCTTGAAATGATCGTGATGGACAATGGATTTTTCTCGATCCCCGGATGGGAGGAACACCAGAACGCAGAAGCGCTTGAAAAAATAAGGGAGCAGAACCGGATTAGGAAGCAAAAACAGAGGGAAAAACAAAAAATTGAGTGTGTCACGGAAATGTCACGTGACACAAGTGTGACAAATTTGGGAAGTCACGCTACAGATAAAGATAAAGAAGAAGATAAAGATATAGATAAAGAAAGAGATATAAGAGGTAATAGAGTGGATTATCAGCAAATAGCTGATATGTATAATGCCACTTGCGTGTCATTCCCTCGCTTAACACGATTGTCTGAAAAAAGAAAACGGGCAATTAAAGCAAGATTAAGAAAATATTCCATTGATGACATTCAAAGAGTATTTGAGATCGCAGAAGAAAGCGACTTTCTAAAAGGCGAAAATAACCGGAATTGGTCAGCAACCTTTGACTGGATGATGAATGACACGAATATGGCAAAGATTCTGGATGGGAATTATAAGAATAAAAATATAAAACCAACAAAACCGCCGGTAAGCAGAAACTTAAACAACTTCGAACGCAGAGGATACGACATGGACTCTCTGGAAGAGCAGCTGTTGAATTCGAATTAAGGAGGAGCAAAATGAAAGAAGAATTATTAAAAATGGCACAGGAGTGTCTCTCCGAGGAAGAAGTAAAGGAAATACTCAAAAAGAAATTTAAGGAATCGATAGAATCGGCAATAGAATCAGCGTTTAGATGGGGAAAAGTAGAAAGTGCACTGAAGAAAAAAATAGACGAAGTTATGGTGCCGTACATAGAGAAGTATGATTTTTCGGAATACCTTCCAAAGTTGGATACGGTGCTTACAGAAATCGTAAATTCCGATGCTTGCATTGAGAATAAAAAGATTCTAGAAAATTTTAAGGAATTATCAATCAAGCAGGAAGAAAAAGAAATGGAAGTCACGGATCTGTTTGATGCATGGATTGCAATGTGCGAAAAGAAGATCAGTACAACTGGTCTGGAAGTGGAGTTTGACGATGGACCACACTACGAATCGGTCAGTTGCGAGATGCTAATAGAAGAGTGTGAAAGATCTACTTGGAGCTCCCTGCATAGGGCAGTAATCATTTTCGAAAACGAACACGATGAAAAGTTGAATATGGAAATTCCGATATCGAAATGGGATTTTGAGAAAGAGTATACACTTGACAGTTTGGGATGTGTAGACATTAAGTCGTTGAGATACCTTGGGGAATTTGACATGCTGTTGCTGAGATTACAAAGAGCGGGAACGAAAATCATCATAAACGAAATGGAAGCAGGTGGAGAAATATGTCCAGAGGAAGAGCCGGAAGTAAGTTTCAGTTAGGAGGCAAACATGAACAGAAAAAGATACGGTTTTAGAGTCTATAGGAAACAGCCTACCGGATTGAGACACGGAAATATGGATTTGTTTACGCGCGGCAGCACAAAGCGGAAGAGAAAGAACAGGGTGAGAGGGAAATGAGTAGACCAGGACACTTTCTGGATCCCTACAAGTTCCAGATCGAAGAGATGGTAAAACTCGGATGCTTGGATGAGCATATCCATAAAGTCTTGCATGACATCCAGAAAATAGAATTCCCGAAAGAAACTCTTATCCGGTACATGGATAAGACTGGGATTCGAAAGAGAAGAGTAGCGAAAAGATGGACGCGGAGCAAAGAGGTTGAGTGGGAAGGACTTTGCAAGCAGTTGCGAGGAAATAAGAAGAAAATAAGCGAAAAATAGAAAGGAGCCAGCCTCCGGCCGGGGCAAGGGTATACCGGGCTTCTGAGAAAAAAATGAGAAAAAAACTAAAGTGTGAATTATACAGAGATTCGATGCAGAATTATAAAAAATATGGAATTCAGCCAGCACAGCTGATTATTGCAGATGTACCGTACAATGTAGGCAATAACTTCTATGGCAGCAATCCAATGTGGTACAAGGGTGGAAATAATAAAAATGGAGAAAGCAAACTTGCTGGAAAAGCAGCCTTTAACTCTGATTTTAATTTCAATCTTTACGAATACTTTCACTTCTGTTCCAAGATGCTGAAAAAAGAAGATAAAAAGCCGTGCAGCAGAGGGAGAAGCAGTAATTCCCCATGTATGATTGTATTTTGTGCATTCGAGCAGATTCAGACGCTGATCAAAGCTGCGGAAAAGCATGGATTTGTACATTACATACCACTTGTATTTTGCAAAAACTATAGTCCGCAGGTTTTAAAAGCAAATATGCGAATTGTAGGAGCAACTGAATATGCGCTGGTGTTATATCGTGACAGACTTCCGAAATTCAGAAACGGAGTTAAGACAGATGAAAACGGGAAGAACATACCGGGCACAGGGAAAATGATATTTAATTGGTTTGCGTGGGAGAAAGATGGAAAAGAGATTCCTAAAATCCATCCAGCACAAAAACCAGTGAAAGTATTAAAACAACTGATCGAGATCTTTACAGATCCAGGTGATGTGGTGATTGACCCGTGTGCCGGTAGCGGTTCCACGCTTAGAGCAGCCGCGGAACTTGGGAGAAGCGCTTATGGATTTGAAATTGACAGAAACTTTTACAAGAGAGCGACAGAAGAAATGCTGGCTTATGAAAGAGACGAACAAATGAGCATAGAAGACTTTATTACGGAGGAATGACTAATGACGAAAACAGAAGAAACATGGATGGACGGGATCACAACGGAAATGATGGAGCATATCTGCGACAACCTGTGTAAGTATCCGAACCAGCTAAGCGGAGAGCAACTGGAAGATAAATGCGCAGAGTGCAAGATGGGGCGGTTTGTGTGCGATATATTGAACCAATATAACAATTGCGCAAAGCTGCTGGAGCAGATGCAGGAACTGAAAGAGCGAGATACGGCGAAGAAGCCGAAAAAATACGGAGTGACAGACAGCCAAGGTGTATTCCATCCATTTGTTGGAGTTGATGGAGTACCGTATGACTTATGTCCGAATTGTGATAGTAATTTATGTACAACTGGTATGTTTGGAAGAAGCAAAGAAAGAATGAAGTATTGTGAGAAGTGCGGCCAGAGATTAGATTGGAGTGAGTAACATGGAAGAATTAAAGAAATGTCCGTTTTGTGGTTCCAACAGAGGGTATTACCAGATTGAAAGAGTACATAGGGCGTTGCTGTTTGATTTTGACGGCGAACCGATCGGAGGAACAGAAGATGTTACAGATTATGCAGGACGCAGGAAACAGTGTATCGATTGTGGCAAGATACTCCCGAGGAAACTGTTTGAGGAAGTGATGGAAAAGTAAATTATTATTCCAAATTTCAGAAGAGCATTTGGAAAAATATTTTGAACTGTTGGAGGTGGAGTGATGATTTTATTTTGCCCTGATTTAACGGGAAAAGAAGAGGTAAAAGCAATGTTTATTGGCAACGGCGATTTTATCAGACCAGTGTTGCATCCGTGTATTAAAGAGAAATGTGTAGCGTACAAGGATGGAAAGTGCCTGAAATACGACAATGAAGTGGAGAGGGAAAATGAATATACCGGAGAAAATCGTGGAAGAAATCGAAAACATGAAAAATGACGCCTACGAAACCTTGAAGGAAGAAAAGAAAAGACACGGAGCAAGCAAAACAGCAGAAGAGCTGGAAAGCTATATTTATGGGCTGACTCGCGCAGTAGATATTGTGGAGAAGTATGCAGATAAGGAGAATGTGGAATGAACGTACTAGAGAAGATTTTGGAAGAGATAGGAAATGCATCAATTAAAGTGTCTACTGTGGGATTACCGCATAAATACTTTAAAGCGATCGGAACTAAAAAGATCGAGGAAATCATCCGTTCTCACATGGACGATATTCCAAATTGCGGAGATTGCAGTCGAAGAAAGCAGTATCAGATCGGATATGAAGACGGGAAGAAAGATAAAGACTGGATTTCAGTAGAAGATAGATTGCCAGAAGATGATGATATGAGATTCTATATGTGTATTGTCGAAAATCACGAAGAGGATTTGCCGATGTTCTGCCAGTATGATAGTGAATATGGATTTGGATTTTGGCATGATATTTACGATTCGACAAGTTTAGGATTCGTTGATACGGTGTTTAAAACAAATGATGAATTGGGGTATGAAAAGGTTGTAGCATGGCAGCCACTTCCAGAACCATACAAGGAGGAATAACATGGACATTTTAATCACAATCGCATTTTTGACCCTTTACTACATATTGGGACTGGGAACCGTGATTACTTTAAAGACAGGATTGGAAGAGGATGTAAAACCAAAAGGAGCAGATTGCCTTCTGGCCGCGGGATTTCCGATACTGCTATTTGTGGTTTTTTTGGATTGGATTGTGCGAAAGATAGTGAGGTAGGAAGATGAAAAAGTTTAAATGGAAAGAATTTAAAAATAAATACAATAAGATTGCGGTGCATTGTAAGACTGAGGAAGAAGCAAAAGATTTCTGCAGGCAGACGCACGAACAAGGGATGAAATGGTGTAACGGAGAAAGTTATTTGGAAAATACAAATTATAATGCGCACAACAAAGGAATGTGTTATTACGGAAACGGAGAATATTCGTCTCGTGTTTTTGCAGAAAAGTACAATTATAAAATCTTAGAATGGGGCGATTATATGAACAAAGAATTTACCAAGGCGGATCTGAAAGATGGGATGGTAGTGAAACATCGAAATGGTGACAAGAAAATGGTGATAAGCGAAGCATTAATCGGAGAAGATGGATATTCGGATCGAAACTGCTTTCGAGAAGATTTGACATACAGATATTTTAAAGATCTCGATATTGTTGGTGTCTACGCAATCCAAGAATATAACAACTTTGCAGATATGCTTTCGGACTATAATTTAGAACTCATCTGGGAGCGCAAAGAACCAAAGAAAATGACTGTGGAAGAAATGCGCGAAAAGTTAGAAGAACTGACTGGAGAAGAGATTGAGGTGACGGCATGAGAGGATCAACCTTAAAGCACAGACGTGGCAAGAAAGAAATGAAGCAAGACCGGGATGATCACTTTGCAGATCTGGCCGAACATGAACCAACGGAAGGAGCGAAAAGGTGGATGCAGAGTCAACCGTACAAAACGCACACGGTGGAAGATTTTTTGAAGAAGGTTGGGATAGATACGAAAGGGAGTGTGATGAGTGATGACGGAAGCACGCATAAAGCAAATACATAAAAATAACATCAGAATGGAACGGCTAGCTGAATTGTATAAAGCACATAAATATGCGGCAATGTCATCCGAAATCAATATGAGCGGTATGCCATCAGGAAAAGGCGGGATAGATGACAGCATGAGTGATATTGATGACAGTGTGGATATTGAGACAGAATATCGCGCGCTATACTTCGAAAACGAGTTACTCATCAAAGAAGCAAGAAAATACATAAACCAGTTGCCAGACAATATTCTACGCATGGTAATGGAATTGAAATATATAAACGGGATGGATGAATACGAAATTTCCGCAGAAGTTGGAGTGCCGTATAAGCAGTGCTGCAACATGTTAAAAGTGCACTGGAACAATGTGTTCTAAATATTCTAAAACTATTGACGTATAGTGACTTGACTGGTATACTGAGAGAGTGAAAGAATATAAAAAGGCACTATCACTTATGTGGTGGTGCTTTTTCTTATGCCGTGGTCAGTTGGGACAAGCAGGTTCGATCCCTGTACACGGCTTTGTATCTGATTGGTACAAAACGCAGATATCCGCAGATCTGCAAAACAAACAAGTAGATAATACGTCTATATTTAGTGTAATCAGCGTACCCGAGTGCGGATAGGGTAAAAAAGGCATCCTATGGGTGTATAGCTCAGTAGGTAGAGCAATCGGCTGTTAACCGATCGGTCGT
>ERZ773204.3168-NODE-3168-length-10468-cov-5.007010_pt1 | contig 10468 bp, 14 predicted proteins | sample MGYA00581007_ERZ773204 | MGnify/ENA primary metagenome ERZ773204 (study PRJEB29015, sample SAMEA2737757) | human gut metagenome | biome: human gut; feature: human-associated habitat; material: faeces | place: China | collected 2012 ... | reverse complement strand
TGGAATCGAGGTGTCTTTCTTTTATGCAAAATCACGAACTTGCTCATTTATAGTTAATATAACAAAAAGAACAAGCAAAATCGCTTGTTCTACAATGAGCGTGCGGGGATTCGAACCCCTGCACTAACCCTAAAACCAGCGAAAAAGGGGGCTTTCGCACATCATCCAAGCAAGTGTAATCAAAAGTGTAATCAAAAGTGTAATCATAGGTGTAATCAACCTTTTCCTTGTCCGTTTATTTTCAGTAAACAGCGTTCCGCAGGATGCCCGAAGCATCGGTGTACCTAACAGGGCGGTGGGATGTTCGGGCAAGCGTCTTACTTATGTTGAATGACAGATTAGTCAATTTTTTCCACTTATAAGCTATATATTGTTTTCAACAGCACTCTCTTGTTTGAATACGTATGTTTATGATAGTACATCAATTATACATCATTCATCAGAGGGTGTCTTGCTTTTGTACAATATTTTGGATTTACTTATTTATAATTATACAAAAAGAAGCCCTCGCGCATTTGCGTTTAGGCTTCTTTGACTGCTGCTTATATTATATCAATTATCTGCGTTTCTTGAAGATTGCACCCAAGGCTACCCCCAGTGAGGTTAAACCTGTTCCTAACAGTGGTAATGTTGAAGCTGCATCACCTGTTTTTGGTGCTGTCTGTGTTGTAGATACTGTCTGTGTCTGTGGTGTCTGAGTCTGTGTCGTTGTTGTTACTTTCTGTGCTGGTGTCAGTGTCATCCAGTCCTGAACGTCTTTGTTGTCGTCTCCGTTGTCTGGAGTCTCTGGAGTCTGGTTGTTGTCTCCGTCTGGGTTCTGGTTGTCTCCGTTGTCACCGCCGTTGTCTGGGTTTTCTGGCTTCTGGTTATCTCCATTTCCGTTATCTGGGTTTTCTGGTTTCTCTGGGTCTGGATTTTCCGGCTTCTCTGGCGTTTCACCGTTGCCGTTGTCTCCACCGTTGTTGTTGTCACCACCGTTGTTGTCTCCGTTACCATTGTCTGGGTCTGGGTTTTCTGGTTTCTCTGGTGTCTCTCCATTACCATTATCTCCGTTGCCGTTGTCTGGGTCTGGATTTTCCGGTTTCTCTGGTGTTTCACCGTTGCCGTTGTCTCCTGCTCCAGAGTCATATGTCAGTGTTACATCTGGGAAGTCAACATACTGGTATGAATCAGTTCCCCATTCTCCTACTGATACTCCGTACCCAGTATGGAAAACCAAAGTCTGACCGTCTTTCATTGCACCGCCTTCGACTCTATTTTTTAATGCCTGTGCAGGAATGGTAAATCTATGCTCTGTATCAGATACCATTTCATAAGTTGCGTTACAAGTTCCACCACCTAACACTGGAATATCACCGCCTACTTCAAATGCACCCTCAGATGTAATTGTAAATGTAACAACAACATCCTTTGTTCCGTCAAATGTTGTGGAACTTGCAGTTGCATTGATTGTTGGTGCTGTTGCCTTTGTGGAAACTTCATCCTTGACAGTTGTATCTGCCTCTGGTACTGTTGCTTCTGGAACAGTCTGCTCTGGCACGATAGCTTCTGGGGCGGTCTGCTCTGCCTCTGGTGCGATAGCTTCTGGAGCGGTCCGCTCTGCCTCTAGTGCTACTTCTACTTCTGGGGCTGTTGCCTCTGGTGCGGTAGCTTCTGCGTCAGTTGTATCTGCCTCTGGTGCTACTTCTGCTTCTGGAGCTGTCTGCTCTGCCTGTGCCTCTACTGCGATACCCCCATCAATATCTCCCTCGGATGCAAACGCCGTCACCTGTGTTCCTCCTGCCAACGTAACATCATCTTCAGCAAGCGCTGTTGCTGATACAGTACCTAATGCAACTGTTAATGTCGTAACAAGCATTAGGTTTTTCCATAATTTTTTGTTCCTCATTTTTCTTTTTCCTCCTAATTTTCTCATAAGTTATCATTTTTATAGTAGTCCATTTTGTTCTATAAGTCAATAGTCCATTTTGTTCTAAAGTATAATTTCAAAAAGGAGATAGATATGCATTTAGAACGGATAAAAAACATGAGAGAAGATTTGGACATGACTCAAAAAGATCTAGCAAAAATTTTAAATATCAGCCAGCGCACTCTATCACACTATGAATTAGGTACTCGGGACATCCCAACTGAAACGCTAATTGCACTTGCTGATTTTTACCATTGCTCAACAGATTATTTATTAGGAAGAACGAATAAAAAAGAAGTAAATAAATGAATATGATGCTTTTTAGAAAAAGACACTGCTAAAATGACAGTGTCTTTTTACAATAATATATAAATTTTCAGAAACTGAACTGCTATCTTACCTATCTTCTCAATCAACAGTAGCATTCTCTTGAATTAAATATAAATCGTCCATCAATAATTTTACAGCTTCTTTTTCCTTTTTATTCAAAGCTTCAAATTGTGAATTTTCTTTCATAATAGCGTAGTGTTCAATTAAAAGAGGATTTGATATTTGTTTTTTATATTTCAAACAAATTTCCAAAACTTTCAACCATTTTTTTAGAGAATCACATTTCGATACATCTATATTTAATAATATATTTTCTTCTTCTGATTTTTCACCAAGTTTATTTTTTAGCCTTTTTTGAATGTCTTTAATATCCTGTTCAATGTTTTCTTTTTTTGTCATTGTATATGAAATGTATTCCGGATTTATAATAGTAATCTTACCATATCCTAATTCTAAAAATTGCAAATCAATCATGTAAAACTCACACATTCTTTCAATAATTTCTTTAGGAAAACCTTTTGTTCTTAAATGAGCGCCTTTTTTGCATTGAGTAAGAGTATTTAATATTCGTTCAGTTTCGTTTTCATCTCCTGAAACAATAATGTTTGCTATCGCATATGACGTCATATTTTCTTTCGGAGCAATATTTCCAAAAGCATCTATGATATTTTTTAAATTCTTTCCCAGAAAATCGTTTCCTTTACTTAATGTAAATATAACTTTTTTAATACATTCTTGGTATTCTGGAGATAATCTTTTGAATTTTTCTTTTATACTCTTATCTTTAAAATACATACTTCTTTTAGATAAGCAATTTTTAGCTTCATTTTCAACAGAAGTATGCCAAAAATATTTTTCATCTTCTATCACGTCTGTTGATCTACTTTTTTCTTCAATATCATGTTCTGAATAGTTTTTTACTTCTTCCATTTCAAAATTCCTTTCTTAACTTAGTCCTTTTTGTATTTCGATATACTGGGTAAAAGATTTGTTCAAAATAAATTACAATCTATGTGTAGAGCAGAGATGCAAAATCTATTTTTCCAAAATTAGAATATCATATTTTATTATTTTGGGGAAGAACACAGTTGATAGATTCATTACTCCAGTTCTTCAAGACGTCTAAAAATACAATTATAAGATAAACGTTTGTCAAACAATGAAAGGAAAACACACTGGCGCCGGTATAAAGAAAATACCGATGAGAAAAGAAGATAATAAAACATATGATGCAGTAGAAGTTGGAAACCGTATAAGAACCTTAAGAAATAATAAGGGAATTAGTCAAGAATGTTTAGCAAAAATATTCGGATCTAAGACAGACACTATTAGAAAATATGAAAACGGAGAACGTCCTATCCCGAGTGATCGTCTCGCCTTACTTATAGAAACATTGGATACATCTGCTGATTATATTCTGTATGGAGATCAGAAACAAAATGACATAGAGCAGTTAATAGAACAAATTAACTGTTTAGAAGCATCTATTAAATCTTTGGAAAAACTGATCATAGAAAATTTATCATAACAAGTACCAAAAGAGGGGTAAAATGCCACCTTGTGAGTTCTAAGAATTCAGCCAAAAAACTGATATCATTTACTTATCAACAGACAAGGTGGTGGTCAGCAAATGCTGAATGTGAGGGTGAGATCTCCGGATTTAATTTATCGTAAAAATAGATTGACACTGTTAAAGAAGAGAAAGGAAAAAAAGAATGAAAATCATAGAAAAGAATGAAAAAAAATATAGACACGTTTTGCCAGGATTGGCAGTTGAAGACATTCCCTTAATGACTCCCGAAATAGAAGAAAAGTTGAAAAACATTTCGTTATCCTCTTATAAGGGAAGCTTGATGGATGCAGATGTAGTCACAGCATATTATACACCTTTTGCCAAAGGGCGCTGGGTAATCATAGCAGGTGAAAAACTTGAAAATGGGGATTGGGCACTTTTTGGTTATATGCATCTTTTCTGTTGGGAATGGGGAGAAGTTTATTTGAGCGATTTGCAAGGACTCTTAGATAATGGGACTTTGGTTGAGCGGGATCTTCATTGTGATGGGAAGAAAGTAAAAGAATTACTTTATTAAATAAGGCGCCCTTGCTTTAGCAAGGGACTTCAGAAAAAGGAGCAAAAAATATGAGATCACTATTAGTGAGTAAAAAAAATTCATTAAGTAGCTTGGAAATAACTACATATATTTTGTTGGGTAAGACAAGCCCAAGAACTGTCTACACAAAAGAAAGATACAGAGTTAAAAGCCCCAAAAAGAAAACTGTTGAATCAAAAAAGAAATTCAGCAATTCGAGAAAGGCTCGACCACCGCCAACAAAAGAAAGTCCCCATCATGGAGGACTCTCTAATGTAACTGTAAACCGAATATATGGTAACAGTTCCCTAGCAAGAACAGTATACCTCATATTCTCACATTTGGAAAGGTGACAAACATGAGCACTATAGTACGAGGCAAAGCAATTCCTTTAGAAGTTCTTATGAACAGTACACTCTTTGTATTATTGAGAATCTCCTCTTTAGATGAGTGGATTGATGGAAAGAAAACAGGGAAAATATCTGGTTATGTTTATGAATGTGTTGACTGCATGAATTATGACAAATTTAAGTTCAAAATCAAAGACCAGAAAACACCATTGATGTCATATGAAGACTTACAGAAACTTCGTGAAAGTGGCACAAAGATTGTAGTTGAATTTTTAGAACCGACTGTATTGGTTTATTGGAACAGTACAACTAAAACATACGAAGATAGCTTTTCAGCAAAAGATGTTACTTTAATTGAAAAGCTTATTGACTGAAAGGAGGATGAGGGGCTAAATGCCTCTCACAATAAATATGATTAATATAACAATTAAATTCCTATTATATGGAACTATATTTATTTTAATACTGGCATTTATTATTGTCAGTGTTGGGTATGCTATTTACAAAACAGAACGTGCTGAGTCATGGAATAAAGGCTCTTATATGGTATATAAAAGAATTTGGAATATATTTCAAAAGCTTTTTAACATACTGAAAAAAATCGGAAAAATGATATGGAAATTTTTGAAGTGGATTTTACCTATTTTAGGAACATGGTTTTATGAAGAAGCAACTGGAAATGCACTCCCTCCAAAACCAGAAGATCGCATTTGTAAAGATGTATCTTTAGCCGATTCTGAAATAGATGAGCTTGTAGGTGAGTTTAACAGACAACCATACCTTACTCCTATATTAGCAGAACCAGTTTGTGCCTATGATGGCATCCTTTGGATACATATAAAATCTGCCGGACTCGATTCAAAATATGCAAATCTTCCACTAAAAGATTTAAAGCGCCTGATCGAAAACATAGTAAAAGGGTTTTATCAGAAGCATCGGCGTCTAGTGAATATTGACGTGTTTGTAAGAGTTGCCACTGCGACTGAAACAATTATTGCAATCCCTTTTACCATGAAATCAGTAGAATATGTTAAAAATCAGATGTCAAACGATTATCTTACCGAGGATGCATTTACCGAGAAAGCTTTGACGGAAAGTATTCCTGTTGAAGAAATGGAGAGTAATCATGACTATAGGCTATGATCAAAATGATTGGAAACAGTTTCAGATCAAAAATCCAGTGGAGATTGTATTGCCGAAAAAGACAAGCAATTTTTTAGTTGCAGGGGTCAGTGGCTCTGGGAAATCGCTTTCCGCACGCTGGTATCTGTGGCAACTGCTCCATAATCGTGAAAGCCTTGTCTACATAGCAGATTATAAGGCAGGTGAAGAATATGAAGCGTTTGAGGGTTCTCCCTCTTATGCTTCCGGTGAAAAAGCATTTGACATGATAGACAGCTTTTATCTGTTCTTCACAGAAGTTCGCAATAGTAAGCTTCGTCTACAACAGCATTACACCCTGTTTATCGAAGAATGGTTCGGACTGCTTACTTATGCAGAAAATCAGTCCAAAAAGCTAAAAACAGAACTCATGGCAAAGATCGGAGAGATCCTCGCTGTGGGACGTGGCTTGAATATTGGAATTATGCTTTGTGTGCAAAGGGCGGACAGTAGTCTGTTTACGTCTGGAACCCGAGAACAGTTCCACTGCATTATAAATTTCTCGCGTTGCAGTAGTGAAGCGTTCCGCATGTTAGGATTCAGCGGAGAATTGGAAAGCAATCCAACAAGCCGATATGGAGCCGGAGAAGCGTTGGTGCTTATAGACGGGCAGGATGCAGTCAGAGAGATCAAAGTTCCATTGATTAAGAATGAAGAGATTCTTTGTCAGCAGATCCGTTACTATCTGGACAAGCAACCGACCATCTCTGATCTGATTCGTGCGGTAGCCGGAGGCGAAAGCACGGAGCAGTGAAAGAGAATGGGAGGAGCATTGCCTAGGGAAGTATTACCTAGGCAATGCACAAACAAAGAAAAAAACATCAAAAAACCTTATAAATAGGGCATCTAAAGCCCAAAAAACACTGTTCGCATCCAATGCACAATCCGAACAGCTATGGACTGTCCGTGTATAAAACATAATTTCATTGTTCAGACGTCTGAACAGCATATTTAGGAGGATTTATTATGGTTGCTGATGAAAATAAAACACAAAGAGCAGAAGTTTCAACTGCTCTTCCCGATAAGAAAAAATTATATGAAAAATTATATTCTGTTATAGAAGAAAACCAGAAGAAAGGCACAAAGGCATTTGTATCTATTGCAGTCAGTTTGTTTGGGATTTATCAACATGAATTATATAAAGAACAAAATTATGCCAATATATATGATTTTGCCTTAGAACAATTTGGCTTAAGCAAGACAAATGTGTTCAATTACTTGAATATTGTGAAAAACTTTGGCATGAAAGATGAAAAAGGTGAAGATTTCAAAGGATTAAAAACAGAATATGAAAATTTTTCCTCATCCCAGTTAATCTCTATGTTGAAGTTAAACGAACAATTAAGAGAAGAAATTACACCTGATATGTCCGTGCGTGAAATCAACAGAAAAAGACGTTATTGGGAAGAGGAACACCCTGTTGCTACGGATGAAAAAGGAACATCTGTTGTCAATAAAAAGCCTAAGAAAGAAAAGGTTGAATTGCTGAAAACAGGGAATATAGAAGAAATTTTGGAAGGAACAACCCTGTTAAATAAAATTGCAGAGCAGGAAGAACGTTATCCAGAGAAAGAGTATGACGTTGTAGTATCTTTAATTTACAAAGAATAGGAGTTGCATTATGGAGAAAACAGAAGAAAATCTTGTGCAGAACAATAATATACAAAGGCACGCATTTCAAGTGACAATCAATAATCCGCTGGAGCATGGTTTTGACCATTTGAAAATCAAAAAGACTTTGATAGAAAAATTTGCAACGCTCCGATACTTCTGCATGGCAGATGAAATCGGAAAAGAGGGAACGCCACATACCCATATTTATGTGTGTTTTACATCACGTGTCCGTTTTTCTATGATTAAAAAATATTTTCCGACAGCACATATTGAAATTGCACATGGGAATGTCCAGAGTAACATTGACTACATAAAAAAAACTGGCAAATGGGAGGACTCAGCTAAAGCAGAAACAAAGATAGAGGGCACATATGAAGAATGGGGAACTGTCCCAACGCAAAAAGGAAAAATTGCGGATATGGAAGAATTATATGGGATGATACAGGCAGGATATACGAATGCAGAGATCCTTGCAATCAATAATGATTATATCTTGAATATTGACAAGCTTGACAAATTAAGAACCATGCTTTTAACAGAAAAATTCAAAGACACCCGTAGAACCGATTTAGAGGTGATCTATATCAGCGGAGCCACTGGTACAGGAAAAACGAGAGGAATTTTGGACAAGCATGGAGACGGCAATGTGTACCGTGTCAGCGACTATCAGCACCCATTTGATGGATATAATTGTCAGAGTATTATGGCATTTGATGAATTTAGAAGTCAACTGAGGCTCTCTGACATGCTTCAATACTGTGACATTTATCCGATGGAACTTCCTGCACGGTATTCTAATAAATTTGCCTGCTATGAAACAGTGTATATCATTTCCAACTGGTCACTGGAAGAACAGTACAAAGAGGTACAGAAAGAGAATCCCGAGTCATGGAATGCATTTTTAAGGCGAATACATGAGGTCAGAATTTATGATAAAGCCGGAAAGATCACAATCTATGATTCCGTGGACGCATACCTTAAGCGAAAAGAAAAATTTCATTCAATCGAACCAGAGGACGAGTGTCCATTCGGTGAGCAGGAAACATTTATGTGGGAGGAGTAAAGTAACATGGCAACTTACGAAAAGAATTTTCCGCCGTATACTTTCTGGCGTATCAAGCGGATTTTTAAGCAGGACTATGACTACCGATTACAAAAATTGAATCAGGGATACAAAGCTTCAAGGAGTGTAACATATGTAGCACGCTATGATCTGATCAGAAACTCAGACAATGAAGTAATTCTGGAGTCAATCACTTTGGATGCTCTGCGTGACTTCTTAGGACAACAGGGCTATCCACTACACGATTAAATATTCAAATAAATTTTCATGTATTTAAAAACCAAAAACTAAGGAAAAGGGGGCAAAATTTACATGGAAACTAAACTAAATAATGATGAAGCACAAAAAATTGTAGATTTTGCTCTCCAACATGGTATACTGAATCTGGATGATGTGCAGAATCAATTGAATAAAAAACGTAAAAAAGAACTTTTAGCACAACACGCATACAAAATCTGGCAAGGTTCAGATTCTCGTTATAGAACTTATATTGATGACAGCACAAAACCATCTGGAAGAAAACTAATTGTAAAAACCAGTGAAGAAGATTTAACTAATTTTTTGGTGAGCTATTATGAAGATCAAGACCAGAAATCCTTATATAGAAATTTTTCATTGGAAAAAATTTATCCACAGTGGTTAGAATACAAATCGCTACATACAACTGCGCAGAATTCCATTCGTCGGATAAATAATGATTGGAACAAATACTATCTGAATACAGATATTATCCATGTGCCACTTCAGAATCTAAATAAACTGACTCTTGATACATGGGCACATAAGCTGATTCAGAAACATTCCATGACAAAGAAGAAATACTATAACTCCACAATTATCATGCGTCAGTCTCTGGACTATGCTGTTGATCTCGGAATTATAGAAAGCAATCCTTTTTCCCTCATTTCCATTGATGGGAAAAAATTGTTTCAAAAGGTCAAAAAGAAGCCTGATTATACACAGGTGTTTTTGACTAATGAAATAAAACCTCTTGCACAAATGGCATGGGAAGATTTTTTCCATTCTAATCGACTTGTACATAAACTTGCACCTTTAGCAATCCTGTTTCAATTCCAAACCGGATTACGCATTGGTGAATTATGTGCCGTGAGATATGAAGATTTAGAATCAGACAATAGCATCCATATTCAACGCATGTTTCGTTATGAAACAAATGAAATTGTGGAACACACAAAGACAGACTGTGGAGATCGCATAATTCCTTTAACTGATCTTGCAATGAAGTATATCCAACTTGCAAAAGAATTTCAGGTTAAACAGGGAATAACTACAGGCTATATTTTTTCGATCAATGAAGCTCCGTTGTCTCCGAGATCTGTCAGCTATTTATACAAGAAATACTGTGATCAAATGGATGTAATTCGCAAATCCTCTCACAAGACAAGAAAAACCTTTATTTCCGCTCTTCTTGATGGAAAAGTTAATCTAAATACTGTTCGTGAAATAGCAGGTCATGCAGACGAACGCACAACACTCGGCTGTTATTGCTATGATCGAAACAATGAACTAGAAAAGAAAAACTTGATTACACGTGCACTTGCAGTATAGTGTAATCAAGTGTAATCAAAAACAGAGCGCACTCTGTTATACTTGCTTTTGCATAAGGGAATTTTGCTCATAAAATTTTTAAACTATTCTAGCTATTTCAAAATTGTAGTGACCGGATCAAAAAGAGTTCTGAAATACTTAACAAAACTCTTCCCAGACATGCAAAAAAGCCTTGAAAATCAAGGCTTCTTCATAAACTGCGGATGACAGGACTTGAACCTGCACGGGATGCCCACTGGACCCTAAAACCAGCGCGTCTGCCAATTCCGCCACATCCGCATATACAATTTTGGAAAAAATAAAACAAGCAAAACTGCTTGTTCTACAATGAGCGTGCGGGGATTCGAACCCCGGACAACTTGATTAAAAGTCAAGTGCTCTA
>ERZ773204.3158-NODE-3158-length-10495-cov-4.098372_pt1 | contig 10495 bp, 9 predicted proteins | sample MGYA00581007_ERZ773204 | MGnify/ENA primary metagenome ERZ773204 (study PRJEB29015, sample SAMEA2737757) | human gut metagenome | biome: human gut; feature: human-associated habitat; material: faeces | place: China | collected 2012 ... | reverse complement strand
AGATACGCCGCCAGCACGATTCGGAACCCCATGCCCAGCGCCCGCAGCACCAGCCCCGACCCGGTGAGCAGCGCCGCATTGTGTAGGTACGTTCTGCGTTTGCTCATACGCCGCCCCCTTCCCCTGCTGATGGGTATGCGGAAGGCGCGGCGGGGATACCAGCGCGTGAAGCCTTCCCCCTCCGGGGGAAGGTGGCCGCAGGCCAGATGAGGGGCGACGTTATCGCGGCCACTCGTTACCGGGCAATCACGGAAAGTCTGCCCCTCATCAGTCCGCTTCGCGGACAGCTTCCCCCTCTGGGGGAAGCCTTTTCGCTGCGCAGCATCTTGCAAAGCTGCGCGAATTTTGGTACACTGTTACAAGAGCATTTTTAAAGGAGCATTTACAAATGAGCGAAACATGTAACCATGATTGCAGCAGCTGCAAGTCCAACTGCGATCACCGCGCGCCGCAGCATGAGCCGCCGCACGCAAGAAGCCGTATCCAAAAAGTCATCGGCGTCGTTTCCGGCAAGGGCGGCGTCGGCAAAAGCATGACCAGCGCCATGCTGGCTGTCTCGATGCGCCGCCTTGGCTTTAAGGCCGGCGTGCTGGACGCCGACATCACCGGCCCGTCCATCCCCCGCCTGTTCGGCGTGAAGGGCCCGGCCACCGGTGACGGCGAGAGCATCAACCCGGTTTCCAGCCGTACCGGTGTGGAAATCATGAGCATCAACCTGCTGCTCGACGACCCCGAGGCCCCCGTTGTCTGGCGCGGCCCCGTCATTGCGGGCGCGGTCAAGCAGTTCTGGCAGGAGGTCGTGTGGGACGTTGATTTCCTGTTCGTTGACATGCCTCCGGGCACCGGCGACGTGCCGCTGACCGTGTTCCAGACGCTGCCGGTGGACGGCATTGTCATCGTGTCCAGCCCGCAGGAGCTGGTCGGCATGATCGTCGGCAAGGCCGTCCAGATGGCCCAGATGATGCATGTGCCCATCCTCGGCCTGGTCGAGAACATGAGCTACGCCGTCTGCCCCGACTGCGGCAAGCACATCAACGTCTTTGGCGACAGCCATGTGGACGAGATCGCCGACAAATACAAGCTGCCGGTGCTGGCGAAGATGCCCATCGACCCCGAGCTGGCCAAGGAGGCCGATGCGGGCATGATCGAGATGTTCGCGGGCGACTATCTGGACAATGCGGCCCAGACCGTGGCAAAGCTGCTGAAAAAGTAAAACGCTGCATCGACATTTTGAATTTTGAGGAGGTTACTTATGAAAAAGTTCTTTGAGGAATTCAAAGCCTTTGCCCTGAAGGGCAACATGATGGACATGGCCATCGGTGTTATCATCGGCGGTGCGTTCTCCACGCTGGTCACCTCCCTGACAGACAACCTCATCAGCCCGATTTTGGGTATTCTGGGCAAGGTCAACTTTGACGCCATGATGTGGGATGTCTTTGGCGACGGCAAGTTGGTCTTTAAGTACGGCGCGTTCATCACCGCCGTCATCAACTTCCTGATCATGGCGTTCGTGCTGTTCTGCATCGTCAAGGCTATGAACAAGCTGATGGAGATGGGCAAGCATGAGGAGCCCGCCGCGGAGGAGCCTGCTGCCCCCGCCGCCCCCACGCAGGAGGAGCTGCTGGCCGAGATTCTGGTCGAGCTGAAAAAGCAGAACGGCGAGAAAACGGCGTAACGTTTTTTTAGCATACAAAATGACCGCGCAGGGCGAAAAGCCTTGCGCGGTTTTTGTTTGGGCGGCGGAGGCACACGGCGCGGGAGGGATTCATCCCTCCCCTGCGGGTCAACCGTAAACGGGCGGTTCCGGGAGGCCGCGGGCCGGGCATGCCCGGCCCCTACAGGGTTGCAATAGTCCCGGGAGGGATGACCTTTTTGCAGGCGATGCGTAGGGCGGCCTGCCCACAGGCCGCCGCGGACGTCTGCCATAGCGGCAAAGTTCGCGGTTCGCCACTGTAGGGGGCGGCGTCCCCGACGCCCCGCGGCGGGGTGAGGGCACCCCGCCCTACATACAAACCGCAAAAGGGGCGGCAGCGGTTTCCCGTGGCCGTGATGCTGCGATTTTTTGCGCTTCGCACAAAAAAATCCCCCACCGTCCGGAGCAGAGAACGATGGGGGCAAAACGCAATAAGCAGACCGCTAAAAAGGCGCAGAGCAAAACGCCAAAACGGAGGCGCAGCCTGTTATTGGCAGGAACCGCACCGGAGAGGCAAACAGCCGGTTGACGGTTCGAGGTTGGTTATGGTTAGTAGACGCTAACCACGCATATACTTTACCATATTGCAGCAGTGATGTCAAGCATTTTCCCAAAATAATTCCCAGCATTTTTGTAGAAATTACTTTGCGGTGCTGCCCTTGGGTGCATCGGGATAATCGCGCACATGCAAAAGCTGCTCCGCGGTTTCGACCTCCTCCGCCGTGGGTACGCGCACGCCGTCCAGCGGGTACGGGATACCAAGGTTCTGCCACTTGAACAGTCCCAGCGTGTGGTAGGGCAGAATTTCTACGCGGCGCACGGTGGGCAGCGTTTTAATAAAGGCATCCAGCTGCCGCAGGCCGTCGGCGTCATCGGTCAGGCCGGGGACCAGCACATGGCGGACCCAGAGGTCCACGCCCCTGGCCGCCACATACTGCGCCATGGCCAGAATGTTTTTGTTGCTGTGGCCGGTCAGTTTTTTGTGCTTCTCGTCGTCAATTTCCTTTAAATCCAAAATGACGAGGTCAGTGTTTTCCAGCAGACGGTCAAAGCGGGCCATCCATTCGGCGTTGTCGGGCGCAAAGGGCTGGGCGCTGGTGTCCAGCGCGGTCTGCACCTTTTTGGCGCGGGCCAGACGGAACACCTCGCTGACAAAGTCCAGCTGCAAAAGCGGTTCGCCGCCGCTGATGGTCAGCCCGCCGTTGCCGCGCCAGTAGTTGCGGTAGCGGTAGGCGGCAGCAAATGCCTCCTGCGGGGTGCTGGCGGTGTCCTTCGTAAACGCCCAGGTCTCGGGGTTATGACAGTATTGGCAGCGCATGGCGCAGCCCTGCAAAAAGATGATATACCGCACGCCCGGCCGTAGACCCACTTGAGTCATCATCAAGAATACTTGAGGCAGACATAGTAGGCGAGGAGCATTACAATGTGGCAAGAGAAGTTCAGGGAATTTTGCAGAAGTATAAAGAATTGCAGGATATTATTGCAATCCTCGGTATGGAAGAACTTGCAGACGAGGATAAGACGGTAGTATTCAGAGCAAGAAAAATACAGAAATTCCTTTCACAGCCATTCCATGTAGCTGAAAACTTTACAGGTATCAAAGGTGTTTATGTGCCGGTAGAGGAGACAATCCGTGGATTTAAGGCAATTCTCTCAGGAGAGATGGACGAATATCCTGAAAATGCTTTCTTCAATGTCGGAACGATAGAAGATGTTAAAAAGAAAGCAGAGACTATGAAAGACGCAGAGTAAAGATGATTTTCGTGTGAGACTTAAAAGTGAAGACTTATTGCAGGGTTATATTGGTGATGAAAAATATACTTGATATTATTAAAATTGACTTGCACGAAGTCTTGGATTTTAAGAGTTTTTGCACAGAAATGAGGTAATATGGCTAATTCGTTTTATTTAAAAGTTATATCTGCAAACAGAATATTTTTCTCAGGAAAATGCGAGTCAGTAGTAGTGCCTGAATTTGACGGAGAAAAAGAAATCCTTGCTCACCATGAAAATATGGTAATCGCCATCAACCGTGGGGATATGCGTTTTAAACCGGAGGGCGAGAGTGAGTGGCAGGAAGCTGTTGTAGGAATGGGACTTGTCGAGATAATGAATAACCGTGTGACTCTGCTTGTGGAAACAGCAGAGCATCCGGAGGAAATAGATATGGCGAGAGCAAAAGAAGCGAAAGAGAGAGCCGAGGAACAGATGCGTCAGAAACAGAGTATTCGTGAGTATTATCATTCCAGAGCTTCACTTGCAAGAGCGATGGCGCGTATCAAGGCGGCAAGTGCGAAGAAATAAAGGCATAAAAAACATTATGCCGCATATAATGTTGTATGTGGATAACGAAAATATGAATAAATAATCCGGTTTTAAAACAACCACACTAAACACTCCCAGTAGGAACAGGCAGTTTTTATATGCCTAATATTACAGGGGGTGTTTTATTTTGGAAATTTTTAATATTTTTTGCAACAAATCTTAAAAAACTCTGTCTTATATTATAACAGACAAAAAGTGTTACTGTTCGCACTTAAGATGTGGACGGCAGCAGTCACCATATTTACGCAGACGGATAATGCATCAGCGGCAAAGAAAAAAATAAAGCAGTCAGATGACTGTGTAACGATGAGTTTGAAAAAAGGTGTGCTTACTGTAAAGGGAAAGGGGGAGATGAAAAAGTCTGTATCTGCTACAGCTTATAAAGGAAAAAATATTAAAAAGGTTGTAATTAAAGAAGGTGTTGTATCATTGCCGGATAACGCATTTAAAGATTGTAAAAAACTAACAAGTGTGAAAATATCATCTACGGTAAAAAATATCGGGGTAAGTGCATTTGAAAATACGGCAATTAAAAATATTACCATACCCAAAACAGTTAAAAAGCTTGGTGATTATATATTTAGCGGATGTAAAAATCTTGAGAGTGTTACGATGCCGGGAAATATAAAAGTAAAAGAGGTATGGCCTTATGGGGTGGATGCTGATTATACTCCACGCTCACTGTTTAGCAGGGGAGTAGGTGCTTCTGCTAAACCTCTTAAAAATGTCAAATTTACGACAGCTCTTGATCTTGGTGTTGCAAACAGAATGGGTGACTGTGAAAACTTTGAAGTGTCAGAAGGTGACAAAAATTACAAAAGTGTGGATGGGATGATATATACAAAAGACGGTAAGACACTTGTAAGAATACCATTGGGAAGAAAAAAAGTTATTATTAACGATGGTTGTACCACAGTTTCAACAGGAAGTTACAGTTATTATGTAGATATTGACTGTAAACAGTTGAGTGAGATTGTGTTTCCAAAGACGGTCACTAAAATAACGGATGATGTATATGATGGGTATTATGATTATGGTTATGACAGCGGTCATGAACATTATTATGGCTGCAAGGATATAAAGGTTAGTTTAAATATGGATAATCTCGACAGAGAGTCAATACATAAGTTATGGCTTACAAATAAGTATTGGAGAAATTCATTAAAGGATGAACTGATAAGAAAAGGTTTTGCAAAATTAAATGAGGAAAATGAGCGTATGCTTATGTTTGATAACGGTTATCTGTGTGCTTATCTTATGAAAGATGACAGTAAGATAGATGATATGTCAACCTGGGAAAAGATAGACGGACTTGTAATACCTGATAATGTCAAAACAATAGGAAAAGAAGCATTCAGGGGATTTTTTGTAAAATCTTTAACGGTGGGAAGTAGTGTTCAATATATAGAAGATAATGTATTTTCAGCGGAATTTATTCCGGAAACATATAAGTATTTTGCAACAGTTTATATAAAAAGACCTGATATAGTTATATCAGACAAGGCATTTAATGAAAATGATAATATTAAGATTGTGATGGGATAGGTTGTTTAGCATAGAAAAGAGGGTTATTATGAGAGAAAAAAATTATTTTAGTAGAAGTAAAAAATTATTAAAAAATTCAGTAGGTATTATGGGAGCAGTCTTTGGTCTGTGTATATGTGTGGGATTTTCAATGCCTGAAACTGCATCAGCAAAAAAGGTAAGTTCAACATTAAAAAATGGTGTGTTTACGGTTACAGGAAAAGGAAAGATGCCTGAAAGTGCCATGCCTAAGGCCGCACAGAAAAAGAAAATAAAAAAGGTTGTTATTAAAAAAGGTGTAACAGAACTTCCGGAGGATGCATTTAAGGAGTGTGACAGGGTGACTGACATATCAATAGCATCATCTGTTAAAAAAATTGGGGCAAAGGCATTTTTTAATACGGGAGTAAAGAAAATAACAATTCCTAAAAAGGCAGTAAATCTGGGGTATGGTTTGCTTCAAAATTGCAAAAATCTTCAGGAAATAACGATACCGGGAGATTTCAATGCAACGGAACCTGAAAAAGCGGCAAATAAAAAAGATACGATTGGAACTTTAATATTGGGAAAAGGAAATTTAAATATTGTTAAGAAAGTAAAGTTTTCAACAAATTTTGATGGAAATTGTCACAGCTTACTGGGTGATTGCGAAAATTTTGAAGTGTTGGGGACAGACCCTTATTATAAGAGCATAGACGGTTGTATATATTCAAAGGACGGAAAAACTCTTAAGGTTGTACCTTATGGAAAGAGTGAGATTGACATTGCAGAAGGTTGTGAGGTGGTCGATACAAGAAGTTATACTTATAAAGCTGACGGTGATGTTGACGGAAAATTTGTGGTGAGTATATATAGCGGATGTGGACAGATAAAGAAATTTGTGTTTCCATCGACATTAAAAAGTCTTAAAGAACAGGACTTTTATAGTATTCCGGGTGTTGATTCAAAAAAGTGTACGGATATTGAAGTTGAGTTTAAAACAGATAAACTTGATTTAAATACTATCAAGACTTTGTGGGATTCATATTATATCTGGAGAAAGTCACTTGCAAAAGAGCTGGTAAGAATGAATTATGCCACAATAAAAGATGATATGGTAATCATTCTTGAGGATGGAGGACTGTATGGTTATATCGGAGAAAAGGAAAATGCAGATATAACAATTCCCGATGAAGTGAAATATATACGCAGAAATGCGTTTAATTCATTATCGGATGCGACAATGTGCAAGTTTTCAATAAGGTCAGTAGTGCTCAACGATAATGTAGATACTTTGCAAAAGTACGCATTTGCAGGAAATAAGGAGATAAAAGTTTATACAAAGAGAGTCGTAGAAATAGATGGATTTACTTTTAAAGACTGCGGAAAATATCAAATAATAAAATGGAGCAATAATTAAAAATCATATGATTATGGCAGGGTAGTGGATAAAGTGAGGAGGTGTCCGCTGCCCTGTTTGGAAATGGAGAACTGTTTGAAAAATAAAGTTTTGCACTATGCACAAAATGTGTGCAGAAATGGAGGTTATTATGGGAAAAGAAAAAAGTATTGGAAAAAGAGAATTTTATGAAATAAAGTTTTTGAAAAGACTTATGATGTTTGGAGTTGTTGCGGCGGCAGCAGTGACAATATTTATGCAGACTGATAATGCTTCGGCGGCAAAGAAGAAAACGAAACAGACTCAGGAATATGTATCTATGAGTTTGAAGAAAGGTGTGCTTACGGTAAAGGGAAAAGGGGAGATGGGAGACCCTATAGAGACTACCGCATATGAGGAGAAGATTATAAAGAAAGTTGTTGTAAAAAAAGGTGTTATATCGCTGCCGAAAAATGCGTTTCAAGGGTGTAAAGAATTAAAAAAAGTAATATTGCCCAATACATTGAAAAAAATAGGAACCCGTGCATTTGCAAATTCAGGAGTAGAAGAAATAAATATTCCAAAATCAGTGCAGAGCATTGGCGCAGAAGCCCTTTCAAATACTAAAATAAAAAGTATTACTTTGCCAAAAACATTGAAAGAACTCGGCGTATATGTATTTTACGGCTGCAAAAAACTTGACAATATTACAATGCCCGGAAAAATAAAGAATATAGAGCGGATATATTCGGAATGTGAAGACGATTATCTACCAAGTGCATTTTTTGGTGGAACATCACATTCACTTAAGAAAGTAAAATTTACAACGGTGGTTGATTTTGACATTGTAGGCAGAGTAGCACAAAGTCAAAATTTTCAGGTTGCCGCAAATGACCCGAAATATAAGAGCGTGGACGGAATGATATACACAAAAAACGGCAGGACACTGGTGGGAATACCATACGGAAGAAAAAAGATAGCTATATCAGATAAATGTACTGCTGTTTCTACGAAAAGTTATTGGTATGGAATAGAGACACAATGGAAATGGGGAGAAATAATATTTCCAAATACGATTACCAAAGTAATAGATGAGTGGAATGGAGAGTTTTTTGATTACGGTTACACAGACGATACACACGCTGGCAATAAAAAAGAAATAAAAGTGATTTTAAATATGAAATATTTAGACAGAGACTCCATAAAAAATTTATGGCAGTCAAATAGCCGTTGGAGAAATTCTTTAAAAGATGAGTTGATAAGAAAAGGACTTGCAAAGTTAAATGAGGAAAACGAGCGTATGCTGATGCTTGAAGACGGCTATCTGTGCAGTTATCTTGTGAAAGATGGGGTGGATATTAATAACTATAAAACATGGGAAATCGTAAGCAGGCTCGTAATCCCTGATAATGTCAAGACAATAGGAAGTGGAGCATTTACACAGTGCTATGTAAGGTCTTTAATACTGGGAAGTGGTGTGATGTATATAGAAGATAATTCGATACAGGCTGAACCTGATGAGGAGCCGGAGGCATATACAGGCTCTACAAAGATTTATGTAAAAAGACCTGATATATCCATATCAGATAATGCGTTTATTAATGGAGATAAAGTTAAGGTTATCATAGAGCAATAAATAAAGTGGGTGAGGAAAAGAGAGCATTGCAAGTTATACTATAGAAAATGTAAGGATTGCAATGTTCTCTTTTTTAATTACAAGACAGATTTCCGGTTTAACTTCATTATTAAACAAGAGAATTTTGTAGCTGTTATATCAGGAATTTCTCCACTCCTCAATCACACAGGTATGGTGTTTTTTGTCTGAACCATCCTCATTATAATTGATACCCACTAAAAGAATTTTGTCACTGTATCCGGATAATGCACCATGATATTTTTTCTCTTTTATCTGTTTAATAGCAGTTTCGGCAGACTGATTATACTTAAGTTCAACAATCATTGCGGGTCTGAATCCTGCATTTGATCTCGGAATAAAAGCAAAATCGGCAAAGCCTTTACCAGCAGGCATCTCACGGACGATATTGTAATATCCAGGTGCTGTAAAATATGCCATTGTAAGGACACAGCTCAGTGAGTTTTCGTCGTTGTATTTAAGAACGGATGTGTAGGTGTCATGTGCCTGTTCTATCAGTTCGGCAACTCTTATGGCGTTTCCATCTATTGTTTCGTCAAGCAGTTCGTCACAAGTTGAAATCGCTTTTGCTATCTCAGACCACTCACCGGTCTGCAAAGCAAGTTCAAATGCGGTTGCCACTTCGTAGTTTGGAATAAATGATTTTTTTCTATCCGCATCATAGCCTAAATAACCTAAATGAATAAGTGCTGTCAAAGCATCATCTTTTGATGCGATAGTTGAAAAATCATTTTTAAATGTATATGGATTTACTCTGATTTTTCCGCCTGCAAGCATTGTCATAATGTCATCTTTAAGACCTGCATAATTCATTGTAATAAATGTATTGATTGATGAGAAAGAAGAGGTGTTTCTCCAGTAAGAATCACAGTCCTGGTCTATCATAGCTTGTGTAACCGAGTTTGGATTATACATATGGACACCATCTATCAGATAACCATTATACCATGCTTTAACTGAGTCAAAATCCATATCATATTTATGGCATAATTGTTTGACTTCTTCCTCTGTGAAACCATAGTATTTTGTGATTGGTTTTGATTTCAACATTGTATATTCACGGAAATTGTTAAGAGCTGACTCGTCCTTAATCTTTTTAATGGGTAAAATTCCGGTAATATATCCGAGTGCTAAAAATGCTTTTGATTCCTCTGATTTAAACAGTGAATGAAGAAATTGCAAATAACTGTGCACAAGTTCTTTATCATCACTGTTTCTGATAACGCAATCCCATTCATCAATAATGATTACAAATGGGGTAGTTGTTTTATGATAAATTTCATTTAACAGCACATGAATGTCCTTATTGTAATTTAATGACTCTGCATATATCTCTTTAAAATCATCATACACGCGTTCTTTGATTGACTCTATCAAGTCCTTTTTATGAAAATCCCAAAAAGAAGAAATATCCAGATGAATAACATTATATTTGTTCATGTATTTCTTATAGTCCGCATTTGCCGCAATCTTTGTGTTATCAAAAAGCTTTGACGAATCGCAACCGAGACTGTAATATGCGTCTATCATACCGGCAGCGTGTGACTTGCCAAAACGCCTTGCATGGCTTACAGAAAGACAATTTCTGGGAGTGCAGATCACCTTATTAAGGTAGGTGATTAGTTCAGTTTTATCTACATATATTTCATAATTTCTATCTTTGGTAAAGCTTTCGTTTGTCGGATTAAAATATATACCCATTTATATCACCTCCGTAGCATCATTTGAGATAAACAACATTGTTCTCAATGTTATACAATTAGCACAATCTGTTTGTTTTTAGTATATTTTGTTTCGGGTATAATGTCAATTATGTGAACTTGTGTAATTTTGTGGTATGTTATAACTCATGTTTGCTATACAAATAACTATTAAAACTGGAAAGATATAAAATAATGCCAAATTTTGTGATATAATGTTGTTGACAAAAGAAAATGCTGAA
>ERZ773204.3144-NODE-3144-length-10530-cov-14.993699_pt1 | contig 10530 bp, 9 predicted proteins | sample MGYA00581007_ERZ773204 | MGnify/ENA primary metagenome ERZ773204 (study PRJEB29015, sample SAMEA2737757) | human gut metagenome | biome: human gut; feature: human-associated habitat; material: faeces | place: China | collected 2012 ... | reverse complement strand
ACTTTTTCTTTTCCTTAGCCGGATGCGTCGATATAAAAGTCGCTTTGATTGGTTTAACTGGCAGGAGTTATATTCCATACTTCAAATTGCTGTACCTTCGGTTCTTCAGCAGTCCACAGTGTCCATCGGTATGATGATCGTACAGGCGGTTGTAAATCCCTTTGGTACACAGGCACTAGCAGGTTATTCGGCAACGATGAGAGTAGAGAATGTTTTTTCATTGATTTTTGTATCTATTGGCAATGCGGTTTCCCCATATGTTTCCCAGAATCTTGGTGCAAAGAAAATCGATCGTATCAAAAAAGGATATCATGCTGCACTGGTGTTAGATGTATGTTTTGCAGTTCTTGCTTTTATAGTTATTGAAACATTGCATACTCAGATTTCCTCACTATTTCTTGGTAAAGATGGAACTGCCCTGGCTTATCAGGTATCCGAGGGTTATATGAGATGGCTCGGTTACTTCTTCATCTTTATGGGAATCAAAATGGCAACCGATGGGGTTCTTCGGGGTCCCGGAATCATGCGCCCGTTCCTTATTGCAAATATGGTGAACCTGGCGATCCGCCTGTCGGTTGCTTTGATTTGTGCACCGCGTTTTGGCATTGTATTTGTTTGGCTTGCTGTACCTGCAGGTTGGCTTGCAAACTTTTTAATCTCCTATGTGGCTCTTCGGAGATCATGGCCGACTGATAAAGAGGTGCAATCCCGATAGCCTAAAGTAATTCAAAAGGAGGAACTTATAGTATGAACGATAAATGTGTGGTATTGAATGCAAAGAAAATGAATTTTGATGGGAAGCTGATAGATGAAGAAGTGGCGTCATTCGGAAGAGCCGTTCAGATGTTTGAAATTGAAATAGAGCATCTGATTGGAAAAGCTTGCAAATCCACCTTCTTTCCGTTAATATATTGACAGCAAATAAGGAAAGGAAAGAAAGTATGTTTCAAACGATTATTAGTACGATCAGTTCTTTTATGTACAGCAAGCTGCTGGTCATTCTACTGATTGGTGCGGGAGTCTATTTTACAGTCCGCACAAGATTTCCGCAGGTAAGATTATTTAAGAATGCTTGTGGATCCGTGATGGAAAAGCCGGAGGATAAAGGGGCAATTTCCTCTTTTCAGGCACTTATGGTTTCAACAGCATCCCGCGTGGGAACGGGAAATATTGTCGGGGTTTCATCGGCAATTTGTATAGGTGGATTTGGTTCTGTATTCTGGATGTGGGTGATTGCGATCATCGGAAGTGCATCTGCACTGATCGAAAGTACATTGGCACAGATTTATAAGAAAAAAGGAAAAGACGGAAGCTGTTATGGAGGACCGGCTTACTATATTGAAGCGGCACTTCATTGTCGCCCGCTGGCAATTGTTTTCTGCGTTGCAATGATTTTAACCTACGCATTTGGATTTAATATGCTGGCATCTTATAATCTGCAGTCTACATTTTCAGTATTTTCTTTTTATGATGCAAAGATGAGTCCCTGGATCATCGGTGGGATTTTGGCAGTGCTGACAGGATGGTGTCTGCTTGGCGGCGGATCACGTATCGTAAAAGTAACTTCAATGGTTGTGCCGGTAATGGGGATTGCGTATATCGGAATTTCACTTTTGGTAGTAATTATCAATATTCAGAACGTGCCGGCAATGTTCGTGCGCATTTTTGAAGAAGCATTTGATTTCAAAGCAATTTTCGGAGCATTTTCCGGTTCAGCCATGATGCAGGGAATCCGCCGGGGACTCTATTCCAATGAGGCAGGTATCGGTTCCGCTCCGAATGCATCAGCTTCGGCAAATGTCAGCCATCCGGTAAAACAGGGGCTGGTACAGATGTTATCCGTATTTATTGATACTTTGTTGCTTTGTACAGCAACAGCAATGATGTGTATGTCATCCGGGATCGATCCGGCAAAAGAATTGCAGGGAGCACCGTGGGTGCAGGCATCTCTTCAGGAATCACTTGGTTCTTTCGGGCCGATCTTTATTACAGTTGCAATGGTATTTTTTGCATTTACAACTCTGCTCGGAAACTGTTTCTATTGTGACAATCTTTTAATCTACATTCACAAAAAACAGCCGGAAAAAGCTTTTATGAAAGGCTTCAGACTGGTATCGGCACTTGCAATCTTTCTGGGTGCAGGAATGGAGATGTCTCTTTTGTGGGATCTTTCCGATGTACTGATGGGGGTTATGGCGCTCATTAACATTCCGGTTATCCTGATTTTATCAGGAATTGCATTTAAAGTGATCCAAGATTATGAAGCACAGTTAAAGCAAGGAATCAACCCGGTTTTTAAAAGTGCAGACATCGGTCTTAGACAAAAAACAGATTTCTGGAGATAATTTTTTTGAATACCAAGTATCTAAAAATGGGGAATAACAAATGAACGAACAAGAGAAACCACGTTTCACATCAGACAATTTGAAAGAAACAATCATTATGACAATAGCAGTGGGAATTATCGCCGCGGCCGTATATTTCTTTTTGATTCCGAGTATGACCTCGATCAGCAGTATATCCGCACTGGCAATTATTATGTCACATTATATACCATTGCATGTGTCAACGATCACAATGATATTGAACGTCGTCCTGCTGTTGATAGGCTTTGTGACATGCGGAAAGGAATTCGGAGCAAAGACGGTTTACACCAGCCTCCTGTTGCCGGTGTATCTTGCAGTATTTGAGCACATATTTCCAGATTTCACCTCGCTGACAAACAGCAGTGAACTGGATGTAATATGCTATATCCTGGTGGTAAGCATCGGTCTCAGCATTTTATTTAACATGAACGCATCTTCTGGCGGACTTGATATCGTGGCGAAGATCATGAACAAATATCTGCACATAGAATTAGGAAAAGCAATGTCCCTCTCAGGCATGTGTGTGGCACTTTCTTCCGCTCTGATCTATGACAAGAAAGCGGTAGTTTTAAGTGTGCTTGGAACCTATTTTAATGGTATTGTACTGGATCATTTTATCTTTGGACAGAATCTGAAACGGCGTGTATGTATTATTACAAAATACGAAGAAGAAGTCCGTCAGTTTATCTTGCATGAACTGCATAGCGGAGCAACATTCTACGAGGCGACAGGCGCATACAATATGCAGAAACATAGAGAGATCATTACGATCGTGGACAAGAGTGAATATCAGAAACTGATGAATTATATTATCAAGAAGGATCCGGAAGCATTCGTAACAGTGTATACCGTATCTGATATGAGATATCGGCCGAAGGTAAAATCCTTTTAGTGTATTTTAGCCGGAAAGAAGCTCTATTAAAAAGAGTCACAGCCATATTCCATCAGGAATAGTTGTGACTCTTTTTATAAGCTTATAGAATCTGATTTCGAATAAGCATGTCTTTATTTCAACACCATGGTATTCTGCAATATGTGGATCAGCTCCATTTCATTTCTTTCATAATACTCTCCTCTAATAACTATAGCGACTCTCTCACCACTTATCTAGTCTTCCATTTTTGTGTCATTACTCCACAATATCCAGCTGTCCGATAATTCCGATATATCCATCTGTTTTCAGTGATGACCATAATGTGTGCAGTTTCAGATCACACATCTGCCTTTCACCTCTTACTTTTAACATTGCTTTCATTGAAACTTCTTTGTTTTTGCTTGATACTGAATCCAGCGAATCTTTTATACGCTGAATATCCTCTTCGCTTATATCATATACTCCATATAAATCAAATCCCGGAAGATCTCTCTGATACTCTTTCTGCGATTCTCCGTCTGTTAAAACAAGCTTTCCTGATATCGCATTATACTCCATTGAAATTTTACCGCTATTTTCCTTAAAAAACTTTATCTTTTCCTGCATAATCTCAATAACACGCTGGGAATGATCCTTGCGTGGCAATGCCTTTTCTCTTAGTATCTCGTCAGAAATCCTCTGCGCTTCATAATACTCTCTGTTATCATCCTTTTCTTTCCTAAATGTTTTGGAAAGCTGAGGACTGATCTCTTTCAGGCATTCAAGAAGAAGCGGATTAAACTGTCCGCACTGACCTTCCAGGATCATCTGGATCGCTGTATCATGATCATATGCATTCTTATAACAGCGTACACTTGTAAGCGCATCATATACATCAGCAATTGATACAATCTGCGCAGAGATCGGTATTTTTTCCCCTTTCAGTCCATCCGGATATCCTCTTCCGTCCCATCGTTCATGATGCCATCTGCAGATTTCCCATGCAGTGCGTACCAGAGGCTTATCCTGTGGAAAATCCATATCCCGGATCATAGACGCTCCGATCTCACTGTGGCTTTTCATGATCTTGAATTCTTCATCTGTCAGTCTGCCTGGTTTATTGAGGATTTCTTCCGGAATGCCGACTTTTCCAATATCATGAAGGGAAGATGCCGTTATGATCAGAGCAATATCCGCTTCTGTCAGATGATACGCATCTGTTTTCTTAATCAATTCTCTCAACAGCATCTCCGTTGCGATACGGATATGTAATATATGCTCGCTGCTTTCACTGTTATGAGAACCTAATACATTGCTCAGGATTCCGATCATAATATTGTTGTTTTCTTCTTTCTCATAGATCTGATCTACAACCACATTGATCAGTCGTTTCTGCTTTGCATAAAGTCCTAATGTATTCTGGACTCTTTTCTTTACGATAACTGCATCAAACGGTCGGCTGATATAGTCTGTAATCCCCAAATCATATGCCTTTCGCATAATTTCAACAGATTCTTCTGATGAAATCATGACAACCGGGACTTCATCAATCCATTGAAGTTCTCCCATATGTTCCAGAACCTGAAATCCATTCATCTGCGGCATATTGATATCCAGAAGCATCAGATCGATCTCCGGATGCACTTCCAGAATCTGGATCGCCTGATTTCCATTTTCAGCTTCCAAATAGTCATAGCTGCTTCCAAGGATCTCCTTTAATATATCTCTGTTAAATTCTGAATCATCTACGATAAGCAGTTTTTGTTTTTCGCTCATACTTTATCCTCACATTTCCTTTTTTTCTGCTAATTCAGCAATAATCTTCACTAATAGTTTCATATCGATCGGCTTTGAGACATGCTCATTCATTCCTGCTTCTTTTGACTTTATCCTGTCCTCAACAAAGGCATTTGCAGTCATTGCGATGATCGGTATTTTCTTTGCGTCACTTCTGTCCATTGTGCGGATCGTCTTTGTTGCCTCATATCCGTTCATAACCGGCATCATGACATCCATAAGAATTACGTCGAATTCACCGGAAGCACTTTTCTCAAAAGCTTCCACTGCCTCCTGGCCGTTCCATGCCTTTACCACAGAAGCACCTTTGCTTTGAATGACGAATTCTGCGATCTCCATGTTCAATTCATTGTCTTCTACGAGCAGAATGTTTAATCCTTTGATGGAAGCCGTTACTTCATCCTGCTTCTCTTCGTCTCTCGCTGCATCTTCATTTATTTTAAATGGAATTGTGATCACAAAAGTAGTCCCTACGCCCTGCTCACTAGTAAAGGTAATTGTTCCACCCATTTTTTCCACAAGACTCTTTGTGATCGGCATTCCCAGACCGGTACCGCCAAACTTGGATGCTCCGCCTTTCTGCTCCTGTGCAAATGGCTCAAACAGATGTTTTTGGAATTCCTCACTCATACCAATTCCCGTATCCTGGCACTTAAACTCCAAGGTTACAATTTTGTCCTGTTCAGAAGAAATCTCCCTGCTGCTCAAATACATCTTTCCATAATCTTTGTTGTACTTCACAGCATTACTCAGAATATTCATCAGTAGACGTTTCAGATGGATTGGACTGCCTATAAGATCCTTGTGTATGATCTCTGGTGTTTTTCGTTCCACCTTGATTTCTCTTTCATCAGCCATCTTTTCGACTACATCTACCACTTCATTTATTAATTGACAGATATTAAACGGTTTCTCTTCCAGATAAATTTCTCCCGAATCCAGTTTGCTCATATCAAGGACTTCATTAACCAGTTCCTTGAGAATATTGGAAGCCTCACGGATTTTCCCTCTACATTCGGTCTGTCTCGACAGATTATCACGATAATAATCGCCCACATCAAGCATTCCACAGATTCCATTGATCGGTGTCCGGATATCATGGCTCATCCTCTGCAGGAATTCTGTCTTCGCCCGGTTCGCCGCATCAGCCTTTTTTGCTGCTTCCAGAAGGCTTTTTTGATACTTCTGTTCTTTTTCCTTTTCTATTTTAAGAATGTTTTTCTGTGATTTTCTATAAATCATCCAGATTAGTACTACAACGATCAGATAGATGAACAGGCACATGATCACATTTTGCAGAAGTGTCTGAAATATAATCGAATCCGGAACGTAAGCATAGATGTAATGGTCTCTCTGCTTCAGCATAACACCGTGACACCTGACCCCATTGATCGTTAAGCCCATCATGTGCTTACTGTCTGCATGATTTTTTAGCTTTTGGATTGCTTCATAACCGGTTGTGCTTTGTCCGATCAGCCCGGTATTGTTTGAGGCAATGATCACGCCTTCATCTGCTACGATAATTGTCCCATCCCGGTCCTTCCGATAGCCATTCAACAAGCTCTGTATCGTAAGCGTATAATTCGTTGCATACTCTGCGGAAGTATAATAGTAAGTCACTACAACTCCCGGTGCATCCTTTCTTGTACAGGCAGCCATATCAATATAAGACCCGTCATTATGACTGATTCTCTTGGCATATACCTTTTCATCATAAATTGCTGTATCCAGTACGATTTCTTTCTCTGCGCATTCTTTTATTTCCGGCAATAAGCTTTCATTCGTACTGTATTCACATACTATATTCCCTTCTATATCCAGAATTGCTATTCCCGTCAGCCATAACTGTTCTGCACTTTCTTTCAACAACTGATGATCCAGTGTTTTTTCATTTTCTGTTTCTGCGGCTATATTTTTGCTGACCTGCCGGGTTCCCTCAATGGCACGAAGCAGACTTTTAGATTCTGATGACTCATTATAATGTGTATATGTGGAACATTGTACTTTTACATAATTTACCGTGTCTAAAAGATCAGCCTCTTCCTTTTCTTTGTCTGCGTTGCTGAAAAAACATACAGCCAGCACGACAAGACATATCCCAACAGCTATACTGATAATCCAGAATTTCTTTTCTGTTGGAGTAGATTTTTTATTCTTCTTCAAGCTGGTCCACCTCCAGATATTTTTCTGGGTTATCAAGATATTTTCCTATGATTTTTGCAGAAGTTCCGTCCTCTTTCATTTCATCCAAAGTCTGCTCCAGTTTCTCCGGCAGATCCCGAGTTTCATTTTTTGAGAAAGCGACTCCGATTCCGACTGTCATAAGTGGTTCATCCAGAATTCGGAATTTCGCATCATAGTCTTTCATATACTGTATAACCGATTCCTCATGTGCACCTACTGCATCTGCATATCCCTTTCCAAGGAATGTATAGATCAGTTCCCTGTGTTCCAGGCTAATCAGATTACCAAGCTTTGGAATCCTGCTGTCTGTTCTTTGCAGAAAGATTCCTTCCGGTTTTGTTGTAGATTGTACGGCAAGCGTCTTTCCTTCCAGATCACTCAGGGTATAGATATCACTGTTCTTATTGACTGCAACCACCTGATTACTGATCATATACGGACCGGCCCACTTATAATCATCCAATCGTCCTTTCATGGAAAAGCAGCCCATAATACAATCAATATCACCGTTCTCTACCAGCTCCTGCTTCCTCTCCCAGTCAATATTGACAATTTCTACGTCATAACCCATTCGTCCAAATGCTTCCGTTGCCAGTTCAACATCAATTCCTGTTGGTACACCATCTTCATTCAGATAATTATACGGGGGATAACTGTCGCTTCCAAGCTTTATAACCGAGCGATCCGCTGTGTCAGATACTTGATCTGTTTTTCCACATCCGGAAAGCCCTGTCGCCAGACATGTCAGCACAAGACATGCGCTTATCACTTTCTTTATCTTCATTTAGCTTTTTTCTCTTTCCTTTAAAATAAAAAATGTAACTATATTATATCTTGATATTATTCTGCGTACAAGAAAAACCTTGCTGACTACCATATTGTTACTGTTCACACGATGTGCGACCAGCAACGCATCTCGCCATTTTAAATCGCCTTTGGCGATGGGGCGAGATGCATTCAAGCCAAAACATGCATCCTCCGTGTCCATCAGCGAAGTGATTGACACGGGAGTGAACAGTAACACCATATTGACATTTTTTTCACAGGGTGTCATAATACTTGCGGAGATAGTATTTGGAATACTACAAAACTATACTCTGACTGAATCACAACAATTTCATATTGAACAGTTACCCCGCCAGGAAGTGGCGGAAAGCGAGCTTATATTTATTTAAGACATAAAATAAGACTCAGGGAATACGAAGAATAGCAAAAGCATTTGCAGGGATCAGTATACCTTGACGAATGCTTTTTTTTGTGAGGAGACCAATAAGAAATGACAGTTGAGATGTTAAAAGGAAAGATTCATCGTGCTACAGTAGTACAGGCCGAACTTGACTATGTTGGAAGTATTACTGTTGATGAAGACCTGCTGGAAGCGGCAGGAATTATGGAATATGAGAAAGTTCAGATCGTGGATGTAAATAACGGAAGCCGATTTGAAACTTATACGATCTGCGGCAAGCGCGGAAGCGGAATGATCTGCTTAAATGGTGCTGCGGCAAGATGCGTAAGTACTGGTGACAAGATTATTATCATGTGTTATGCACATTATGATTCTGAAGAAGCCAAAGAACATAAACCACAAGTTATTTTTGTAGATGAGGAGAATAAGATCAGCCGTGTTACAAACTATGAGAAACACGGATTACTGAAAGATCTGGCATAACTGCAAAAGTAATTGTAACCTATAAATGAAAATGAAATTTGTTGAATTCAGAACAAGAGGCTATCTCCGAATTTATTATAAAGAGGAGAATTATCATGCAGGTAACAACAACAGTCGAAGAGACAAGAAAATTAGTTAAGAACTGGAAAAAAGAAGGAAAAACCGTAGGTCTTGTACCGACCATGGGATTCTTACATGAAGGGCATGCAAGCCTGATAAGGAGATGCCATGAGGAAAACGATATCGTTGTGGTATCCGATTTTGTCAATCCGACACAGTTCGGACCGACAGAAGACCTGGAAGCATACCCGAGAGATTTTAAACGTGACAGTGAGCTTTGTGAGAGCCTTGGAGCAGATTTGATCTTCCATCCGGAACCGAAGGATATGTATCATGATCCACATGCTTACGTAAGTATTGATACGTTATCTGATACCCTTTGCGGAAAGACAAGACCGATCCATTTTAAAGGGGTATGTACGGTTGTTTCCAAATTATTCAATATTGTAGCACCGGACAGAGCTTATTTTGGACAGAAGGATGCACAGCAGCTTGCAATCATCCGCAAGATGGTGCAGGATTTGAATTTTGATATCCAGATCGTAGGCTGCTCAATCATCCGTGAGGAAGACGGACTTGCCAAATCATCCAGAAATACCTATTTAAGCGCAGAAGAGAGAAAGGCTGCACTGTGCCTTTCAAGAGCCGTTAAAACCGGTCAGGAGGCGATCTGCAAAGGAATTAAGGCAGAAGAAGTTCTGTCAAAGATGCGCGCAGTGATCGAAGCAGAGCCGCTTGCAAAGATCGACTATGTATCCATGGTAGATGCACTGGATATGCAGCCGGTCGAGAGTGTGGAAAAAGATGTTCTGGTTGCCATGGCAGTCTATATTGGAAAAACAAGGCTGATCGACAATTTCAGCTATGAGGTATAGCCTATGGAAAACAGAATGAAAAAAGTGGGAAGGGTCAGCTCTTTTCTTACAAAATATATTGGGATCATCATTATCTGTTTTTCCATCATTGCATTTTTCTGGCGTGACGGCTTTGCGTGGACAACGAGCTACACTTCTGTATTTCTTGGAGTTGCCATGTTCGGCATGGGGCTTACGATCAAGATGGACGATTTCAAAAGAGTCTTTTCCAGACCAAAAGAAATCCTGATCGGATTCATCGCACAGTACACGATCATGCCGGTGATCGCGTGGATCCTGTGTCAGCTGATGCAGCTGCCGACAGATCTGGCGCTTGGCGTGATTCTGGTTGGTTGCTGTCCGGGCGGAACGGCAAGCAATGTGATCACCTATATCGCCGGAGGTGATGTGGCACTTTCTGTCGGAATGACGATCACATCAACTCTTGCAGCACCGATTGTAACACCACTTCTGGTGTATGTACTCGCCGGAGCCTGGGTAGAAGTATCCTTCTGGGCAATGGTAATTTCTGTAGTAAAGGTTGTTCTGGTTCCGGTACTTCTGGGAATTCTGATCAACTGGGTCTGGGGAAAACAGATCCAGAAAATATCAGAGGTTCTGCCACTGATCTCAGTTGTATCGATCGTAATGATCATCAGCGGAATCGTAGCCGTCAATGCAGAAAAAATCTTAAGCTGCGGACTTCTGGTTCTTGGAGTTGTGATGCTTCACAATCTCTGCGGAATG
>ERZ773204.3138-NODE-3138-length-10547-cov-25.911170_pt1 | contig 10547 bp, 8 predicted proteins | sample MGYA00581007_ERZ773204 | MGnify/ENA primary metagenome ERZ773204 (study PRJEB29015, sample SAMEA2737757) | human gut metagenome | biome: human gut; feature: human-associated habitat; material: faeces | place: China | collected 2012 ... | reverse complement strand
ACGGTCCCGGTCCTTCACCGAAGAACCGCCGAACTTCTGTACGATCAACGCCATATCTTGTCACTCTCCTCTTTTTGCTCCCTCAGTGTGTGAGGGGTACACCGGGCGGAAGCGGTCTTGCACTTCCGGTCCTGTTTATCATTCCACTGTCGCACCGGTGTTGTCGGCATCCAGCCGCAGCAGTGTAAATGCTTCACATCCGTCCAAGCCTTCCAGCAGCTCGAGGCCCTTTTCCAGTTTGGAGTAGAATTTCTCGGCGTTGGCCTTTTCGGCCACAGCCATCACGGTGCTGCCGGCGCCCGAGACGTACACCGCCTTGGCACCGCAGAGCCGCGCCATATCGAAGACTTCCTTCGAGCCGGGCATCAGGGGCATCCGGTAGGGCTGGTGGAGCTTATCCTCGGTGGCAATGGCCAGCAGGTCGTGGCGGCCCTCGCAGAACGCCGCCGGGATGAGGGCCGCACGGGACAGGTTATACACCGCATCCTTGTGGGTGACCTCTTTGGGCAGGGCCGCACGGGCGGCTTCGGTCAGCAGCTTGTAGTCCGGCACGATGGCCGCGAAGCAGAGGCTCTCGTCCACATCCCGCTTGACGGAGTAGACGACGCCGTCCTCGAAAACGCTGCTGGTCAGACCGCCCAGAAGGGCCGGTGCCACGTTGTCCGGGTGGCCCTCGATGGAGGTAGCCAGCGTCAGCAGCTCCTGGGTGTTGAGCACATCACCCAGCATCCGGTTCGCACCCAGCAGGCCCGCGATGATGCAGGCCGAGGACGAGCCGAGACCCCGGGCCATCGGGATGGCGTTGGTCTGGACGAGCTTGAGGGGCGGCATGGTCTTGCCGACCTTATCGAACAGCCCCTTGGCCGAGCGGTAGACCAGATTGGTCTCGCCGCGGGGGATGCGGGTGCCGTCCGCCGCCGAGATGTCCAGATGGTCGCTCTCTTCGAAGGTCACGGTATTATACAAGGTCACAGCCAGACCCAGCGCATCGAAGCCGGAGCCGATGTTGGCACTGGTGGCCGGGACGGAAACTTTTATCTTCATCGCAGTTCCCTCTTTTCTCACGCTCAGGCGTCCTCAGGCAGGCGGCGGAGCACCAGCTTCACGCTGCCGCCCATGGCCTCTACCTTGCGGGCTGCTTCGGCCAGAGCCTTGCCGTCGGCGCTGTCCACAAAGTAGGAGCAGCCGTCGAAATGCTCTTCCACCACATGGCCCCTGCCGTAGATGGCCTCGGCCACCGCCGGGGCGATGCCTTCCACACGCACATAGTATGCGGCGGGAGCGGGGTCGGTGAGCATTCCTTCCACCGGCTCGGCGGGCTGCCAGAACAGGCTGTCGTGGACCTTGACGCCGTTTTTGAGGGCGTCCACCACGTCGGCCACGACAGCACTGGCGGTGGGCAGCTTGCCCGCGCCCTTACCGTAGAAGACCACGTCGCCCAGCATATCGCCCTTGACGAGGACGGCATTGAAGACGTCATCGACACCGGCCAGCTGGTTTGCCTTCGGCACGAGGCAGGGCTCGACACCGGCGGCAACGCTGCCGTCCTCGCCCCGCTTCATCCAGGCGATGAGCTTGATGACGCAGCCCAGCTTCTCTGCCGCAGCCACATCATCCACCGTGATGTCGCGGATGCCGCGGGTGGGGATGTTCTGGGGGTAGATCTGGTGGCCGCAGACCAGCGAGGACAGGATGGCGATCTTGCGGCAGGCGTCGCGGCCGTCCACATCGTCGCCGGGGTCCTTCGTCTCGGCGTAGCCCAGCTCCTGAGCGATCTTCAGAGCCTCGTCAAAGCCCAGATTCTCCCGCACCATCTTGGTGAGCATGAAGTTGGTGGTGCCGTTGACGATGCCTTCCACCTCGGTGATGACGTTGGCCGCGAGGCACTGGTGCATCGGGGTGATGATGGGCGTGCCGCCGCCCACGGACGCCTCGAACAGGAAGGCGCAGTTGTGTGCCTTGGCCAGAGCCAGCAGCTCTGCGCCGTAGGTGGCCACCATCTCCTTGTTGGAGGTGCAGACGCTCCGACCGCTCTCGAGACAGGCCTTGACGTAAGGGTAAGCGAAGCGGGTGCCGCCGATGGTCTCGACGACGACCTTTACTTCGGGGTCTTCCAGAATGGCGTCAAAATTCTTTATAAACAGCTTTGCGGCCGGATGATCCGAGAAGTCTTTGGGATCAAGGATGTACTTGACCTCCACCGGTTCGCCTGCGCGGCGGGAGACGCCTGCGGCGTTGCGGCAGAGCACCTCGTACACACCGCTGCCCACCGTGCCAAAGCCCAGAATCGCGATTTTTGCCATGATACTGCCCTCGTTCCTTTTTTCTATGAATGTACTGTCACAGATTGTATCCGCAGTGTACGCCCACGACCATCCTCTGGCGCGAAAGCTTTTCCGTCAGCTCCTCGGGGGTCATCTGCATGGTGTCGGTGCGGATGGTGACAGCCACCAGTGCGGCTCCGTTCTCCGGAGTAGACTGATTGATGGTCACGATGCTGGCGCCGGCGGCACTGATGCCGGCCAGAAGGCTCTGTAATGCACCCGTCTCGTCCCGCAGGGTCGCCATGACGGTGATGACCTCGCGGCCATTCTCCGAGTCGAAAATGCAGTCCTTATATTTATAAAATGCACTGCGCGACAGGTCTACGCTGCGGGTCGCAGCCGAAATGCTGCGTGCCTCTCCGCTGGCCAGAAGCTCCTTGGCCCGGACGACCTTGAGAAAAACTTCCGGCAGGACCTGTGCATCCACCAGATAAAAACGGCGTTCCAACTTGTTCACCTCTCAAACACAAGTGTTCTTGCAGAAAATATAATAGCATCCGACTCCCTGCATTGCAAGAGGTCGGATGCTATTTTGTCAGATTATCCAGTTTTGTGCCGTGAAGTGCCCTCTCAGCGCACCGGAATTGCCACCCGATGCCGCAAAAGTATGAGTTTTCCGCTCAGTCGGTGTCGAGGCCAGTGGTGTCCGGTTCAGGCGCGAGGGGTTCGCTGGCGACAGCTGCCTGACCGTGGGAATAATTGCAGACGTCGGGCAGGTCGTCGGCACGGTAGTAGCCCACTGCCGTGCTCGGGCAGGAGCCGCTGGCCAGCAGGCCGCTCTGGGTGCAGTAGCTGCGCTCCACGACGCCGTCAGCCGCCGGGAATGCCTTATAGGGCAGCTCTGCCTGGATCTGCTCCATCAGGGCCTTCCAGGCCATGACACAGGTGCGGGTCTTGGCCTGCTGCTTGCCGAGGGTCTTGGTCATATCGAAGGGCGCGTCATAGCCCCACCACACAGCGGTGACGTAATAGGGCGTGCCGCCCACGAACCACAGGTCCTTCTCATCGCTGGCCGTACCGGTCTTACCGAAGGCCTCCATACCGTTGGAGTTGGGGTAGCGGCCGCTGGCCGTACCGACGCTGGAGAACAGGACGTTCTTCAGCAGGCGGTTCATGACATAGGCCGTCTGGGGCGTCAGAGCCTGATAGCTGGTGTCGTTGCTCTCCATATAGATGTTGCCGTCCCGGTCGAGCACACGGGTGTAGAGGTGAGGCGTGGTGTACTCGCCGTCGTAGAAGATCTGGAACGCCGCCGCCAGCGCCATCGGGGTGACGCCGTGGGTCTGGCTGCCCATGACCATCTGTGCAAGGCCCACATCGTTGACGGGGTCCAGCGTGCTGAGCTGCAGGGTATTGTAGACGAAGTTGAAGATGTTGTTCGCGCCCACGAGGTCGCCAACGCGGATGGCGATGGTGTTCAGGGAGCGTGCGAGGCCGTTCCAAAGCGGCAGGTCGGAGCCGTCGCCGTAGTTGCCGCCGTAGTTGCGGGGCCAGCTGCGCCATGCGTTGGGGTAGGCTTTCAGCTGCTTGTCCGTCAGACCCATGAGGCCGTTCCGGCGGCAGTAGTCCTCGTCACGGATGACCATGTCCTGCTTGAGGTAGAGGGGCGAGTTGTTGAGCATGGTGGACCAGTTGACCAGACCATACTCGATGCCCAGCGCATAGGCGCCGATGGGCTTGATGGTAGAACCGGTCTGACGGGTGACGCCGTAGGCGCGGTTCAAGGAAAGGCTCTTGGTCTTTTCGCCCAGACCGCCCACCATGGCGATGACGTTGCCGTCATAGTCCAGCGTGACCATCGCCGCCTGTGTGCGGACATTGCGGTAATAATAGACCGTACCGTCATCGCCAGTGCGGGTCTTGGGGGTGCCGTCCTCGTTGTAGACCTGCACATCGTCGTCAGAGATGCTGGTCACCTCTTCCTCATGCCAGCCGGCCGGGAAGTAGGCGTCGTCGGTGTTGAGCATCAGATTCTCCATCGCGGTCTGGATCTTGGGGTTGACCGTTGCCTCGATGGTGTAGCCGCCGGTGTAGAGCATACTCTGGGCGGTGGACTCGTCCACGCCCTCCTTGGCCATGATGTCCTTCACCACCTCGTTGAAGAGGGCATCGGTGAAGTAAGAGGTGGTGGAGCTGCTCTTCTTCGTGTTGTCCGTCTCTGCCAGCACCAGCGGCTGGGCAGCGGCGCTACGGTAATCATCCTCCGAGATGACACCCTGCTGCCACATATTGTAGAGCAGGAAGTTCCTGCGGTTGATGAGGTTCTCGGGGTTGGTGTAGGGGTTATAGTTGGTGGGATTCTTGGTGATGGACGCGATGGACGCGCACTCCCAGAGGGTCAGCTCGCTGACATCCTTATCGAAGTACTCGTTTGCCGCCGTCTGGACGCCCTGGATCGTACCTGTGAAGCTGATGGTGTTCAGGTAGGCTTCCAGAATGGTCTCCTTGGAGTAGCTGCGGCTCAGGATGAGGGCGCGGTAGATCTCGCGCAGCTTGCGCAGTGCGCCCTCGATGCCGCTGGCGCTCTTGTCGCTGGTCAGGTTCTTGATGAGCTGCTGTTCCAGCGTGGAGGCGCCCTGCTTGGAGCTGTAGATAGGCAGCAGGTATTCATTGATCATCGCGCCGATGGTGCGCTTGAAGTTGACGCCCGGCTCGCTGTAAAAGTCTTTGTCCTCGGTGCAGATGAATGCATACTGTAGGTTGGTGGGGATCTGCTCGAGGTCCGCCCAGACGCGGTGGCTGTTGGAAGAGCGCAGGGTGGCGTACTCCACCTGTGCGCCGGTGTCGGGGTCGGTGGCCACCACAAGGCTCGACTGGCTCAGTTCGATGTTGTCGAGGTCCAGCAGGTCGCCGTCACTGGCCGTAGCCTGCACCACATAGTATACAGCGCCCACCGCCACCAGACTGCCCGCCATAATGCCCAGACAGACGAGGGTGACGATGGTCCGGCCCAGGAATCCGAGAACGGGATGGCCGTGCTTTTCTCCCTGCTCCTGCGGTTCGCGGGGCTCACGGACCCGCCGGTTCTGCTCCGCTGCGGGCCGCTGCTCCCGGAGCGCACCATCACTGTGGAGTCTCCGTCTTTCATTGTTTGAGATAAGGATCGCCTCCTATCGCAATTTTCACTGTTCTGCATCTCAAAGCATCCTCTGACGATGCCGTTTGCTGTTCCTGCTGCGGCCAGACTGCCCGCAGCCATAATAATACATTATAGTCCGCACCGCCCGCTTCCGCAAGGGGGAATCGACCGGATACGATGCTAGTATAGCACATCTGCCCCGCCAAAGTACAGCATCCGGGTGTGAAAATTCTGCATCCCTGTCTGAGGCAGTTTTCTTTTGCACATACTACCGTCTGAAACACCATTTCAGCCGAAAGGAGTCCACTGCCATGCGCAAGGTCTGGCTCTGCATTTTTTATGCGCTGTGCATTTTTACCATCGTGTTCAGCCTGTTCTGGATGGCCCTGCCCAGTCTCCCCTTCCCTGCCGACTCCGGCGAAGAGACGCCGGCCTCCGAGCCGGGTCTGGCCGCGCAGGGCTCCGCCGGGCAGAGCGGCACCGATTTCTACCTCTGCGACGAGTGCGGGCGGGTGGTCGTCTACACCTGCTCCGACAACGGACTGCCCGACAAGCGGCTCCTGCGCACCGGCATCTATGTCAATCTCCTCCCTGAGGCCGATGCCCTCCGGCTCAAGCAGGGCCTCTACGTCACCGGCGAAACGGCCCTCCGGGCGCTTCTGGAAGACCTGGGTGAATAAACAAAAACAGTGCAGACATCCCCGGGGAGGTCTGCACTGTTTTTATACTTTATCAAAATCAGGCTTCGAGCTGTTCCAGCGGGACGAGGTAGTCCTTGCGGCACTGCTCGTAGTTGAGCATATATTCCTTGGTGGGGTTGTGGTGCATCATATTCTTAAGGGTATGGGAGTCGTAGTCCTCGCCTGCCTCCATGCCCACCAGACGGGCGGCGATGTTGGAGCAGTGGTCCGAGATACGCTCTACATTGTTCAGCACATCGAGATAGACGACACCGGTATCAATGGAGCAGGCACCATCCTTCAGACGCTTGATGTGCTGCGCACGAAGCCGCTCCACGAGGATGTCGATGACCTGTTCCAGCGGCTCCACCTGGCTGGCGGTCCGGGCGTCGTCGAACTCGAAGGCGTCCGTGGTGAGGGTCAGTATCTTTTCCAGCGCATTGTCGAGAAGCTTCAGCTCCTGCTGTGCCTTCTCGCTGAAGGTGACTTCCTTATCGGTCAGTTCCTGCGCTTTTTCTTTGATGTTGACTGCATAGTCGCCGATGCGCTCGCACTCGGTGACAAAGTTGAGCAGCTCGGTCACCTCATGGCTCTCCGCGTCACCCAGCTCCTGGTCTGCCAGCTTGATGAGGTAGTTGGAGATGTCCACCTCCATCCGGTCGATGAGGTTCTCGCGGACATCGATGGCACTCACGACGTCCTCGTCCATCTTGAGCAGCAGCGGGGTGGCGAGGCCGACGTTGCGGGCTGCGCGGCGGGACATCTTGACCACCGCGTTCTTAGCCTGCTGCAGAGCCACAGCCGGGCTCTTGAACAGACGCTCATCCAGCACAGGCATACTCAGCTCCTGCGCCTCCTCATCGCTGTTCGGCACGGTCATCATGGCCAGCTTGGACAGCACACCGCTGCAGGGCAGGAAGAGCAGCATTGCAATGACGCTGGTCATGGTGTGGATGTTTGCAATGCTGCTCTTGTTCATCACATCGCCCCACATGGGGATGCCGATGGTGAACTGGACTGCATAGACCAGCGCCAGCAGGATGACGCTGCCGATAATGTTGAAGTACAGGTGGATGAGGGCGGCGCGCTTGCCGTCCTTGGAGGAGCCGCCGATGGTCAGCAGCGGGGTGAAGGCCGTGCCGATGTGGGCACCCAGCACGATGGGGATGGCCGAACTGAAGGTGACGAGGCCGGTGCTGGAAAGCGCCTGCAGGATGCCCACAGAGGCCGAAGAGGACTGGATGATGACCGTGACCACCACGCCCACGAGAACGCCGAGGATGGGGTTGGTCATGGTGATGAACAGCTCCTGGAACGCTGCGCTCTCACGCAGGGGAGACACGCCGGTGTCCATCAGGCTCATGCCCGTGAACAGGATGCCGAAGCCCAGCATGATCTGGCCGATGTTCTTTTTCTTCGCGTTGCGGATGAACACATAAAAAATGCAGCCGATAAACGCCACCACCGGCGCAAACGTCTTGGGCTGGATGAGGGTCAGGATGAGGCTGTCGCCTGAAATATCCGCCATGCGGATGAGCTGACCGGTGACCGTAGTACCAATGTTTGCACCCATGATAACGCCTACCGACTGCGTAAGGGTCATGATGCCGGAGTTGACGAGGCCGACGCAAATGACGACCGTGCCGGCCGACGACTGGATGACGCCGGTGATGAGGGTGCCGAAAATGACGCCCTTGATGGTGGACGAAGTCAGTTTCTGCAATACGCCCTGCATCTTGCCGCCGGCCAGCTTTTCGAGGCCGGCACCCATGATCGACATACCATACAGGAACAGCGCAATACCGCCCAGCAGAGAGGTGATGTGTGTAATGTCCATAAAACAATGCTCCTAAAATCTTCCTATTGCTCCATTGCACAAGACGGCCGTGCTTCGCTCTCCATACGCAAAATGCCGTCCTTTTTATTATAACATCGAACCCCCCGGCTCAACAAGCATTATTTTACAGGAAAATCACTTTTTTGACCGGAATTTTAAGATTTCCGGGCCTTCTTAGACGGTTCTTTTCTTGAATTTTACATTCATTTTACATTAGTATTTTCTAACTCTCGCCCGGTGCTTCCCGGTATTTCCGGGAATGCATCAAGCGGCATCCAGCTCTTCCATCGCCTCCCGCAGGGTGTCCGCCGAGAACAGGAACGCGCCCGCCTCCGTATACACCTCCACATGACCGCCCACATACCGAAGTTCAATGTCTTTCATTCCTCTTCCCTCCTGTGTCTTTTTGTTCTGACAAGAGTATAGCAGAATAAAAGTCCAATAAAATGTGCTTTCAGGCAGTTTTTTGAGCAAAAAGGCGCAAAAAAGCTCTCTGTCAGCGTCCTTGCCCTCTCAGGTGCTCCGCGCAAGCTCCCCCAAGGGGAGAGCCAAGATCTGTCCGAACTTCTCCATTCACGCAGGAAAGAGGGTGATTCGCGCAGGTTTTATTGATTTTTCTCCGCAGATGTGGTACATTCAGGGTAATTAGACACCCCCTGTTTTTCACCGTTCAAAGGAGGTTTTTGTATGTTGTCTTATCGTAAGCTTGCGATGCGTGTTCTGGGTCGCCCTCTCCATACGGGGGGTAATGATTCACCCCGTCCGGCCTCTCAGCGGGCAGCAGCGTTTATCCTGACTGCCGCAATGCTCACCACCCTTGCCGCCCCGGCTTTTGCCGATACATGGTGCATTGAGAATGGTAACATCACCGTGAAAGCGGGTGACACCGAAGGGACGAACAAAGTCTCACAGGGCTCAATCATCGACAGGGAAGACACCAACACCATCATCACAAATAGTGACAAGGACACCGCTTCTTCCAATACCGTGACCATCGACGCCGGGAACGATAAGGTCGAGGTCACGCTGGACAATGTGAACATCAAGGCCGGCTCCGGTTCCGCTCTCACTTCGAAGGGCGACGTGACGCTGACCCTGAAGGGCGACAACCATCTCACCGGTGGTATCAGCGACACCGGCAACTATGGCCGCAACGGCATCGCCAGCACCGGCAGTCTCACCATCACCGGCGGCGAAAATGGCAGCCTGACGGCCCAAGGTGGCAGCGGTGCAGACGGCGGCCACGGCGGCCACGGCATCTACAGCAACGGCAGCCTCACCATCTCCGGCGGTAGTACGGTCACTGCTAACGGCGGCAACGGCGGCAATGTGAGCGGCGACGGCATCTCTAGCAACGGCAGCGTCACCATTTCCGGCGGTACGGTCAAAGCCGCTGGCGGCGACAGCAAAGACGGCTACGGCGGCGACGGCATCCGCAGCGACGGCGGCGTCACCATCTCCGGCAATACGGTCAACGCCGCTGGCGGCAGCGGCGGCAAAGTCGGCGGCTACGGCATCTGCAGCTTCGACCGTGTCGCCATCTCCGGCGGTACGGTCACTGCCAACGGCGGCGACGGCAGCAGTGGCGGCGACGGCATCCGCAGCGGCGACATCGATCTGTCGGGCAGCCTCGAGCTGACCGCCAAGGCCGGTAGTCCCAACGGCAAGGCCCTCTCGCAGCGCGGCAATGAGCTTGACCTCGACGACATCAAGGACAAGCTGGGCCCGGGCGCAAAAGTCACCGCCACCGACGCTAATGGCGAGACCAAGCAGGTCTCCATCCCCCGCCCTGTGGAGCCGGAAGAGCCTTCTTCCTCTTCTGACGGCGGCTCTGCCACCCCGTCCACACCCGCCTCTCCCCTCCCCGGCCTGACTGTCACCGACAAGAGCGGCGCGGTCATCTCCTACACCAGCACCCAGAGCGGCAATACCCTCACCGTCTGCGTCGGACGGTTCACAGCCTCCTTCCGCATCTCGCTGGCCGCGCTGCGTCAGCTGCGGGCTGAGGGCATCGAGACCATCACCTTCCAGACCATCCTCTGCTCCACCACCCTCTCGGTGGACGAGCTGCTGGCTATGGGCGGCGAGGACGCCGAGGCTGTCCTGACCCACCGGCTCACCGATTCCAGCCTCACCGTGGGCTGAAGCTCCACTCTCCCCTTCCCACAGGCATAGAAAGGCCCCGCTGCCCTGCACATTTCATGCAGAGCGGCGGGGCCTTTTCCTGTTTTACTGCACCCCGGCAGAGACCGGGACTCGTTTTTCCTGCTTTTCGGGCTTTCTGCGCTGCTCTGCGGCGGCAGCGCGGGAGCGGTCGTAACAGTAGCGGATGATGGCCTGACGGCGGACGATGCCGATGAACATTCCCCGGTCATCCACGACGGGGACGAAGTTCTGGTTCATGGCCGCCTCGATGAGCTGGTCCATGCTCGTGGTGACCGTGACGGCCTTGTAGTCCCGCTTGTGGGCAAAATCCCGGATGGGGATGTCCTCTGCCGCCTCAAGGTCAAGGCCGTGGAACTTTTTCAGCCCCCAGAGGATGTCCCCTTCCGTCAGGGTCCCCACATACTCTCCCTTGCGGTTGAGCACCGGGATGGATGCGTAGCGGTTGTTCTCCCATTTTTCCA
>ERZ773204.3137-NODE-3137-length-10548-cov-3.718384_pt1 | contig 10548 bp, 10 predicted proteins | sample MGYA00581007_ERZ773204 | MGnify/ENA primary metagenome ERZ773204 (study PRJEB29015, sample SAMEA2737757) | human gut metagenome | biome: human gut; feature: human-associated habitat; material: faeces | place: China | collected 2012 ... | reverse complement strand
TTCCGATCTATATTGTTGATGAGCATACATTGCTTGTTAATATATCTCGATTAAGAAATAAGATAGAAGATGATAAACACCATTATATTAAAACTGTTTATGGCCTAGGTTACAGGTGGTGTCATGATGAATAAAATCATTGCAACTCTTTATGTTTTATTTTTATTTTCTATTTCAATAATCATTTTTATTTCAACAAATTCTATCTTAATAAAATGCTTAATCATCTTAAATTCATTAGTAAGTATTCTTATGTACTGTCTAAACATCTTTTCTTTCAAATCAAGAATAAATCATTTGACACATTATATTTTTAATACTTTTGATAAAACAGCAACTCAAAGCAATAAAGAATATGAAGAAACGATTGACTCAAAATTATTACATCAAATTAATAAATATAAACAAGAATTGGATATCGAAAAAGAAGAAACAATCCATTCTAAACAAGAAATTCAGTCATTAGTCACTCATATTTCTCATCAAGTAAAAACACCTTTAGCTAACATTAAAATATACAACGATTTGTTAGCACGTAATGATTTATCTAAAGAAGAAGCTATTGACTTTCATATAATGCTTAATCAACAAATTAATAAACTTGATTTCCTAATGGAATCTCTTATTAAAATGTCTCGATTAGAAACAGATATCATTCAATTAAATATTGAAAAAAATGATCTTTATTCTACTCTAATTGAAGTCATTAATCATGTTTTCTTACTTGCTGAAAAAAAACATATTAATATCGAACTATCCAAAAATACACATATCTCTGCCCTATATGATGAAAAGTGGACTCAAGAAGCTATTTTTAATGTTTTAGAAAATTGCATAAAATATTCAAATAAAAATACAACCATAACAATTCAAATATCAAAAAATACTTTCTTTTCTAAAATTACAATTACTGATCAAGGAATTGGTATAAAAAAAGAAAACTATAATAATATTTTCCAAAGATTTTATAGAGCACAGGAAGTGCAAGATGAAGATGGTATTGGTATTGGACTCTATTTGACAAGAGAAATCTTATCTAGAGAAGAAGGCTATATCACTGTTCAATCCGAATATGGAAAAGGTTCGACTTTTACAATCTATTTAAAAAGATAATGAATTTTTTAATTCATTATCTTTTTTGTAACAAGTTTGTGATATTTATTTTGTAGAATATAGATAATCAAAGGAGAGTGCTTATGGAAATCGTAAAAACAAAAAACTTAAAAAAATATTATAAAATGGATAACTATACTGTAAAAGCTGTGGATAACATTAACTTGAATATTAACAATCATGAATTTATTGCAATTGTTGGAAGTTCTGGTAGTGGAAAATCTACTCTTTTAAATTTACTTGGTGGATTAGATAAACCTACCAGTGGAAAAGTATTTATTAATAATATTGATATTACATCAATGGATGAAGATGAACTGGCTATTTTTAGAAGAAGAAACATTGGTTTCATTTTTCAAAATTATAATCTTATTGGTAATCTCACTGTTTTAGAAAATATCACTTTACCTATTGAACTTGATGGTAATGAGATTCCATATGATTTTATAAACGAAATACTTCATGTTTTAAAACTAGAAGATAAAAAAAATATATATCCCAATAAACTATCAGGTGGTCAACAGCAACGTGTTGCTATCGCTAGAGCGCTGGCAACAAGACCATCTATTATTCTTGCAGACGAACCCACTGGAAATCTTGACTCAAAAACTACTCAGGAAGTTATAGGATTAATTAAAAGAACAAGTCATTTATTTAAACAAACAATCGTCATGATTACTCATAATGAGGATATTGCTCAATTAGCTGATCGTATTATAAAAATTGAAGACGGAAAGTTGCGTGAAAACAATGATGAATAATAATAAAAAAGCAATCAATAAACTCACATTATCAACATTAATAAATAAAACAAAAACACTTTTTATGTTTGTCTCTATCATTCTTGTTACTTTTATGATTTATAGTATTTTTTCAATTGGATTCAGTTACTATGACAATTATCAAACCTATAATCTACGAAGTGCAGGGACAACAAGTCAAATCATGATGACGAATCTTACTAAAAAACAAAAAAACAAATTAAATGATTTAGATTATATTAAAAATATTGGTAATCAACACTATTATGGTCGTATTAATTTTGAAAATTCCTATTCAGATAGTCAAATCGTTCTTTCTAATTATGATGATATTGAATGGAAAGAAGACATCTTGCCTACAGTTGCTTCATTTGAAGGAAATTATCCTACAAAGAAAAATGAAATTGCTTTGTCAAGATGGACATTAAATAAATTAGGTTATAAAAACAAAAAAATTGGTGATTATATTACTTTAAATATAAATCATCAAAAACAAAGATTTAATATTAGTGCTATTTTTACTGATTATTTAATTGGTCGAGATCAAAAAACCAAAAGTGCTAATGTTGCTGCAGCAACTTTTTATTTCAAAGATCATCATCAAGAAATTAATCAAATAGGAAATATTATTATTTCAAATATGTACGCTAAATCACATTCGTCTCTTTATCAAGTCACAATGGTCTCTCTTAAAGATAAACACCAAGATGCTGATAAGATTATGTCCCAATTAAATAAAGACTTAAACTTAGCAAAAAATCAAAAACTCTATAGTTTCGGTCTTTTAGCAAATAAAACAGACGGTTTGTTGTCTATTGTAGCATGTGCATTTCTAGCAATTCTAATTGTGTTAAGCGGATATTTTATTATCAATAATATTATGCAATTGTCTATCAATAATGATATTTATTTTTATGGACAACTTAAAACAATAGGAACGACCCCAAAACAAATAAAATCGATTGTAAAAAAAGAAACACTATTTTATGCTTTATTAGCAATTCCTATGGGATTAGTGTTTGCATCACTATTTTCATATTTTTTAGTACCTTATACACTTCGGCGATTAATATCGGGATCAGCTATTGAAAACATCTTTCCATGCAATGTTTCATTTAGCCCTTTCTTGTTTTTAATTGTTATTATTTATGTCTTGCTTACTATTTGGGTAAGCAGTAAAAAACCAGCAAAGATTGCTAGCAAAATATCACCTATTGAGGCAATTAGATATAACGGTCTAGGTAATACATCATATATAAATAGATCATTTTCTATTTTCAAAAAAAATCGAATACTGTCTCTCGCTATTAAAAATATTTTAGGAAACGGTAAAAGAAATATTTCTGTTATACTTTCACTATTTATTGGATTATTTTCTTGTTTAACAATTTATTCTGCCATTTCAAAGCCAGATTATAATATTCTTTTTGCTAGACAACAGCCTTATTCTTTTAATATCGAGGCAAATAATCCAAATAACGAAGGAAAGCAAAGTGATATAACCAATAAAGAAATCTCAAAAGTACAATCTTTAAAAGAAATAACTGAATTAAAAATCGTTAAAACTGCTTATTCAACAGTTACAGGTTCATCCAAATCTTTACGAAAAGAATTAGGTAAGAAGAATAGTTTTGCTAAAGAAAGCAATCATTTTAAAGCAACAATCATTCTTTTAAATGAAGATGATCTTTCACATTTTTCTAAAGCAAACAAGACAGATAACACATCGTTTTCAAATGGTGATAGCATCTATCTTTTAGATACATCTGTATCACGTAAGTATATAAATGATTCCCTTTCAATACAAAATAATAACGGTGAACTTATCGATTATAAAATTGAAAATTTATTTAAAGAAGATTCTAATTTTCTACAAGATGCCCAAAATTATTTGATTTCTGATAGTGATCATATCTGCATTTATATGAGCGAAAAAGGTCTTGAAAAATTACAAATAGATCCAATTTATGAAGAATTAAAAATCAATACTAAAAATGTCAATAATGAAAATGTCAATAATGAAAAACTTCAAGAAAAACTTTTAAGTATTTTTAAAAACTGTACTATCGCTTTTAAAAGCCAAATTAATACCATAAAGCAATTACAACCTATTATAAATTGCGTTATGTTTGTAGGTATTCTTTTTGCATGTATTTTACTTATGTTAGGAATCTTCAATTTTATTAATATTATTATCATGAATATCAATTCAAGAAAAAAAGAATTGGCTACATTAGAAGCAATTGGAATGACAAAAAAACAACTGTATAAGTTGCTTTCTTTAGAAGGTATTATTTATTTTGTAATATCTCTAGTTCTACTGACAATTATAGGAATTCCGTTATCGAAGATGATTGTTTCTTTATTTCAAAATACGCTTTATTATTTTAAATATCATTTTTCATTTCTTTTATATTTTTTAATTAATTTCATACTATTTATAATTTGTTTAATTACACCAAGAATATATTATACAAAAACACAAAAAAACAAATAAACAATTTAAATTTATTTAATAAAAAGAGGCATAAAATCTATCGTAAATTATTAGATTTCTATGCCTCTTTTAATCTTATAAAGACATATACGTGTTATATTGTTAAGCTTCTAAATATTTAATGACTTTATACATTGGCATTCCAATGACATTTTCTAAATCTCCATCAATCTTTTCTACAAACTTCGAAGCAATTCCTTGGATTGCATAAGCACCCGCTTTACCTTGCCATTCATTTGTATCAAGATAATCTTCAATTTCTTGATTAGATAATTTTTTAAATGTAACAGTTGTCGCATCTGTAAATGTTGTGATTTGTTGATTTTTAATAACACATACTGCTGTAATAACAACTTGCTTATTATTGGATAACATATTAAGCATTCTTTTAGCGTCTTCTCGATCTTTTGGTTTTCCTAACATTTCATCTTGAAAGGTTACCATGGTATCTGCTGAAATGATAATATTATTTGGATATTTTATTTGAAATGGTTTGGCTTTTTGTAAAGCAATGTTTTCTAGTCTTTTAAAAAGTGTTAAACTTTCGTCTAACACTTCTTCTGTTTCTACAAAATCTACTGTGTAGTCTATTCCATATTTATCGAAAAGTTCTTTTCTTCTTGGAGAACTACTTGCAAGTATGATTTTATTTTTCATTTTTTTCAGTTTTTTCTTCTTTTTTAACTGGTTTTGGAAGTAATGCTTTTCTAGAAACATTAACTTTACCTTTTTCATCAACTTTAGTAACTTTTACTTTGATGACATCTCCTGCCTTACATACATCTTGCATTTTGCTTGTTCTTTCATAAGACCAATCAGAAATATGTAAGAATCCATCTGTACCTTCAAATAAAGTAACGAATGCATAGTTATCATTTACACGTGCAATTGTTCCATCATAAATTTCACCAACTTCAGCTTTTTTAACAATTCTTTCAATTAAAGAAACAGCTGTGTCGATGGCTTCTTGATCACTATGGTAGATAACCACTGTACCGTCTTGATCAATATCAATTTTAACATCATTTGATTTTTCAATGATTTCATTAATTGTTTCTCCACCACGTCCAATAACATCTCTAATTTGTTCTGGATCAATATGCATAACATGCATTTTTGGTGCGTATTTAGATAAATGATCAAGTGGTGCAGGAATTGCTCCTAACATACAATCCATGATTTGAGCACGTCCTACTTTTGCTTGTGCCAAAGCTTCTTGTAAGATTTCTTTTGTAATACCATCAATTTTGATATCCATTTGTAAAGCACAAATACCGTTTTTAGTACCAGCTACTTTGAAATCCATATCTCCTAAGTGGTCTTCCATACCTTGGATATCTGTTAAGATTGTATAATCGTCACCTTTTTTAACAAGTCCCATCGCAACTCCAGAAACTGGATTTGAAATTGGCACACCAGCAGCCATTAAAGCCATTGATGAAGCACAAATAGATGCTTGTGAACTTGATCCATTTGATTCTAAGACTTCAGAAACAACACGGATTGTATATGGGAAGTCTTTTTCACTTGGAATAACTTGTGCTAAAGCTCTTTCTCCTAAAGCACCATGTCCAATTTCACGACGTCCAGGAGCACCCATTCTTCCTGTTTCACCAACTGAATATGGTGGGAAGTTATAGTGATGCATGAAACGTTTTTGATCTTCTAATCCTAAACCATCGATTTTTTGAACTTCTCCCATAGCTCCTAATGTACATACAGATAAAACTTGTGTTTCACCTCTTGTAAATAAAGCAGAACCATGAACTCTTGGTAATAAATCAACTTGTGCATTTAATGGACGTACTTCATCAATTTTACGACCATCTGGTCTAATTTTTTCTTCAGTAATTAAACGTCTTACTTCATTTTTTTCTAAGTCATGTAAGATGATTCCTACTTGTTTCATGACAGATTCTTTTGTTTCTTCATCTGCATATTCTTTTTCATCATATTGTGCAGTTACACGATCCATGATTTCATCAATGGCAGCATATCTTTCAAGTTTCCCTGGAATAGATACAGCCGCAACCATTTCATCATTACATAAATCTGTAATTTCTTGAACTAAAGCTTCATCTAATTCAAATAATGGAATTTCAATTTTTTCTTTACCACATGCTTCAACCACTTTTTCTTCAAAAGCAATTAATTCTTTAATTGCTTCATGTCCAAACATTAAAGCATTTAACATTGTATCTTCATCAACTTCTTTAGCATCTGCTTCAACCATGTTGATAGCATCTTTTGTTCCTGCTACTTCTAAGTTAATTAAACTTCTTTCCATTTCTTCAGGACCAGCATTGATGGTAAATTCACCATCAATTAAACCAACATTAACACCAGCGATTGGCCCATTGAAAGGAATATCAGAAACGCATAATGCTAGAGAAGCCCCTAACATTGCGGCCATTTCTGGAGAAGCTTGTTGATCTACTGATAAAACAGTATTAACAACTTGTACTTCATTTCTAAATCCGTCTGCAAATAATGGACGAATTGGTCTATCAATCATTCTTGCAGTTAAAGTTCCATGTTCACTTGGACGTCCTTCTCTTTTTAGGAATCCTCCTGGAATTTTACCTACAGAATATAATTTTTCTTCATATGTAACTGTTAGTGGAAAGAAATCTACACTTTTTGGTTCTTTTCCAGCAACAGCTGTTGATAAGATGACTGTATCATCATATCTTACTAAAACACTACCGTTAGCTTGTTTTGCTAACTCTCCTACTTCTACTGTCAGATTTTTCCCGTAAAAATCTGTACTAAACACTTGTTTACTCATTTTTTCACCTCTTAATTTTCTGCATTATTATAGCATATTAAAAATGTTTTTAAAAACATTTTATGTTATTCATGGTAAATAAATGATATAATAATGAACGAGGTGATTTTTATGAACGAAAACGAATTAAAAAGTATTGAAAGATATTTTAATAAATTCAATGAAGATGCTGCTTCTTTCAATGAATTTGAAGCAAATGATTTTATTAAATTATTAAAAAACAATGGTAGAAATGATGATGCAATTGAAGTAGGAAATACATTTTTACAAATGGCCCCTTCTTTAAAAGGATATATTAATCAATATGGATATGCTTTATACAATAAGTTTATTAATATTGATGATGAAAAAATCAAAGAAAAAGAAAGTTTATTCTTTGATATCCTTGAAGATATTTTAGGTATTTGTAAACAAGAAAAATATTCTCCTGTTGAACCAGCAATTAATAGAGCAATTAAATATGCATTAAATCAAACTCCAATCAATTATGATTTAATGATTAAAATGCTTAATAAATTAGATATTAAATTATTATCTGATAAACCTTTTGTTAATAACGAAGGTAGAGAATTTGAATCTTTCAAAGAAAGATACTTTAGATTAAAAGTACGTGCTTTATTTGAAACAAAACAATATAAAGCCTGTGTTGAATGTGCAAACCAAGCATTAGCAACACCACTTAAATGGCATTATAATGCTTTACAATGGATCAAATATTATAGAGGTTGTGCTTTATTAGAATTAAAAGAATACGATGAAGCTAACAGAGAATTTATTTCTTTACATAATCGTATTAAAGGTGTTAACTTCTATGAAGTTTTATATAAAACAAATGTTACTGTAGGTAAAACAAAAGAAGCAAATGCTTATTTACTTTATGAATTCTTTGAAAAAGGATATAGCTTTGAACAACTTCCTTTATATCAAAGATTAAATGAAGCTGTTGAAAATAATGGTAATGAATTATTAATTAAAGTTGTTCATTCATTTGTAAAAGCTTTATGTGATGAAAATCAAAAAGAATGTCCTCTTACAATTGATGAAAAATATCAAGGTAAAGATTCAAGCACACTTTATGATGAAATGTATGATTTAATCATGTCTCACCTTGATAGTTTAGTAGTTCGTAAATCAGGTAAAGTTGTTTACTATAATGAACAAAATCAATTTGGTAACATCTCTGTTTATGATCATGATCCAATTTTCTTTAGACAAGCAGATTTTGCTTATGATGAAGAAGTTGAAAGAAGCGAACGTGTCAACTATACAGTCTTACCTACTTACGATACTAAAAAACAACGTCTTACAGAAAAAGCTATCTTAATTACAATTGATGATAGTGATTATGACTTTATCAATAGATAAGCCTATACCAAACAAAAAGACCTTCATAATGTACTATGGAGGTCTTTTATGTTATCAAATATTCAACTTTTTTTACTTGCTTTTCTTCTTTCTTTTTTTAATTGGTTAATGACTTTTTTAGGTTCAAGCCTGGTTTATTTTGTAAAAAACAAAAGTCAAAAATTGATTAGCAGTGCTTTAGGTTTAGCAGCTGGAATTATGATTGCAGCTACCTTCTTTTCCTTATTACTTCCAGCAATCAATCAAGTCCAAGATCATTTTTTTCTTCTCTTTTTAATCCCTATTATCTTTTTTATTGGGGGACTTTTTTTAAGGCTGTGCGATAAGTTTTTACCTCACGAACACATTATTTCTCATCAAAAAGAAGGTCCTACAAATACTCTTTCTAAAAATAAACTTTTATTACTAGCAATGACCTTACACAATATTCCCGAAGGTTTAGCGGTTGGAATTGCCATTGCAAGCGTTAAAACTAATCTTGTTCCTGCCCTTATTTTATCTATTGGTATTGGTATCCAAAACTTTCCTGAAGGTACAGCCATTTCTTTGCCTTTACATGAAAGTGGTATCTCACGTTTTGAAGCAATGATGTATGGTCAATATTCTGCCCTTGTAGAAATTCCAAGTGCACTTTTAGGGTTTTTATTTGCTCAACTTTTTAGTAGCATTCTCCCTTTTGCTTTAAGTTTTGCAGCAGGAGCGATGATGTTTGTTTGTATCGAAGAACTGATTCCTGAAGCAAATGCCTTAAAAGAAGTAGATGTCGGTACAATGAGTTTTATGGTAGGTTTTATGATTATGATGATGTTGGATGTTATGTTTGGATAGTTATTTTTTTATCACATAAAGATCCTTTTTTTCTAAAACACAATAAAGCACATCTTCTATATGAGAAATGTGTTTTTTCTTTAATTCATTTTTCAACCACGCTTCATCTTTATTTAAAATTTGAAGTGCTTCTTGATTAATACAGCCATCACTGATCAATGCATCAGGTAAAAGTGTTTGACTTTCTTGTTTTGGAATAACCGATAAAGAACCATTTGTTTCTAGAATAGCAAAATCCACTTTAGAAACACTATCGATATCACTTACTCTTAAATGATGACATAAATCATCTATACTATAGCGTAATTTTTTCATATTTTGATATTGTATCTTTCCTCTATAAATGATATAACACGGTCTTCCTTCAAAAAAATCTCTCAATTTTTTTGAACGCATCGTAATAAAAGATTCTATTCTATCTAAAATAATGATCTGTCAGTGTGGCTATCACACTATCTAAAACAGACAAATCTTGTGTTTCTAAAGACATTGTCGTGATTTCAGAAATCACTAAAAAAACAACAAAATCAAAAACATTGAGTTGACTAAATTCTTTTTTTCCAAAAAGCCTAAGTAAAACTGTTAGATAGATATACATAAAAACACTAATGATAAATATTTTAAACATATGTTCTCCGTTCTACTTACTCTTTTTTTTCATATTCTCTATTAGGAGGTTTCTATGAAAAGAAAGTTAATGCCTTATTTATTATCTTATGCATTTTTATTTGTAAGTTATTTAATCATTAGTTTTATTATGGCTATTCTTTTTTCTTTTATGCATGCTTCATCTTTTATTTATCAATTACTGATTACTTTTTTTAGTTATCTTATCTTAGTTGTTTTCACTTTTATTTTTTATAAAATGGTAAAAGAAAAGCCATTGATCCACGGAATGACCCTTTCAATGACTTATTTAATTATTCAATTTATATTTCATTTAAAAGATATAAATATTCAAATTTTAATAAAACCTTTATTTGTTTTTATTATTTATTATTTACTTTATTATATAAAGAAAAAACAACAATAACTTGTTGTTTTATGCAGTAAATTCAATATCTACAATTTTTACATCATATGCTTCAGCAACCCCAACAGTCACGATTTCATTAACTCCATGACCAATAAGTGCTTTAGCAAGTGGTGATTCATTTGAAATCTTACCATTAACAGGATCAGTTTCGAAAGAACCT
>ERZ773204.3135-NODE-3135-length-10550-cov-4.515960_pt1 | contig 10550 bp, 9 predicted proteins | sample MGYA00581007_ERZ773204 | MGnify/ENA primary metagenome ERZ773204 (study PRJEB29015, sample SAMEA2737757) | human gut metagenome | biome: human gut; feature: human-associated habitat; material: faeces | place: China | collected 2012 ... | reverse complement strand
TAATCCACAGAACCCTACACCGCAGGGACAGCCGAAAAAATAGGCTTGCTGAATAGATTTTCATTGTAGCGAATATATGGAACTGTTATAATATGGATATGAAGAAACGGACAAATATAAATTGTTGAAAGGAGTAAACAACTATGAAAATGTCAAAAGAAAAAATTGATATAAGCATGTTTGCCCCGTGCGGAATGAATTGTAAGGTTTGTTATAAGCACTGTTACAATAAAAAACCTTGTTCTGGGTGCTTGAATAGTGATAAAGGGAAACCAGAACATTGTCGTAAATGCAAAATAAAGGATTGCATCAAAGGAAAATCGTTATCCTATTGTTTTGAATGTGCTGAATATCCATGTAAGTTGATTAAAAATCTTGAAAAAAGCTATAATAAACGGTATCAAGCAAGTCTTATAGAAAATAGCCGTTTTGTTCAAGGACATGGTTTGGAACATTTCATGGAACAGCAGAAAATAAAATATACTTGTCCTAAATGCGGTGGCATTATTTCTATTCACGATAAAGAATGTAGCGAATGTCAAGAAAAATTGAAATAACAAAATTTCAGTTTGACAATTTTATATCCATACACACAAAGCAGTTAGTCTTAGGATTAACTGTTTTTTTAATATGAAAATACTATATAAGAATCATCCGGAAGGAGCGACCGATGAATACCAAACGATTTATCCTGAATGCATTTCTGGTTGTAGCACTTTTAGCGCTCTTGGCCTTCTCCCACTGGTATTCAAACCAACCAGCATTTGGCTACGTATTATATGCAGTAATGTCCGGCGATAAGGCCTGTTGCCCTCTGCGAGCAATTGACGTTCTCTATTTCTATGTAGCCGGCCCCTTATCAATCGCTTTGCTCGTGTTTCTTGTCTTTTACAACATCAAAAAACGCTAACAGGGCCTATTCTAACAGGGCCTCTTAGGAATCCGAATCATCCATGGAGCCGTCGATGCCGGTTTTGGTGTCGTCGTCCGTATTGGAATCGCCATCCTTGACGAAGGGGTTCTTGAAGAAACCCGTCGCGTCGGGCTGAAGACCCGAGAGCTTAATCCAGGAATTATCGAGCTCGGGCTTGGGCATGGCCTTGGCCTCGGGCGCGGTCTCATTGCCGATGAGCTCAGACTCATAGATGAACGTGTCATCGCCAAGCGCGTCATAGGCGGCGACCGGGTTGCCCTCGGTATCGCGATACGGCGTACCCTTAAACACGGCACCTTCATAGGCCACGAGCTGGCGGCCGGTCTCGTTTTCGAAGTAGTACACGAAGATACCCTTGAGGGCCGCGCACAGCGGGATGGCGATGACCATGCCGATGGGGCCCATAAGCGCCGAGCCAATAACCAGGGCCGTGAGGCTCATGATGGGATGCACCTGTACCGAGCTCTGCATGACCTTAGGCGAAATGACGTTATCGGTGACATTTTGTGCCACCATGGTCACAACCAGGGTCCACAACGCCAGCATCGGGCTAAACATGAAACCGAGCACCGTGGCAATCGCCGCGCTCACCCAGGGACCGACAACCGGGACCAAGTGCATGATGCCGGTAAAGATGGCCATGAGCGCCGCATACGGATGCCCGATGATCGTAAAGCCGATAAAGGCAAGGATGCCACCGCAGATGGACGTCACGACCATGCCACGCATGTAACCTCCGACTGAGCGCGAAAGAATCGCGACCATAAAGCGGTACGAGGTTTCCTTTTCCTGACCGATGATGGTGCAGACCTCGTGGTGCATACGGGGATAATCGCAGGCAAGCCAATAGGCAAGCACCAGACCCAAAAAGATCACGAACAGCTGTGAGGCCGTGTTGGTGATAAGCGGAAACACGCCGCGGCCGAGCTCGGCGGCAATCTGTGAGACATATTTGGACGCCACCGTAACGAGCGAAGAAAGGTTATCGTCCAGGTACTCCTTGACCGGCGTGTTGTTGAGCGTCTTGGCGCGCGAGATCATCTCATTAAGGTCGCTGCCCGCAACACGTAGCTGCTCAGGCAGGCGGCTCAGGACTTCCATGATCTGGCCAAAGAGAATCGGCGACAGGATACAGACGGCACCGACGAGCACGGCTACGACCACAATGAGCGCGATGAGCGAGCCGATGCCGCGGCCCACCCCATGATGCTCAAGCCAGTTGGTAATCGGCGACATTACAAAGGCAATAATGGAGCCGACGGCCAAAAACTCAATAACCGGCGCCAGAATCCCCATGAGGTTAAAGATGACGGCAGCGATCACGATGCAGCCGACGACGGCCCAAATGCGCAGCGTCAGAATGCGGGTGTCGCGCAGCACGCGATCGGTTTGTTGGGGGTGTTCACTCATGAACGAACCATTACTCCGTCGGGGTCAATCTTGTCCTGAATCTTCTTAAGCGTACGGCGCAGCAGACGCGAAACCTGCACCTGGGAGATGCCCAGCTTCTTAGCGATCTCGATCTGGGTCATGCCCTTCACAAAGCGCAGCTCGATCACCTCGCACTCGCGCGGGGAGAAATCGCGAATGGCCTCCTCAATCACCAGACGGTCATCGGTAAAGTCGAGCTCGTTGTCGTCGTCGGCGTAGCGATCGAGAATCGAAGGCGCATCGTCGGAATCGGACGCACCGGGGGCCTCGATGGGTACCGAGGTGTAGGCCGAGGACGATTCCATAGCTTCGAGCACCTCGTCGACGGTCACGTCCAGATATTCAGCGATTTCCTCAACCTTAGGAGAACGCTGCAGCTCGTTGGTGAGCTTATCGGTGGCTTGGTTAACCTTGGCCGAGAGCTCCTGTAGACGACGCGGCACGCGCACGCTCCAGCCCTTGTCGCGGAAGTGGCGCTTAATCTCTCCCAGAATAGTAGGTGTCGCGAACGTGGTGAACTCGAGCCCGCGCTCAGGGTCAAAACGGTCGATAGCCTTGAGCAAGCCCAGATAGCCGACCTGCAAAAGGTCATCGAGCGGCTCACCGCGGTTCTTAAACTTGTTGGCAAGAAACCTTACCAGGTTCATGTGGGACATGACGAGTTGCTCGCGGGCATCCGGATCACCGGTCTCCTTGTAGCGACGAAACAGCTCGCGGGTTTTCTCCTTGTCCCAAGCGGTCTTGCCGCTCCGGGAACGTTCGGTCATATTAGATATCCGCCTTGAGGTCGAGGGAAAGCGTCAGGGGCGCCGCGGTCTTTTCGTAGGAATCGCACACGCTTGCAAGAATGAGTTCGGCATACACGGCAGCCTGGTCATCCTCATCGACAGTCGCCTGATCGCCAAAGGTAATAGTCATGCCAACGTGGGTCTCATCGACATCAAATTTGATGGTGATGTCATCGCAGTCGACCGCGGTACAACCAAAGATGAAAGCCTCCTCGGCAGCCATGCGAATGTCCTCGATGCGATCAACAGACATAGAGCACAGGGCACCAACGTTGGCGGCAGTCATGCGCACAAGGCGAGCGAGACGCGGGTCGCCGGCAACGGTCAACGTAATGGGGCAGGTTGCTTCGCTACTCATCGCAGGACTCCTCAGAGGTCTCGGCGGGCGTATAGGTGTAATACTGAGCTGGCTTGGCTGCAGACTTCTGAGCCACATCTGCACCATCGGTGGCCTCGTCCACGCCAATTAAGACGCGCTCAGTGGGCTGCTCAGCCTCCGCAGCGGCAGCGGCGAGCTTGCGCTCGGCGTCAGCTGCAGGTGCCTTCACCTTATTGAACAGCTTCTGCACGGCACCGGCGGCAGAATCGGTCACGCTCGATACGGCATTACTGGCCTCGGCCATACTGCCCGTGACCTCGGAGATGTCGCGAACGACCGCCTCAACCTCAACGAGGTTGGACGTCAGGGCGTCAACGGCAGTCTTGCTCGACTTGAGGAGCGGCTCCATCTGGGCAAGTGCCGGCGTAAGCTCGTCAACGGCGCCGTCAAGCTTTGCCACCACGGGCTGTGCCTCGGCGAGCGTGTTGTTAAGGTCGCTCACCGTCTTGTCGAGCGAATCAACGACGGTACGGGTCTTTCGCAGCGTGAGCGCGAGCTCGATAACAGCCCACACACCGGCAACGGCGAGCAGCAGCAGGGCGATTTGAATGGGACTCATACAAGCCTCCCGAAGGAATCGAAATACAGACGCTTTTCATGGTACCCCAAAGAAGGGGAAAGATACCCAAAGGGAATGTGCGAGGTGCCAACGACCTACTTGGGCGCGTTGCCGCTACGGTCGCGCTCGCTTTGCTCTACGCGCCATTCTTCCCAGCCGCGGCCCGCAGGCTGCCAAAACGCACCGTGCTCCAGCCCCTCGGGCAAATAGCGCTGATCGACCCAGCCTTCGGGATAATCATGCGGATACTTATACACACCGTATTCGTCGCTGCCCGGACGATGACGGTCGCGCAAATAGCTCGGCACCTCGCGCAGCCCACTTGAATGGATATCGGCCAACGCCGCATCGATCGAAGCCTCGCACGCGTTGGATTTTGGCGCCAGGCACACATAGAGTGCAGCCTGAGCCAGGTTAATGCGACACTCGGGATAGCCAATGACCTCTGCAGACTTAAACGCGGCATGTGCCACCAAAAGTGCCTGCGGGTCGGCGTTGCCAACATCCTCAGAAGCCTGAATCATAATACGACGAGCGATAAACTTTGGGTCCTCCCCCGCGTCGATCATGCGCGCGAGCCAATAGATCGTGGCATCGGGGTCGCTACCGCGCATAGACTTAATAAACGCACTGATGATGTCATAGTGCATGTCGCCGTTTTTGTCGTACGAAAAGCCACGACGCGGGTTGGCAATCTTTACGTCATCCACGGTAATGGGATAACGCTCCCCCGCCGCCGGCGCTGGCGTACCCTCGGTATCGGGACGCGTGACGGCAATCTCGCTCGCAAGCTCGAGTGTCGTGAGCGCCGAGCGAGCGTCACCCGCTGCCAGCGTGCAGATGGTCTTAACCGTATCCTCATCGGCCGAGAACTTGCCGTTCAAACCCTGCGGCGCCTCGAGCGCACGCTCGATAAGCATGGCAATATCCTCGTCCTTGAGGTGCTCAAGCTCCACCACGCGACCGCGCGAGAGCAACGCCGAGTTGACCTCGAAGTACGGATTCTCCGTCGTGGCGCCAATCATAATGACGGTACGGTTCTCAACTGCATGCAGCAGGGCATCCTGCTGCGACTTGGAAAAGCGGTGAATCTCATCGATGAAAAGAATGGTGCGACGGTCGTACGTATTCAGACGCGTCTTAGCCTCGTCAATCACGCGACGCAAGTCCTTCACGGTGCCCGTCACGGCGCTGACCTCAACAAACTCGCTCTTGGTATGGTTAGCAATAATGTGGGCCAGCGTCGTCTTGCCCGTACCGGCTGGCCCGTACAGAATCACACTCGATAGCACGTCGTGCTCAATCGCGGCACGCAGCCATGAGCCCTTACCGACGGCCTTTTGCTGGCCCACATACTCGTCGAGCGAATTGGGGCGCATGCGCACCGCGAGCGGCGCATTTTTAAAGGAACGCTCGCGCGTTGAGGCAGAAAAAAGGTCGTCCATAGCCATCCTGTACATCAATCAAAATCGTTGTTGACCAACAGTATACCGAAAGGATACGAACTACCGTTCGTTAATATAGGTACGGTGTGGAAACTTCAAGCCCGGGAACAGCTTGCTCGTCAGCTCGCAGAAATAGCCGTCTGTCATGCTCGCGATGTAATCCACCACCGCTTGATCCTTGTCGTCCTGCCAGGCATAGGTGCGATCGTAGTAGGAAAGCTGCTGCTCAATGCGCGAAATATGGTGCTTAAAGATGTAAGAAGACTCGTCGCCACTGTTTAGATTCCGCAGGCAACGGTCGTAGAGCTTTACGAACGCCTCGCGCAGCTCCGCCTCGGAATCGCCTTCGATACCGCCCTTGCTATAGATCTTCTCGTAGTTCTCGTGCTTGGCTCGGCGAATTTCCTCAAACAGGTCCTCGCTCATCTCGATGCGCGGCTTGCCATAGCTGTGCTCGACGATATCGATGGAAGCGTGCGTGAGGATCCAACTGTTGTAGGCACCGCCCAGGTCATCGTCAAAGGCGTCGGGTGACAGCAAACCCGCCGCAATGGCGTCTTGGCGATCGCGCCCCACGTAGGCAAGAATATCCGAGATGCGAACCACGCAGCCCTCGAGCGTCATGGGGCGCAGGTGCTCGATTGCGCTATAACCCGTGGCAATGCAATCCTCAACCGTCTGGTCAAACTGGTCAAAGGAGCTCATGTCTGAGAGCTCAAACACACGCTGCTCGTACTCGCCGTTATGGCATAGCACGCCGTTGAGCGTCTGGAGCGATACGTTGCGGCCGTACAGCGCGTCGAGCACGCGGACCGACTGCACGTTATGGAAAAAATAGCGACCTGTACGCTCGTGGTAGATATCGTTGAGGAAACGCTCGCCGGCATGGCCAAAGGGCGTGTGGCCCAAGTCGTGGCCCAGGCCAATCGCCTCGATCAGATCGCTGTTGAGCCCCAGAGCACGACCGATATCGCGAGCGATACGCGAGACAAGCTGCACATGCAGGCCGCGGCGCGATAGGTCATCGTTGCTGCGAAAGCTGAAGACCTGCGTTTTGCCTGCATATCGGGTGTACGCCGGAAGATGAAGTATCTTTTCGGTATCGCGCATAAACGCTGGACGCATAAGTGTGCCTTTGTCGGCAGCGCGATCAATACGACGAATGACCCGGTCGTCGTTGCAGCGATACGGGTTGACGGCACCCGAAGCACGGTCGGCGGAAATGCGCTCGACAAGTTCGGGCGACAACGCCGAAGGAATACGGTCCATGCGCGCCTTAATGACGGCCGTTTTTTGATTAGTTGCCATGGCATGCTCCTTAAGAAGGATGCGCAATAAGTTACAAAGTGCAGCCCACGACCTCGATTATGGCAAATATCGGCACCAAAAACGGGAGCAATGGCAGGGAGCGCGATTTTGTGAAGAGGCAGGAGAGGGCCAGGACCAGGAGCGCGACAGCAAATGCCACGATGCCGCCCATAGGGTCGAGCGTGCAAAGCGCGAAGAGTGCCTTGACATCCCCCATGCCAATGCCGGGAGCGCGGCGAACACGACGCCAAAACGACTCAGTGAGCACAAGGGCAAGGTAGACGATGACCGCAAGACCGGCGTGGTCAAGCGCCGTGTTAACGCCTTTGTCGAGCCAAACGCCTGCTAATGCCGCCACCGCACACGCTCCGGCAAGCTCATTGGGAAAGCGTCGCTCACGGGCATCAATCGCCGCGCCGGCAAAGATGCAAATCCAAAACGGGATATAGATCATCGAACACCTCCTTGGGCAGCAGCCCAAACGCAAAAACCACCACAAAGGTGCCTGTCCCCTTTATGGTGGTTTAAACCGTAGTTATTTGGCGCCTTGCATGACCTCATCGAGGGTAACGTTGACGGCGTGCTGCGTCGGGACCCAGTCGACCTTCAGGAACAGAGCAGCCACCGTGATGGGGATATAGCTGAACATAAAGATCGGGAAGGTAAACAGGTTTGTCACCAGACGCCACTTTTGCGCACAGTGAATGTGCTTGTACTCAAAGATAGTCGTAAGCAGCGCCAGGATAAAGAAGGTCTGATACATCATGGCGAAGGTCATAATGAGCGAGGCGGCACAAGCCTGCATCTCGACTTCGGTAGCCAAGAAGCCGTGCGAGAGTCCACCCACGATGAGGAACGTCGCGTTGGCGAGCATGGAAATCAGGGAAAGAAGCATGCCCGGAGCGATGGTCATAAACATGTCATATGCGGCAAAGCGATGATAGCGGAAGGTCGACTTGACTAAGTGTTTGCCATACGTAAAGAACACCTGGTAAAAGCCCTTGGTCCAGCGCATACGCTGCTTCCAGGATGCCTTGAACGTCACGGGTTGCTCGTCAAAGAACTCCGCCGGCGCATAGCCAATGCGAATGCCGTGAATGGCGCAGAACGTGGTGAACTGAATGTCCTCGGTCAGCGTGTGGAACTGCCAGCCGTGCATGCCCTCAATAACACTGGCAGAGATGAGGTAGCCCGAACCCGAAACGGCACAGGAAGTCTTGCAGATATTACGTGCGTTATTGAGGAAACGCGCCTCGCGCAGGTACCAAGTGGCGTTGGCAGCCGAGATCCACGAGCTGCCAAAGTTCTTGGAGTTGCGGTAGCTTGTGACCACATGGAAGCCCTGGTCAAAGGCATCATTCATCTTGGAGACGTAATCGCGGGAGATAACGTTATCGGCATCGAAGATAAAGTAGCCCTCAAACGTATCGGGATACTCGTTGAGAATGCGATCGAAACCAAAGTCCATAACCCAGCTCTTACCCTTACGGGCCAGGTCGTTACGCTCATAGACGATGGCGCCAGCCTCGCGAGCGAGCTGCGCCGTGTTATCGGTGCAGGCATCGGCAACCACGAAGACCTCGATAAACTCGGACGGATAGTCCTGGTCTTTGATGGAGCGCACGAGATTGGCAATTACCGCCTCCTCATTATGCGCCGCAATAAAGAAAGCATAGCGATGGAGCTTTTTGGCCTTGGGAGGTGCGACCTCGCCGCGCAGGGCGCCAATGACAAAGAAGACCACCTGGTACAGAAAGCAGACCGTGAGCAGCGTGACCACAATCTGGTTAAAGATCACGATGGGCGTGTTGGTTTGTAAAAAGGCGAGCATGCAGGCTCCCAGGAACGCGTTACGTAAACAACCGTATATCTTACCGCAGGCTAGGGGCGTTCAAGAAACCACCTAATACTAACTAGGCTTCGAGAAGACCGAGCTGAGGAACGATCTCGTCGCCGGCAGCGGTGCGACCAAGCGAGCGCGGGGCCAGGTCGTCAAGAACCGCAGCGAGATCCCACGGCAGCTCGTCGCGGCACTCAATGCGCTCCCCCGTCACGGGATGGTCGAATGCAACACGCCAGGAATGAAGGAATTGCCTGGTCAGACCCTGATCGGCGCGTGCATCGCACTTGCCGTAGAGCGGATCGCCCACGCAGGCGTGGTTGATATGGCGCATATGCACGCGAATCTGATGTGTGCGGCCCGTAAACAGGTGGCACTCGACGAGCGTATAGCCGTCGTCAAAACGCGTGGAATCGAAGCGCTCGAGGACCTTAAAGGTCGTAATGGCCTGGCGCGCGAAAGGATCGTCCGAAACCGCCATCTTGACACGGTCGCGCGTAGAACGGGCAATGCCGGTGTTAATGGTACCCTCATCCATAGCGATATGTCCGTGAACGAGCGTGATATAGCGACGATCGAGCGTGCGCGTGCGAATGAGATTTTGGAGTGCGCGCTGCGTGTCGTCGTCTTTTGCCGCAAGCATGAGGCCCGAGGTATCGCGATCTAAACGATGCACGATGCCGGGGCGGTCCTCACCTTGCACGGTACCCAGATGGTCAATGCCGCAGTGGTAGACCAGAGCGTTCGCAAGCGTGCCGCTCTCGTGGCCATGGGCGAGATGGCACACCAGGCCGCGCTGCTTGGAGAGCACGATGAGGTAGTCGTCCTCGTAACGGATATCGAGGGGGATGGCCTCGGGAATCACATCAGTGGGATCATGCGGCTCGGGCAGGTCGACCGAGATGCGGTCACCGGCTCGCACGGCGTACTTTTTAGACAGGCAGGTCTCGCCATTGACACAAACGGCACCACCCTCGATCAGATGCGCGCAGGCAGAGCGCGTAGGGCAGCCGTCATTGGCGCCCAGATAGGCATCAAGACGCTGACCAGCGGAATCGTCGGCAACAAGAATATGGATGTCGGCCATTAGCGCTCATTCCTTTCGCGAATCTTGCGGGCACGCTCCCCACGCTGCTTGGCTTTGCGCTTGGCGCGGGCCTCGTCACGGGCATTGAGCTCGGCGGTCGCATCGACCTCGCGGGCCGCAGGGCTCAAGAACATGTAGCCAAAGAGGGCGAGCACGACGCCCACGGTAATGCCGATATCGGCCACATTGAAGACGGGAAAGTCGATGAAGGTGGTGGCAATAAAATCGGTCACAAAGCCAAAAGCCAGACGGTCGATCGCGTTGCCAATGGCGCCGCCCGCGACCATAGCCATACCTATGACCTCCAGATGGGCAAGCTGGGGAGCACGAACGAGGTACACGGCAATGGCGACAATAACCGCAAGCGCCAGCGCGGCAAACGCGAGGCCATGTCCCTCGCCCATGCTAAAGGCGGCGCCGATGTTACGCACGAAAAGGAAGTCGATCACACCGGGGATAACAGTCGCATGCAGAGCATCGCCAACGGCACGAACCGCAAGCTTGGTCAGCTGGTCAAAAAGCAGCACGGCCAACGCCACGCCACCAGCAACACCCAACCGCCAACGCAAAGGCGGCGTCATATCCGCAGAACGACCCAAATCAATCCCCTACCCTCAGATAATCAAATTCCGTTTAACGCAGTAGATAATCATACATTGACGCAAGGAAGAAGCGACAAATCTCCCAAGAACGGAAACACCGCAGGTAGAGCATAAATGAGCGAGCGGGTCGCATTTGAGACAAGGTGACGTGAAATGAAAGGGCGCTGACCTTTCGGT
>ERZ773204.3133-NODE-3133-length-10555-cov-28.986095_pt1 | contig 10555 bp, 6 predicted proteins | sample MGYA00581007_ERZ773204 | MGnify/ENA primary metagenome ERZ773204 (study PRJEB29015, sample SAMEA2737757) | human gut metagenome | biome: human gut; feature: human-associated habitat; material: faeces | place: China | collected 2012 ... | reverse complement strand
AAAGGTAGGAAGGAAAAGAGGGGAAAAAAACACGCACGAGGCCGAATGCTTACAGTGATAAAACTTACCCACCTAAGTGAAACAGTAAATTTATCAGAAGGAAGCCACATACTCATCAAACTGAAAACATATATTCTATGGGAAGATGATAACCTACCCAGCAGTCCATACCATAAAAAGACCGCCGCTTCTTCCATCAGAAACAGAAAGAAACGGCGGGTACTCTTAAAAAACAAAAAATCAATCTCTGTATCCCGGATTCTGATAAGCGTCTTTTTCCTCCTCTGTCATTTCCATGCCATCCAACTGTCCTTGTGGGATAGGACGGAGATAATGGAACGCTTCGATGGTACGGCTGTAAGTCTGCGGATTGTGATCACCCTTGCCTCCACAAATCACGTAACTGTCAGCATATTCGTTCCATTTCTGAGTACGAACCAAGTCGAACCAACGATAACCTTCGCCATAAAACTCGCGGCTGCGTTCATCCAGAATATAGTTGATGTCAATGGTTGCCGGAGTGGCGGCTGTCATTTCAGCACTGAAATCACGATCCACTTCCTTGTACTCGGCATTGCTGTAAGTCCAGCGACCGGCACGGGCACGAAGCACGTTCACCAGGTCACGGACAGACTTGCCGGCTTGTGTGGCAGCTCCTTCTACGGCAGCTTCGGCAGCAACCAGATAAAGTTCGGAGAATTTGGCGATGTTATACGGACGGGTACTTCCCGCATTGGGCTGTCCTGCTCCGGAGCCGTTGTCTGTACGATACGGGCCGAGTTTCCAAAGACCGGGATATACATAACGGCCTACCGCATCCAGTCCCAATACCCAGTCGGGACGACCGGGCAACGTACCTGCTCCCAGATTGCTTTTAGAACCTTCTCCTGCATAGTCTATCTTATCCATATCCTGGAATACGAAAGAGAATATAGGTTCACGTTCTTTCACTTTCATTCCGTTGGCATTGGTCACCGATTCCCAGTTCTGTCCGGCTGTAGACCAGTTGCCGCGATAAACAGTAGTAAAAGTACCGTCGTAACGGGAGTCGTTCACCTTGTCGGCAAACGTCTTGGTAAACACACCCAACGGAGGAGCCATACGGGTCCAAGGGCGGCCATAACACTGCTCGGCAATACGGTTGATGACAGCCTGATTATCAGCCGAACGCGCGTCGGTATAGTTCCAGTTCATCATCCATCCGGCAAAGTTATCGGGAGCACCACCGCCACCGTAGCTCAGGCTGCCACCATTATAATACTCGTCTTCCTGCGTATGGTCTGCATAGAGCAGGATTTCCATGTTACGGTCATTGGGTCCGGCATTCACCATCCAGAAGCTTTCCTGCAAGCCGAAAGGACCGGGGTTCTCGATAGCAGTAACCGCCACATCGTATGCCTGCTGGAAGTACCATGCCGCATCGTGTCCGTCGGGGTCCGTACGCTGGCACTCGGGATAAGTAGGAATGTTATTCGGATTCTTCAGCCACCAGGCATAAGTCAGATAAGCCTTTGCCAAGTACAGGCGGGCAACGGTCTTGGTCACTCCACCCGTCACACGAGGATTAGCGGGCAAGTTCTCGATAGCGGTCAGCAAGTCGGGGAAGATGGCCTTGGTGTACACTTCGGGCACGGTATTGCGCACGGAGGTACGTGAAGGAGTGATATTGAACTTCAGTTCGCCGGAACCTAGGTCCAGAGGCACTCCGCCGAAGGTCTGCACCAACAGGAAATAATCGAACGCACGGAAGAAGCGGGCTTCGGAAACCAATGATTCATTGACTCCTACTTCGGCACCGTTCTCTATCACTCCGTTAGCGGTGTTGATGTTCGAGAAAGCGGTTCCCCACAAGGCGTCGGAACGGCAAGTCGTGGCAGTCAGGTTGCCTACTCCGGACAGGTCGGCATCCTTGAAGTTACCATCGGCACTCCATCCCCAGGTTGCCTCGTCGGTTCCCGTCAGACAGGAATTATAATAATAAGCTTGTCCGTAAATATAGCGCAAGTGTGCATACATAGAGGTCACACCGCCTTCCACTCCCTTTTCTGTCTTAAAGAAAGTAGGATCATAACTGCTGCGCGGCTGCTCGTCCAGAATGTCTGAACAGGATGCTGTCAGGAACAAAGCCAGTGCGGCTGTTCCCAAAACTCTTATTTTTGAAAATATAGGTTTCATAGTCATGCTTTCATTTAGAATGTTAAGTTAATACCGAATAAATAGTTACGGGTGGACGGTGAGTTAGTACCTACTGTCAGGAATCGTTTCTGAATACCTTCTGTCACAGCTACATTCTCGTTACCGTAAGAGTTGGTTTCGGGATCCAGTCCGGTTTCTTTATGGAAAGGAGAACAGATAATGAACGGATTCTGCACGGACAGGTAAGCACGCAGGCTCTGTATGCCCATGCGGGTCAGCCAAGCCTGCTTCTCGAAGTTGTAGCCCAGCGTAATGTTGCGTACTTTCCAGTAAGAAGAGTCAAAATAGCCCAATGTGCTTCCGTATTTCGGATTGTCACCACTCTGGATACCACCCGGTTTCGGGTACTTGGCCCCCTTGTTCTCCGGTGTCCAGTAGTCTACATCCACTTGTCCGCGACGACCGGTCAGCATATTCAGGTAACCGTTGCTGTGGTGCAGTGTACTGATCAGCTTGCCTCCGCAACGGAAGGCGGTGATAACGTTCAAGTCAAAGCCTTTATAGGCCACGCGAGTGCTGAAACCTCCTTGGAATTTAGGTTCCAAGCTGATAATCTGACGGTCTTCGGGACCAATGGCGCGGGTCGGCTTGCCGCTGGCATCACGATCACCGGTATATTTCACTTTGATCATACCTTCATTGCCACCCGGCTCCAGAATGTCCAAGTATTGGAAATCGGGATCATCACTGTTCCATAAGCCTACTTTTTCATAGTCGTAGATACAGTCGATGGGATGTCCTACAAACCAGTTGTTCGCTTTATCATCTTTGGAACCCGAAGCCAGTTCGGTAAGTTTGTTACGGTTGGCAGACAGGTTGAGGCTTGCCTCCCATGTCCATCCGTTATGGTTGTCCAGAATCGTTCCGTTCAAGGTAAATTCAAAACCTTTATTTTCCGTCTTTCCCACATTAGCCATATAGCTGCTTACTCCCGAAGTGGAAGGAAGGCTTACGCTTTGCAGCAAGTCGGTGGTTTTCTGAATGTAATACTCAAATGTACCGGACAGGCGTCCTCTTAGCAAGGTGAAGTCCAGACCGAAGTTCCATGTAGAAGAGTATTCCCAACCCAATTCGGCATTAGGCAGTTCGGATACATAGTAACCGGTGACATAGCCAGTAGGACCGAAGTTATAAGGACGGGTTGCCAAGCGTCCCCAGGTCTTATAAGGATCAACAGCCTGGTTGGAGGTCTGTCCGTAACCTACACGCAGTTTCAGGATATCTATCCAGTCCACCTCGTCCATAAACTCTTCCTGACGAATGTTCCATCCTGCCGATACGGCGGGATAAGTGTGCCATTGGTGTCCCTTTGCCAAACGTGAAGAAGCGTCGGCACGTACAGTCGCCATCAACATATAGCGATTGTCGTAAGTGTACATCACACGACCCATCCAAGACATCAGACCGCTCTTCTGATAGTTCCAGTTGTCGGGGTTCACCGTAATGGTGCCTTCCGCACGCCCGATGTTATAGAACTGGAAATATTCGGCAGGAATATCCCGTCCGGCAACGTCCGAACGTGTATAGACAGTCTGTTCGGCAGAGTACATACCGACAACATTCAGCTGGTGCTTTCCAAAAGTACGGTCGTAAGTCAGCAGGTTCTCCACAGTCCAATTAGTCGTTTCCGAGTGGTTCAGCGAAGCGGTGGACGGAGTGTCTGCCGTAGTGCTGTTGATGCCTTCGCCAGTGAACGATCCACCTTTAGTAGAACGATAGTTCAAACCCAGGTTGACACGGTATTTCAAACCTTCCATCCACGGGCATTTCACTTCGGCAAACAGGTTATTGTACGTACCGAAGCCTTCGGTCTTGCTCAGCCAACTGTCTTCCAATTCTTCCACAACGCCTCTGGTCAGTACAAATGACTCATCCTGACTGTTGTATTTCACGGTACGTTTCAATGTGCCGTCCGCATTATAGGGGTCGGCGATAGGAGACATGGAAAGTACACCATACAGTCCGATATTGGAACCTTTGGTGACGTTATAGTTGGTATTGTTCACCAGTCCGAAGCGGAAATATTTTCCCACACCCTGATCGAAAGAACCACGCAGAGAGTAACGGGTATAGTTCTGAGTAGGAATGACACCTTGATCCTTATAGTAAGCCGCGCCAAAGCTATAGCCTCCACCGTTGGTACCACCGGACACGCTGACATCGTGGCTGTTTACATAACCGTCTCGTAACATCAAGTCCTGCCAGTCAGTATCCACATCGTCCGACTCGTCCACCGAATTCTCGAACTTGCCTGCTAGTTTACGCATTTCGGCAAACTTGCTACCGTTCATCATGGGATATTTGGAAAATACCTTCTTCATACCTGCATACCCATTGTAAGTAAACCGGGCGGGACTACCCTGTGCCCCTTTGTGTGTAGTGATCAGGATAACACCATTGGCACCACGCGAACCGTAGATAGCAGTAGAGGATGCATCCTTCAAAATATCCATGCTCTTGATGTCACCGGGGTTGATATCGGACAAATTACCCATAAAGGGGATTCCGTCCAATACCACCAACGGGTCGTTACTGGCGTTCAACGAACGGGTACCACGGATACGGATCTGCATGGAAGCACCCGGTGCGGAAGAAGTCTGCGACATATCCACACCTGCCACGCGGTTCTGCAAAGCGTATGTAATATTGGTGGCAGGCATCTCACGCAGCTTCTCTCCGCCTACCGATGCAATAGATCCGGTCACATCACTCTTGCGGGCGCTACCGTAACCAATCACCACCACTTCTTCCAAAGCTTTGGAATCTTCCTTCAATGTAATCTTTAAAGAACTTTTTCCCGCTACCGAGATTTCCTCGTTCTTGTAACCGACAAAACTCACCACCAACACGGCGTTTTTCGATACATTCAATGCAAAGTTACCATCAAAATCGGTAATCGTACCGTTGGTAGTGCCTTTTTCCAAGACACTGGCTCCGATGATGGCTTCACCACTTGTGTCCTTTACTACACCTTTTACCATCACGCTCTGTGCAAATGCCCACAAAGGAATGAGACAGAATAGAAGCATCAGCCCCACCGGCCTAAAATTCATAGCATTTTTCATTAATACATTAATTTAAGTTATACAAAAAATCAAACAGTCATTTATTTTAAGGTAGCATACATGCCTATCGTTGTTCCAGTAAAGCCTCCGGCAGTGGCCGTTGACAGATACCCAGCGTCCACATTCCTGCACAACACGTACCACACACCTTCCTGGCGAGCATAGTAGAAATCATAATGTGTTCCGCGCGAAACCACCTTCAGGTCGGTAAGCACTCCTCCGTCGTCCAAGCGAACGGAAGCCAGCACCTTACTTTCCCCATCGCCTATCTGCCTGAGGGAAATACATTCACCTTGATCATCCCTGCCTACAGCTAGGAAATATTGATGCTTTTCGTCCTTGAACAACAATATGCCCGCTTGCTCCGCCTTGCTCTGCGGACAGAACAACATACGTGTGCTGCATTCGAACTTATGATGCTGCAACCGGCGGCATATAAAAGCCGGCACCTTCTTTTCGGAAGCACTGACTGAATCACATTTCAAAGTGAGATAACCCGGAGTCTGGGAAAGCGAGTAAAGTCCGGTAGCAGGAGCACGCAAAGTCATCCATTCCATACCCAATGTTTGTCCGTCGAAACCGTCATTCATTTCAAAGTTTCCGAAGGTGGCAGATTCGTCACGCTTCACTCCTTCGCGGCGAACAATGACTGGCACCAGATCATCCCCCTGCGTCATATAGGGGAAACCATCCTCACTCCACTTAACGGGCATCATAAAAGTCTCACGTCCTAAATTCTCGAACGTGTTGTTTATGGGACGGCAAGCCAGAAAGACTGCCCACCAATCCCCTTCCCGGGTTTGAACCAAGTCGGCATGTCCAGCGCACGTCACCGGATTAGGACGCTCCGCATCCAACTGACGCTGGGTCAGAATAGGGTTGTTCTTCCACGGTGTGAATTTGCCCGTCGGAGAATCACCACGGAAAATCACTTCCGAATGCCATCCGGCTGTTCCACCCTCGGCAGACATCAAGAAGTAGTTCCCGTTTATTTTATAAAGGTGCGGACCTTCAATCCAGATGGGCTTGTCCTCCGGACGAGCTCCCTTGTTCACCAGAATCTTGCGCGGCCCCACCGTCTTGTCCGCATTCACATCAAATTCCTGCACACGGATGGTACGATGTCCGCTGTATTCAGGCTTGTTGTCCGGCGCGTCATCATTATTGACAAGGTAGGCCTTCCCATCTTCATCGAAAAAGAAAGAGGGATCAATGCCTGTCACTTCGGGCAACATAATAGGATCAGACCATTCGCCAAAAGGATCTTGTGTCTTCACAAAGAAGTTTCCAACCCCTACATTGGTAGTAACCATATAATAAGTCTTGTTATGCGGGTTGTAGGATATGGCCGGGGCAAAAATCCCTCCACTTACGTGTTGCCCCTCCATGTTGACTAATTGAGAAGGACGATTCAAGATATGCCCCACCTGCTTCCAGTTCACCAAGTCCTTGCTGTGGAAAAGAGGCACACCCGGATAATAAGTAAAGGTGGAAACAGCCAGAAAATAATCACCTTCACCATTGGTGCAAATGCTGGGATCGGAATACCATCCCGGCAGAATGGGATTATAAAAATAATCATCTCCCGGAAGCGGATTGGAAATATAGACATCATCCTCACCTTTATAATTAAAGTAATCGAAAAGAGCGACAGACTTTCCTACAACTGGCAAATCATTTCCTTTCTTGATCGAACTACATGAGGTAAAAGAGGAGCCCAGCACCCCTAAAGCGATCAGCACGCCCGACCATCTTTTCAGCTTTTGTTTTTGTTTCATTGTCTTTCTAGTATTATAATTGACCAATTCCTTTACGGATTTCAGACGCAAATATAGAAAGTGTCGCCGAATATAAATTCTCTGCATGATACACGCATCTTTCGTAGAGTTACATCTTGCTTCAAACGTGTTACATGAATCTTTACTTGCGTTACAATACACACATAACACATTATATTACAACAAATTACATTCACACCACCAGACATTATATTTGAAGAGCACAGATATAAACAGACCGTTTGCAAGTTCCGGACAATGAACATAATTTCTGCAAACGGTCTGTTTGGACAATGCCCGGCAAAGTAACCGGTCCAATCTGTCCGAATGATGTATCACTGATTTATTTTCAGACAGATTCTATGGTCTTTATTTTCCCTTCCGCATCATACTCCAATTCGCATACCTTTAGGCTACGCAACCAAGTGGTTCCCCCCGAAGGGACACAATCGTGATGAAACAGATACCATTTTCCTTTGTATTCTACAATGGCATGATGAGTAGTCCAACCTACCACAGGCTGCAAAATAACCCCTTGATAAGTGAACGGACCATACGGATTATCTCCTGTGGCATAGCAAAGCAGATGAGTGTCTCCCGTAGAATAAGAAAAATAATATTTCCCGTTGTACTTGTGCATCCATGAAGCCTCGAAAAAGCGACGCGCATTGTCACCGGCACTCAACGGATGTCCGTGTTCATCCAGAATAACCAAAGGCCGCGGCTCTTCGGCAAACTGAAGCATATCGTCCGAAAGTTTTACCACACGTGAAGGCAAAGCCGGTTCACCATCAGCCGGAAAAGCCGCCCACTCCAATGCCTTGTTGTTGCGATAACGCTGAAGCTGTCCACCCCATAAACCGCCGAAATACATATAATAGTTCCCATTACCATCATCAAATACCGCCGGATCTATACTGTAGCTTCCACGCATGGGATCGGGCTGGGGAATGAACGGCCCTTCGGGGCAATCGCTCACCGCCACGCCGATACGGAAGATGTCGTTCCGGTCTTTCAATGGAAAATACATATAATAGTTCCCGTTTTTACAGGCCACATCACAATCCCACAACTGACGCCCGGCCCAAGGGACATCCGAAACTTTCAGTACGACTCCGTGATCAGTCACTGTTCCGTTCATCACATCTTCTGTAGAAAAGACATGATAGTCACACATGTCAAAATGATCACCATTGTCATTCTCCTCCACTCCGCTCTCGCGATCATGAGAAGGATAAATGTAAAGCTTTCCGTCAAAAACATGTACAGCAGGATCTGCCATATAGTCTCCGGGCACCAAGTATCTGAATTTCTTTTCCATATCGTTACGTTATTAAATGTTATGTTTTCCTATCAGTTCTTCCACAAAAGGTTTCGGCTGGCAATCACGGTCGAACAATAAAGGGTAATCCACACGTCCGGGCACAGGGAAATTATTCTTCCATGAGTCACCGTCCGTCACCCCCCACACTGTCACACGGGTAATGATATCCGAATGTTTCAGGAAAAGACCGAAAAATTCCTTCATCCGGTTATTCCATGCCACAGACACAGAGTCGGGCAAACCGTCGGGATAGGGATTCAAGGATTGTTTATAAGACACCGTATCCGAAATATTGGCTCCCATCCGTGCCGTTACTCTGACAACCCTTGCGCAGATCCCCATTCCGCACGGCAAGTCCGCGGAGATCCGGCGGCAGTATCTGGAATATGCCTTCCGCCGAAAGCAGGTGATGCTGTGAGCAGCCTCCTGACGGAAGCCCTTTCCCTGTGCAACCTTGCCGCGGTGGGCATTTTCGGCATCGTGCTGTCTGCCGCCTTCTGTGAGATCGAATGGACCCGCCGCCGCAGGTTCCTGCTTGCGGGATGCACCATCCTGATGCTGGCACTGCAGGGCGTGGTCAGCCTGCGCTGGGGCACCGGCCTTGCCCGGTATCTCTACCCGCTCATCACCCATCTGCCGCTGTGGCTGCTGCTGGCCGCCATGACCCGCCGTGCGCTATGGCCGCTGGTATCCGTACTGACAGCCTATCTGTGCTGCCAGCTGCGGCGCTGGGCCGCGCTGCTGGTCATTGCGCTGTTCCCGGCAGGCGGCACCGTACTGCAGGACGCCACCGAGCTGATCGTCACCCTGCCGATCCTTCTGGTGCTGATCCGCTGGATCGCACCGTCGGTGCGGGCGCTGTCCCGTTCCCCGCTTTTGCTGCAGCTGCAATTCGGTGTGATCCCGCTGCTGAGCTATCTCTTTGACTACTTTACCCGCATCTACACCGACCTGCTTTCCAGCGGCAACCAGGCAGCTGTGGAGTTCATGCCCTTTGTGTGCAGTCTGGCCTATCTGGGCTTTGTGCTGCACACCACACAGGAGCAGCAGCTGCGCAGCCAGCTGGAACAGACCCGGAACAGCCTGAACCTGCAGGTGGCTCAGGCCGTGCGCGAGATCGAAGCCATGCGGGAGAGCCAGCGCAAGGCCAGCACCTACCGCCACGACCTGCGCCATCATCTGCAGTATCTTTCTGCCTGCATCGAGAACGGCCGCACGGAAGCCGCACAGGAGTACATCCACAGTGTGTGTGCCGAGATCGAAGCCAGCAAGGTGAATGTTTACTGCGAGAACGAGGCCGCCAACCTCATCCTCTCCTCCTTTGCTGCCCGCGCACAGCACGATGGTATCGATTTCCGGGTCCATGCAGCCATCCCACTGATTCTGCCGCTGCCGGACAGCGATCTGTGCGTGCTGTTTTCCAACGCGCTGGAAAACGCCCTGCACGCCGGGCAGCGCCAGAAGCAGGCCGGAAAGCCCGCTGTTGTGGAGACCACCGCCTACGAAAAGAACGGCAGGCTGTTTGTGCAGATTGCAAACTCCTGCTCTTTCCCGGTTCAGTTCGACGCGCAGGGCGTTCCCACCACCAGCCAGCCCGGCCACGGCCTTGGCGTGCGCAGCATCTGCGCCATTGTGGAGCAATACGGCGGCATGTACAGCTTTGCCCGGCAGCAGGATCAGTTCGTGCTGCGCATTTCCCTGTAAAAGGTCGATTCAATGCATTTTATGGGCGGTTCATGCCAAATATCCTCCTGCCGCACAGTTTGTGTTATAGTAAGCTCAGACGGCTGTACTGCCGCCCGATTTTACTTCTTTGAAGGGAGGTCTCCTGTATGATATACGTACTCATCCCATTGCTGCTTCTGCTTGCAGTCTGGGTCGGCGCAGTATATCGCCGCCTCCGCCAGCTGGACGACAACATCAAAATTGCCATGGAACAGGTCGGCCTGCAGCTTTCCTCCCGCTTCCGCGCACTGGAAGCGCTTCTGGAGCTGCTCCGGAGCTATGGCCCTTCGGCCCAGCTGGTGCTGCCGCCGCCCTCCATCCATGCGCTTTCCACACCGGCACAGGTGCTGGAACAGGAGCAGCGGCTTGCGCAGGCCATGAGCTATGTGACCGCCGTGGCCGAGAGCCGCCCGGCCATCAAGGCAGACAAGACCTACCAGCGCTGCATCGAAGCAGCCAACTGCTAC